>ENA-ORBV01006236-ORBV01006236.1-microbial-mat-metagenome-genome-assembly--contig:-NODE-6236-length-21188-cov-11.700156_pt1 | contig 21188 bp, 15 predicted proteins | sample MGYA00237777_ERZ505514 | MGnify/ENA primary metagenome ERZ505514 (study PRJEB26160, sample SAMN06269048) | microbial mat metagenome | isolation source: Oligotrophic lake microbial mat | place... | reverse complement strand
GACTTTGCCGACGCCCGCACCAGCGGGGCGGCGGCAAAGGCCGCGACCAAACCGGCCCCTGTGCCAAGTGCCTCTCGCCGGGTCATTGCTCCTGCCGTCATCGCGAATCTCCCTCGATCGGCCAATCCCCGCCCGATCCTGCCGTCGACCTGCCCGCATCCTACCGCTATCGCCCGCCAATGCGCAAACTGGCGTGTGCCGGCCGCGGCTTGTGTTAGACTGACAACACACCCGATCGCCCCACTCACCCTGTCGGAGGGCCCAATGCCCCGCCAGCTCTGCCAGCCACGCACCCGCCGCGCTCGGATCGAGACCGCGTGGCTGCTCGCGCTCGCTTTGGGGATCGTCGCGATCATGCTGGGCACCTACGCAGGCCGACCGCTCACTTTGCCCCTCACGGCTGTGGCCCTCTCCGACGCCGATCTCGCCGCAACGCGCGGCCCATCTGCCAGCCCCTCTCCCTCTTTGGCTGCCGCCAAGCCCATCCAATACTCGCGCGAGATCCGCCGTCTCCTCTCCGACCGCTGCTTCCAATGCCACGGCCCCGATGCGAGCACAAGGGAAGCTGACCTTCGCCTCGACGAAGCACAGAGCGCGACCGCGGTTCGATCAAGCGGAACCGCGGCAATCGTCCCCGGCAACCCCGAAGCCAGCGAACTCTGGAAGCGCATCAACTCGCACGATGCCGCGGAAGTCATGCCGCCGACTTCCGCCAACAAGCGGCCGCTGTCAGACGATGAGCGGTCGCTGCTCCGCACATGGATCGAGCAGGGCGCGGTGTATGAGCCTCACTGGGCATTCGTTCCGCCGACGCACCATTCGCTCCCACCCGTGCGCGATGAGTCGTGGGCGCGAAACCCGATTGACCGGTTCGTTCTCGCCGCGCAGGAAGCCGCGGGCACACACCCCAGCCCCGAGGCCGACCCCGCAACTCTGCTGCGCCGCGTGTTCATGGACCTCACCGGCCTCCCACCTACGCCCGCGGAGATCGCTGCCTTCGTCACCGATTCGCGCCCAGATGCCTACGAGCGATGGGTCGATCGCCTGCTGACCACCGAGCCCTACCGATCACGCCTCGCCGAGCGTCTCGCTGTTCCCTGGCTCGATGCAGCCCGCTATGCCGACACCTGCGGCATCCATACCGACAACGGACGGCAGCTCTGGCCTTGGCGTGACTGGGTGCTCCGCGCCTTCCGCGACAACATGCCCTACAACCGGTTTCTGACCGAGCAACTCGCGGGGGACCTGCTACCGGAGCCCACTCTCGATCAGCTCGTTGCGACCGGCTTCAATCGCAACCACGTCACCACCGATGAGGGTGGCGCCATCGACGCTGAGTATCTCGTTGAGTATGCCGTCGACCGCGCCTCCACGACCGCTTCCGTGTTCCTCGGCCTCACCATGGCGTGCGCCCGCTGCCACGACCACAAGTTCGACCCGATCTCGCAGGAAGACTTCTACTCCTTCTACGCGTTCTTCAACTCGATCGAAGAGCCCGGGCTTTACACGCAGACTCAGGATGCCAAGCGGGCGTACGAGCCGTTCATGGTGGTCCCGTCGCCGGAGATTCAGGCACAGATCGCCGCGGTCGACGCAAAGATCACCGATGCCGCCGCCGCGATGACGCAGATCGCGCCCGATGAGCCGCAGCAGCGCGAAGCGTTCATGGCCGCCCTCCTCGCCGATGGCGGCATCACTTGGTCCACACCCGCCGTCACCGCAGCAGCATCCACCGACACCGCGACAACGCTCGAACCCCAGCCTGACCAGTTCATCCTCGCTTCGGGGCCGGCACCCGCAGTCGAGGACTACATCATCACGCTCCGCGCCGGCGACACGACTCCCGCCGCCCTCCGCCTGCTCCTCATCGAAGCCACCGCCACCGATGGCGACCCGGCCAAGCCCGCCGGACGCAACTTCAATGGCAACGCGGTGCTCACCGCTGTCCGCCTCGCTGCGCGAGAAGGCGAAGCCGCCGATACAACTTGGACCGATATCCCCCTTCGCTGGGCATGGGCCGACCACGAGCAAACCGACGGGAATCACGCCGCGGCGAATGTTCTCGATGCCACCGACAATGATGGCTGGGCAATCGCCGGGCATCAGAAGCCCGGCAAGCGGCTGCTCTTCCTGCTCACCGATGAGCCCCTCGCGGCCACGGCCGACACACACTTCCGCATCACGCTTGGCTTCCGCTCAATCTACGCCGCGCACAGTCTTGCACGCATCCGTCTCTCCCTCGGCGCGATCAACGATGCCGCGCTGGCGCAGCTCCCGGCCTCCATTGGCCGCTGGCAAGTGGCCGGTCCGTTCACCGCGCCGCGAGCGGAGCTCTTCGATAAGGCTTTCGGACCCGAGTCCGGCGCCATCTCCGCCGCTCGCACTTTCGGCGAGACTCTGCCGCGATGGACGTTCGACCTCAAGCTCGTCGACAACGCGCCAGTCTCCCTGGGGGATGGCACCAATATTTTCTATGTCGGCCGCACGATCTACTCTCCCACCGATCGGACGATCAATCTTTCGCTCGGCAGCGATGACGGCTTCCGTCTCTTCGTGAACGGGACTGAGGCCGCATCACGCAATGTCGAACGCGGCGTGATGCCCGATCAGGATGCCGCAACCATCACCCTCAAGCCCGGCGCGAACTCCCTTGTCCTGAAAGTCGTGAACACGGGCGGCACTTCGGCCTACTACCACTCGGCCAAGCCGCGCGAGGGCGAACTCCCGCACGACCTCGTCGCCGCCCTCCTCCCGCCCGCGGCCCTTTCCGCGCCGCAGTCGCAGCTCGCCGCCTCCGCGTGGCGCCGTGCATTCCTCCCCGCCTATCGCGACGCCGAAGCCGCCCAGCAGAAGCTCATCGCCGAGCGAAAGTCCCTCGAAGACAACCTGCCGCGCACCATGATCATGAAGGAGCTCGCCACGCAGCGCGAAACCTTCATCCTCTCCCGCGGCCAGTACGACAAGCCCGACTCTGCGCGGCCAGTCCAGCGCGCAGTGCCCAAGGCCCTGGGCTCGCTCCCCACCGATGCCCCGCGCAGCCGCCTCGGGCTTGCGAACTGGCTCACCTCGCCGGAGAACCCGCTCACCGCGCGCGTCGCCGTCAACCGCTTTTGGGAAATGCTCCTTGACTCCGGCCTTGTCCGCACCAGCGAGGACTTTGGCCTTCAGGGCGAATGGCCCACACACCCGGAGCTGCTCGACACGCTCGCGGTTCAGTTCCGCGAGAGTGGATGGGATGTACACTTGCTGCTGCGCACGATCGTTACCAGTTCAACTTACCGCCAGTCTTCCCGCGTGCGTACCGACCTTGCCGAGACCGACCCCGACAACCGTCTGCTGACGTATTACCCCCGCCGCCGCATGACTGCCGAGCAGATCCGCGACCTCGCGCTGTATTCCGCGGGCCTGCTCGTCGAGCAGCTCGGCGGCGAATCCGTCAAGACCTATCAGCCCGATGGCCTCTGGCAGGAAGTCGCGATGCCCGCCTCCAACACGCGCATCTTCGCGCGGGGCGATGGTCCGGACCTCTGGCGTCGCAGCCTCTACACCTACTGGAAGCGTGCCTGCCCGCCGCCCTCCCTGCAAACCCTTGACGCACCAACACGCGAAGCCTGTGTCATCCGCCGCGCCGTCACCAACACGCCCCTCCAGGCGCTCGTCACCTGGAACGATGAACAGTTCGTCGAAGCCGCACGCGAACTCGCCCGCCACGTCCTCCTCGCCCCCGACTCCCGCGGCGATGATTCCGCACGCCTCTCCCTCCTCTTCCTCCGCTGCACCGGCCGCGAACCAGACGACACCGAGCTAACCCTCCTCCGCGGCGGCCTCGCAGACTTCCGCCACCGCTTCGCCGATTCGCCACAGGATGCCGCGCTGCTCGTCACCGTCGGCGTTTCCCCCGCAACGCACGATGTCCCCTGGTCCGAGCTCGCCCCCTGGACCATGCTCGCCAATGCCGTCCTCAACCTCCACGAAACCATCACGCAGGACTGACCCTCGCCGCTTCCGCACTCGCTCCTTTCGTCCCTCCCCTCCGTCGCTTTGTCGCTTCGTCGCTCACCCCTTCTCCCCGCCCATGCACCCCGTAGAAGAACACTACCTCGACCTCACACGACGCCGCTTCTTCGGCACGTGTGCGCAGTCTGTCAGCGGCGCGATGGGCACACTCGCTCTCGCCTCGCTCCTTCGCGCAGACGCATCGCTCGCTACTGCACCCTCGCCGCAGCCCTCCTCCTCTCCCGGCGTTCACTTCCGCCCACGCGCCAAACGCGTCATCTATATGCACATGGAAGGCGCACCCAGCCAGATCGACCTCTTCGATTACAAGCCCGGCCTGCGCAGCCGCTTCAATCAGGACCTGCCCGATTCCATCCGCCAGGGCCAGCGCCTCACCGGCATGACCAGCGGCCAGACCCGCTTTCCCGTCGCGCCTTCCATCTTCCGCTTCTCCAAGTACGCCAACAACCAGGACGGAATCTGGCTCAGCGAGCTCATGCCCCACACCGCCGCGCTCTCGCGCGAGCTCTGCTTCATCCACTCGATGCACACCGAGGCGATCAACCACGAGCCCGGCATCACGTTCTTCCAGACCGGCCACCAGCAGCCCGGCCGCCCGAGCTTCGGCTCCTGGGTCAGCTACGGGCTCGGCAGCGCGAGCGCCAACCTGCCCACCTTTGTTGTCCTCATCTCGCAGGGCTTCGGCAACATGCAGGCACTCTCGGCTCGCTTCTGGGGCTGCGGCTTCCTCCCGAGCGAGCATCAGGGCTGCAAACTGCGAGGCAGCGGCGACCCCGTCCTTTTCCTGCGCGACCCCGCGGGTGTCGAGCGTCCCGACCGCCGCCGCATGCTCGACCTGGTCTCCGCGCTCAACACGCGAGAGATGGAGCGCAGCCTCGACCCGGAGATCCGCGCCCGCATCGCCCAGCACGAGATGGCCTACCGCATGCAGACCAGCGTGCCCGAGCTTATGGACCTCTCTGGCGAAGACCCCGAAACCCTCGCGATGTACGGCCCGGAAGTCAGTAAGCCCGGCTCGTTCGCCTCCAACTGCCTGCTCGCACGCCGCCTCGCCGAGCGCGGCGTCCGCTTCATCCAGCTCTACATGCGCGGTTGGGATGCGCACAACAACCTTCCCGGCGAGATCCGCCTCCAGTCCGCCGCGGTCGATCAACCCCAGGCCGCGCTCGTCCGCGATCTCAAACGCCGCGGCCTGCTGGATGACACCATCGTCATCTGGGCCGGCGAGTTCGGCCGCACCGTCTACAGCCAGGGGGAACTGTCCGAGACGAACTACGGACGTGATCACCACCCGCGCTGCTTCACCATCTGGATGGCCGGCGGCGGCATCAAGCCCGGGGTGAGCATCGGCAAGACCGACGACTACAGCTACAACATCTTGGAGAACCCGGTCGATGTGCACGACCTGCACGCCACGCTGCTCCACCTCTTGGGAATGAACCACGAGCGGCTCGACTTCCGCCACGAGGGCCGCGACTTCCGCCTGACCGATGTCTTCGGAAAGGTTCGTCCAGAACTCCTCGCCTGACTTTGGTGGAACCGCTCTCCAAAGCGGTGCCCCGACCGCCCTGCACTGATCCTCCCTATAGCCCATCTGACTCGTCACTCCCACCCAATGCTCGACACGCTCCTCCAGGTCACCGGCCGCGCCCACCCGATGCTCCTGCACCTGCCCATCGGCATGCTGGCCGCGCTGGTCTGCCTGGAGATACTCGCGCTCGCCCGGCTCATCGAACTCCAAACACGCATCCGCGCAGTGCTCGCCTGCCTCGTGTTCCTCTCTGCCGCGGCGTCGGTCGCCTCCGGGCTGCTGCTGGAGCGTGAGCCCGCCTACACCGGCGGCACGGGTTGGACCGACACGCTCAGCCTGCACAAGTGGCTGGGCATCGGATTCGGCATCATCACACTCCTCTCCGTGATGTCGCTGGCAACCGCGCGCACACGAAAGGCTTATCCACTTCTGCTCATGCTCTCCGCCGCGGCGATGTTCCCCGTCGGGCACTTCGGCGCAACCATGACCCACGGCGAGGGCTTCCTCACCGAGCCGCTCTTCCCAGGACCACTCGCGCCGGTTCGCGGCTCCTCCAGCCGCGGCATCTACCCCGAGCAGATCGCACCCATTCTGGCTCGCTATTGCGTCTCCTGTCACGGCGATTCCAAGATGCAGGGCAAGCTCGCGCTCCACACGCCGGAAGCGATTCTGGCAGGCGGCGCAACCGGGAGCGCGATCGAGCCCGGTGATCCTGACAACAGCGAGATGCTGGTCCGCATGCTGCTGCCGTTGACGAGTCGCGATCACATGCCCCCGAAGGTGCGGCCGCAGCCCGATCAGGCAACGATCGATCTGTTCAAGCGGTGGATTGCCGCGGGAGCGCCGTTCGAGGGAGGTGAGTTGCTGCCGACCGGCGATGCCCCCTCCGCCACGCCAGAGCCACCAGCCGAGCCGCCTCCTCCTCCGGATCTTGGTTCGTCCGCTTCGCCCGCTCCTTCCTCCGATGCCCTCGTCGCGATACGGGCTCGGCACGTACATGCAGAGATCATCGATCCGGAGAAGAACCTGCTGTGGATTTCGTTCGACGGCGCGGCCGCGATCCCCGATGCCGAGATGGCCGCCCTGCTCTCGCCGCTCGCCCCGTTCATCCTCGATCTCTCCCTCGCCGGATCTCGGGCCGGTCCGTCCACATTCGCCCAGCTCCCGATGATGCACTCTCTCCGCCGCCTCAGTCTTGCGCGAACGCCGACCACCTCTCGCGACATCTCCTCGATTTCAACACTCTCATCGCTTCAGGAACTCATCCTGAGCTCAGTCCCGCTCGACGATGCCGCGGCCCAGTCGCTGGCAACTGGTTTCACCGGGCTCAGCCGTGTCTTCCTCTGGCGCAGCGGGCTTTCGGACGGCGCCTTCACAGCCCTCCGCGAGGCCCGCCCGTCGCTCATGATCTCATGTGACACCTTGCCCGCGGACGCTCTGGAAACAGAGCCCCCACCGAAAGTAGCGACGGATTCGCCCCCATGACGCCGGCCGGTTTGCCGCCCGGCACGGACCGGACAAGCGGGCAATCTGCCTCAGCGTCCCACCGCGACGGCTCTACCCGATCGTGCACCGGATGCCAACCAGCCGCATCGTATCACCTCGCCAGCGATCACACTCTGTCTTCGGCGATACCGGCGAGCTGCCTCGCGAGAATTCAAGCGGGCTTATGGTCGCTGCTCCTCTGCGCGTCGCTGAATCCATTTTTTGTACCACGTGTTGCCCTTGTTCGGCCAGGTCGGCGGCGGGTCCCACGTCCCTCCGACATGCTCAAACCCCCCTGCGATATCCCCCGGTCTTCGCAATCGCAGATTCTTCACAGGATGAGGGGTCGCCGGGAGCGGCGCATCAAAGACTCGATCGTCATCCACAGGAACGTTGAGTTCGAGTCCAAAGTCCGTGACGAACTTCGTCAGCTCCACGGGAGGATTTGGGTGAAAGCCGCCGTCCGGACCTGATGGAAAGAACAGCATGTCGAGCACTGCCCGCGGGCCGCGCTCCATAAGTCGATGCAGAACCACCAGTCGAACCATGACGGGCGGAACAACAATCGACAGGGCAAAGATCCCTCCGATCAGCACCGCTCGCCTGGGCGAACTCCACCGAACCCCTATGAGCAGGCCGCCCGCCAGCCAGCTCAGGAACAACCACGCCATCGCATTCGACCACCGCGAGGAAGGTGCGGTGAGAAACCAAGCGACAAGGCCAACGCCAAGGGGGATCACGAACAGCATGTAGTTTCGCGGCCACGCTCGACAGCGATGGCGCAACAGGGCGAGCAATGCGATCCCTGCCAGACCGCACGAGATCAGCGAGGGATAGACGAACTTGAACGGGTCCCATCTCGCGAAGCTCTTGAGCCAAGGCACCACCCACTCCCAACCCATGAACGCGAGTTCGGGCCGGATCGTTTCCTGCCACGCCCACTGCTTTACCCAGGCGTGCATGGCTGAAACTGAATGCTCGGGCAGTCTCCACGACACCGGCACGCTCAGCCCTGGCATGGGAAACAACGGGTATCCACTGATCACGATCCCCCTCGCGATCCAGACACACCCAATCGCCATACACGCCGCGACCACAACATATGCCTTTCGGATGCGCACGGCGGCAGGCTCACTTGCAGCTCGCCACCAGAGCCAGAACGCCATGGCCGTGAGCATCGCGCCAAGGACTGCCGTGGGAAGCTTGAAGACCACCGCGCCCGAGCAGAGCAGTGCAACTGTGGCAAACTCGGTGAACAAGCCTCGCGGCCTGGATGGCAGCTCGCTGTTCGAAAGCAGGATCGCACGATACACCCGCTCGCCAGCAATGAGTATGGCACCAATGCACGGAATGTCCGTGCGATAGCTGGCCGTATCAGGCCCGAGCATGAGATGAACCACCGGCGCGAGTAACACCGCATCAAACAAGTCGGCCGGACCTGCGGCCTCGGAGCGCCGAAGAAGTTTCGCGGTCCCAATGACTCCTGGCACTGCCAGCCACACGAGCAAGAGTGATGTCGGGCCGTGGTTACCCCGGCCCGTGAGCGGACCTGCCTCGAACATCGCGTCATACAGCCACGCCGAGGAGTTGAACGCGAGGCATGTGTTCAGGTTCGCAAGGCCCGTGACGATCGGGTACTCGACGTTCCAGCGAACGGCCTGGGCATGGTACATGCCGGAATCCTGATACTCGCTGGGACCGATCGCACGATTGCTCATCCATACGACCATGATGGCGATAGCCGCCGCAGTGAACGGCCTGGCGGTGCACGAGCGAATCAGCCACGAACCGAGCCTCCGACCTCTCCCGACGAGCAGCAGCATCCATCCAACAATCAGCAGCGGCAGTGTCACATACGGCTGGACAGGCCACAGCCAGTGAGTGACCTGGAGGATCGAAACGGCAGCAACAAGCCCGAGCCAGAAGCTTACCACTACTCGATCGGCGGAGATCTCGCGATCACCCATCCAAGCCCGCAACCCGAGCCCGTATCCGATGAATGCAGGAGTGACCGCTACCCAGAAAAGTAGAACCAGACCCATTGCATGCAGCATGCTCATATCGAATGCTCTCCGGGCAAACTCCCCGGCGGCGATGCTGCATACCCACCGCCAGCACTCATCGCAGCATCCCATACTTCAAGATGCAGTAAATCGCCCGTACGCCGTCGCGCCAGCCGATCTTCTTTCCTTCCTCGTACGTCCGACCCTGATAGGTGATTCCTACCTCGAAGATCCTGAGACCCTTGATCTTCGAAAGCTTGGCGGTGATCTCGGGCTCGAAGCCAAAGCGATTCTCTTCGATCGTGATCCCCTGAATCACTTCACGTCGAAAGACCTTGTAGCAGGTCTCCATGTCGGTCAGGTTCAGGTTGGTGGTCATGTTCGAGAGGGTCGTGAGAAACCGATTTCCCAGACTGTGCCAGTAGTACAGCACGCGCCGAGACTCACCGCCGACGAACCTTGACCCGAACACCACATCGGCTTGCTCGCGAACGATGGGACCGGTCAACTTGATAAACTCACTGGGGTCATACTCCAGATCGGCATCCTGGATGATCACAATGTCGCCCGTGGCCTTGCTGATCCCCGTCCGCAGCGCAGCGCCCTTTCCCTGATTCACGCTGTGGTGAAAGACCGAGACGTTCGGATACTCGCGGGCCAGTTCGTCAATCCGCTCTCCGGTGCGATCGGTCGAGCAGTCGTTGACAATCACCAGGTCCTTCTCGATCTCCACGCGCTGCACCGCGGCGACAACATCCCTGATGTATCGCTCTTCGTTATACACTGGAATGATCACCGTTAGACGCATGTGGTACCCTTCGCGACCGACCTTCCGATTGAGCGGGACGTACCCGTGAGACCCACGAAGCAACCTGGCGACCGATGCGTGACGATCATACTCCCCTTCAATCCTGATGGGATATAGGAAAATCGTTGACGCTGCTCCACCACGTGCAGTATCCTGCGAGCCCCTCTATTCGACCGCGGCGTGTGGACAGTTCCCCAAGAACGAAAGCGAGGCTTCTTGTCAGCGGATCGCGTTACTCGTGGCCACGGATTTCTGGAGCCGATGCTTGCACGGCTGCGCGCCGGGAAGGCCAATTCACTCATTCCTAGCGAGCGGCGACAGGGCCGGATCCTCGATGTCGGCTGCGGGTCGTACCCGTTCTTTCTTATCGGAACTGACTTCGCCGACAAGTTCGGCCTCGACAAGATGGTGGACCCGGCCAGCCCACCGCAAGGGATGCCGGCGAACGTCCATCTGACCCACATCGATGTCTACAAAGCCGATGCGCTCCCGTTCGAGTCCGGGATGTTCGACGTCGTCACCATGCTGGCTGTTTTCGAGCATATCAAAGTCGACACACTCAAACGGCTGATCTCCGACATCCACCGTGTTCTCAAGCCCGGCGGGGTGTACATCATGACGACACCTTCGGGCTGGACCGGCCCGATCCTCGATGCGATGAAGTTGCTCCGCATGGTCTCGCCAGAGGAGATCAACGAGCACGAAGACAGCTACTCGGTCAAGAAGATCAGGGCCATCATGCAGCACACGCCCTTTGCGCCCGGCAACACGCGCTACGGCCACTTCGAGATGGGCATGAACGTCTGGATGCAGGCAACAAAGTAGCTGTCGCCGCGTGTTCACAAAGCCAACGCCCCGCCGTCACGCAGCGGGGACAGACAGGTCGCGCTTGCGAAGAGCCTTGGCCGGGTTGCCCGCGTAGATCGTCCACGGCTCAAGGTCCTTCGCAGCGACAGCGCCTGCGCCGAGCACCGCGCCATCGCCCACCACAACCCCCGGAAGGATCATCGCCTTCGCGCCGATGAATGCCTCCTCGCCGATCACGATGTCTCCCACCAGGAGCGGCAGCGCAGGATCGGAGAGATCGTGCGTGCCGCCGCAGATGTAGGCGTATTGACTGACCACGCACCGCGCTTTCAACGTGACACGCCCCAGGTTGTAAACCTCGGATTTCGGTGCAAGCGCCGACCGATCCTCGAGCGTAAGCTGCCAGGGTATCTTGATGATGCAGCTGGGTGCGACAAATGGCAAGCCGATCACCTTTGCGCCAAAGAGGCGGAGGAGGAACAATCTCCAGCGGTTCAGCTGCTTGGGCGTGGTGCGGAAGAGTACCGCGCACACCACGATCCACGCCGCCATGGCCAATCGCTCGCGAAGTGACCAGGGCGAGACGTAACGCCCACCCTGCGCAGGATTCTTCAAACGTATTCTTGACGCCGCGCCACTCATGCGGACGCTCCGGGCGCCGCCGCGCTCGCTGCCACAGCACCACCGAGCAGTTCTTGGAAGTCGGCAAGGTAATGCGAGGCGACCTGCTCATAGCCGAATCGCTGCGAGGTGCTCGCCGCGGCCTCGCCCATGCGCCGCGTGCGATCCGGATCGGCAATCAATCGCCGCAGCGAGGACGCCAGGTTCGCGGCCAGATTGCCCGACCGATGATCGAAGACCTCTCCCGTCTTGCCCGGCGTCAGATAGTCGCGGAACTGTGGGATGTCCGACACCACCGGCACCAGACCCGTCGCCATCGCTTCCATCGGCGCGACGGGCTGGGCCTCACCCATCTCCGCGAGCGAGGGATAGCAGTAGAAAGAAGCATCCTGCAGAGCCGCCGCGAGCTGCGTGCGGTCATAGATCGGCGGCAGGATTTCCATCGGCGAGTCACCCGCGAGCGACCGCAACTTGGAAAGGTACTCATCCCCTCCACCCCCGCGGTCGACCGCCGCGGGACCGACCAAACGCAGTTTCAAGTCGGGGAACTCCGCGCGGAGAGATCTGAACGCCTCCACCAGCACGTGAATCCCCTTCTCCGGATGGATACGCCCGGTGAAGATGATGGTTCGGCCGCGGCCGGCGGAAGCGTCCAGGTTCCGTGACGCGGGGGAACGGAAGAATCCGAGGTCGATCGGATTGGGGATGATGCGCACCTGCGACGCCAAGCCCGGACGCTCGGCGATGATCGCGTCCGCGATCGCTTTCGATACCGCGCTCAACCGATCGACTCGCCCGTACAGCCACATCTGCCCCTTGGGCACGCGCTGCACATTCATCGAGATCCGCCCAGCGCTCCGCTTGAACACCGAAAGCATCGCGGGAAGCCAGAAAGCGTTCGTCACAACGATGTCCGCGCGCGGGCACTTCAGGAACATGCGGGCCGAGAAGAGCACGTCCTTGATCAGGTCGAGCTTGACGTTGCTCCCCTGCTTCCATTGCGTGAGACGGATCGTCCGTACACCGTCGCGTGTTTCGTCGGCCGGCAGGCCCTCGAAGGCGCGAGAGAGAACGGTGACGCTGTGTCCCATCTTGGCGAAGTGGCGCGCGAGGTCTCCCCAGACCCGCTCCACCGCGCCGGAGGGGCCGGGAGGCGTCGGGAACCAGGGGCCGGTGACGATGGTGATCTTCAATGGCTTCATGCTCGGTCCTCGCGCGTGATCTGCACGAATGCGACAAGGAATCGGCTCCAGATGAAGCCTCGCAGGCCGGGTGCGGGAATCAGGATGCGGCTGAAGCGAAAGCCGCGGGGGATCGAGGCGAAGTCCTGCATCGAGACCCAGTGGATCGCATCGGAATCGCGGAACCACGGTCGATGAAACAGGGCCGGGTCGGTGTGGATCAGGAACTGCTCGCCGCGGCCCGAAAGCCCGAGCCATCGGGCGGTCTGCCAGAGCGTGAGCCCCAGGCGCGCCCCGGTTGTGTAGTGACGGGCGGAGGGCGGGATGTACCCGGGCATGTCGTAGCGGGGACAGGCAACAAAGAGCGAGCCGCCGGGGGAGAGACGTTGCAGCAGAAGGTCGCGGGTATGGCGAGGATTGGTGACGTGCTCCCAGACGAACGTGGAGAACATGATGTCGTAGTCGCCGGCGAGTCCGGAGATATCGCCGATGTGCACCGCGTCGGCTTCGCCGGAGAGGTAGTCCTGATTCTGGGGCGTGACATCCTGCACTTCGAACCGCACGCGCGAGCGCAGTTCGCGGAGGAAAACAGCAAAGCCTGTTCGGCCTGCGCCAAACTCGAGGATGCGGCAAGATCCCTTGTCGGCGAGTCTTTGCTCGATCGCGGCCTTGATGGGGGTCCAGATCTCGGGCTTAGAGTTGGCCTCGACGTTGAAGTCGCTGTAGTCCTTGGTGGAAGCGTAGAAAACGTCGCGCTTGCGGCGGAGCTCGACCACGTTCGGGTCATCTTCGGTCGTGAGAAACGCGGGACGCATCATCCAAGGGCTCCATCGTCCATCCGCCGCGGCTTCAACACTTCAGCCGGGTTGCCCTGAACGATCACATCGGGGGGGACGCTTCGTGTGACAACCGCGCACGCGCCGACGATAGCGTTATCACCCACTGTCACTCCCGGTCCGATGAATGCACGCGTGCAGACCCACACCCCTGCACCAATGGTGATCGGTGGTCGAAGCAGTGGGAGGTTGGGCTGCGTGTAGTCGTGTGTGCCGGCGCATATGTATGCGTCCTGCGAGAGAACTGTGTGCGCACCGATGCTCACCGGGCCGAGGTTGTAGACCATCACGCCGTCTGCGAGACAGCCATACTCGCCCATCGTGAGCAGCCAGGGATGCCAAACGCGCGAGGAGGGGAGCAGGTTAACGGAATAGGGGACCTTTCCCCCGAAGAGCCGGATGAGGAAGACGCGGAAGCTGCGCATGGCGCGCGGGGTGGGTCGGTAGAGCAGGTGCCAAACGAAGAACCACAGCAGCTTTCGGGCATACCAGGCGCGCGGATACGGAGCCTTGGAGGTGGTGTCCAAACGCTGGAAAACCCGCCGAGTCGGAGAGGCGGTGGACGGAGTTTGATTGGTCTGTGTATCCATCTGGGTAAGCGACTCCCCTTCATCGGCATGTCCCGGGGGCGTGGACACCAGAATGGCCTGAGGTTCTCCTATGACGGTAAGAGGGCGGGAGTTCGTGGGTGCGATAGTTACGCGGCCGCGGTTTGACAGCCGCGCATGCCGCGCACGCGTCGAGTCGGCCGTTGCGCAAGATGACGCGGGGGAGCGGCGATTCATTGTTCCAGAAGTTTGGGTTATGAAAGGTTGAATGCACAGAAATGGGAGGAGGACTTTGGATTAGGCATTAGGGACTCGGCACTGGGCGTACCGATCCAAGGGGATGATGGCGCGAACCCTACCATCGGGGATGCCTGGTGATACGTCTGCTGCCGCTTCGGTTCGGGTGACGCTGTCATCGCTCGCTCGGATGGCCGCGGAAGGGAAGCCGTTTGCGTGCCTGACGTGTTATGACGCGACGACGGCAAGGTGGCTTGCGCGGGGCGGGGTGCACGTGCTGCTGGTGGGGGACACCGCGGCAGAGATGGTGCTTGGGCTGGGGCGGACGATCGACATGCCGCTGGAGGTGCTGATCGCGCTGACGGCGGGAGTGAAACGCGGCGCCCCGGATGTCGTGGTGATGGGAGATATGCCGTTCATGTCGTACCACGCGAGTGAGTCGGATGCGATTCGCAACGCGGGCCGGTTTCTGACGGAAGGGATGGCGGATATTGTGAAGCTTGAGGCGGATGCGAGCTTTGCGCCGCTGGTGGAAAAGATGACGCGGGCCGGGATTCCGGTGTGCGGGCATGTGGGGAGCAAGCCGCAGCAGGCGGCGCTCACGAGCGGGTACGCCTCTGCGGGGCGGACCGCCTCGGAAGCGCGCCGGGTAGTTGATGATGCGGTTGCGCTCGAGCGTGCGGGGGCGAAGCTGCTGCTTGTGGAGGCGGTGCCGGCGGAGGTGACGCTCGCGATACTGGATGCGACGACGGTGCCGCTGATTGGGATCGGTGCGGGGACGGATTGTCATGGGCAGGTGCTGGTGTTACAGGACTTGGTGGGGATGACGGAAAGGCCGCCGCGGTTTGCTGAACCCGTGGCGAGCCTCGGGCGTAGCTTCGAGGATGCGGCGCGGGAATGGGTGGGCAGGGTCGGTACGCGGCGGATTGGCGGGCAGAGTTATTCCATGCGTGCAGGCGAAGCTGAAAAGCTGGCAGCGGAAGGATTTCCACGCGTGAGACAGGGTCTGGTCGACGATGCTTCGGCTGCACCTGCGCGATCAGTGTCAATCCCCAGGTCGGGTGCACGGGATCAGCGGTCGACCTGAATCGATCGGCTTGGGTTCCCGAACAACCTTTGGGGCCGAAGCCGGTTGAATAGGCGGACTCGGAACGCAGAAGCCCGGAGGCGTGGATCGTCTGGTCCACTCCCATTAACGGACAAGGACAACATGAGACGCTTTATCACTTTCGGTCCTGCCATCGTCGTGCTCATCACTACGCTGGTTACGCTTGTCGCCGCGCCCGCCGCGGTGCGGATGGTTGGGTATGCGAACACGGATGCACAAATCCGGCTTGCACAGCAAACGCTGGCCGGGGATGACATTCTGGTGCGGATGGATCAGGCGGTACGGGCGATTGCCGAGAGCGTGGAGCCGTCGGTGGTACACATCGGCGTTGATGAACGCGCGGGCGGTGGACGGTGGATCCGGCAGTCGCAAGGCTCGGGCTGGGTATATGACGAGCAGGGGCACATCGTGACGAACGCTCACGTGGTACGCGGGGCGCAGCGGATCAGCCTGCAGTTTCAGGATGGCCGCACGGTCGATGCAGAGATGCTCGGTTACGACACATCGACGGATGTGGCGGTGCTTCAGGCCAAGACCACGGAGGGGCTGTTCCCCGTTCGCCGAGCGGATGGCGACCGGCTGCGGCAGGGCGATCGTGTGTTTGCCTTTGGCTCACCGTTTGGCTTCAAGTTCTCGATGTCGGAAGGAATTGTGTCGGGGCTGGGGCGGGACCCAAGATCGGTGATCGGACAGAGCGGGTACACGAACTTCATTCAGACGGATGCGGCGGTGAACCCGGGGAACTCGGGCGGGCCGCTGGTGGATGCAAAGGGACAGTTGGTGGGAATGAACGTCGCCATCGCAACGGGGTCGCGGTCCGCGGCAGGAAATGAGGGACAGTCGGCGGGAATCTCGTTCCACATTCCTCTGTCGACGATCGAGTCGGTGGTGGAGCAGTTCATCGCGGGACAGCCGTTGTCAAAGGGGTTTTTCGGGATCAATCTGCCGATGGATCGCTCGCGGCCGGGCGACACGGATGCGCACGAGCGAATGAACCGGCAGTTGCTGGATCGGCTTGCGTATCGCGGGCAGGGCGTGGTGATCGTTGATGTCGAGCCGGATGGCCCCGCGGCAAAGGCGGGACTGCGCGCCAGTGACGTGATCGTGAAGATCGGTGATCAGCGGGCGACAAGCATTGCTGTAGCGCGGGCGCTGATTGCCAATCATGCGCCTGGCGCGACCCTAAACACGGAGATCTGGCGGAACGGAGAGTCGATCGCGGTGCCGGTGGTGCTTGGCGCTCGGCCGGTTGGTGAGCAACTGGATGCGGTGATCGAGGCGGTTGCGCGATTCGGGATGGGGGAGGTGATAAAGGCTGGGGATGAGCTGCTCATCAGCGAGATCGCGCGGAACTCGGGGGCGTTTCGGGCTGGATTGCGCCCGCAAATGGTGGTGACGAGCGTGGAGGGACGGGCGGTCGCGGAGCCGATTGATTTCTATCTCGCGCTGGCATCGGCGGGGATTGCACAGGGGCGAACGGTGTCAATCGGAGTTCGGAACGCCGATGGGACGGAACGGAACGTGGAGATCCAGCCGAACGGCTGAGCAGCGTTCGTTGTTTGACTTCTTGTGGCACTGCTCTCAAGAGCACTGTTCATCAGCGCCCAACAGGCCGCAGGCGTATGCGCACCTTCGTCCCCGGCGGAGGCGTGCGCGAGAAGTCCGCGATCCATTCCGGCGCATCGATGCTCGCATCGTGGCTGAACGTGCGCGACCAAGCGATCACCTCGCTCCCGAAGCAGCACAGCCCGACCACGATGCCCGTGCCGTCGGCGTCGTAGACCTCTTGCATCGCCCCCGCCTTGTCGGCAACCGTGCGCATGGATGAACCCGCGAACACCCAGCCGTGCCCACCCCCACTGGCATCTTCGGCATCGCTCCCGAAGCGACGAGGCTCGGGATTGTCGCGATCCGCGACGTTGATAAGCCAGGTGCGGGGGTCGGAGGCACTCCCTTGAGCTGAATGAACCTCGACGGTTACGCGATCACCGGTCGCGTCGACGGGTTGGAACTGGCCGTTCTCGAACTTGAAGAGACCGGGCGCACCGGGCACGAGGCCGATGGCGAGCATGGCGGCGTGCAGGTGCGAGGGCTTCACATCGGTGACGAAGAGCGACTCGTGCTCGCGCGTATCGGGCGAGCACACCAGTGTCTCGACGAAGAAGAGGGGTGCCTTTGGATCATCCATCAGCATCGGGGATGTGATCGCATCGAACTCTACCACCTTGGCTGAGAGATCCGCGCGGACGCCGGGAAAGAGCTCTTTCAAAGCGATGGGCGGAGTCGCACTTGCGGGTCGAATCGGCAGTAAGGGCGGCGTTGGAGGAGTCGGTGGCTGAGGCTGCGCTGCGCGCGCGGGTGGTGCGGACGGATGCGGAGCGACCGGGGGCAAGGGTGGCAGGGGTCGTGTCGCGTTGTTGTCTGTGGAGTGGCAGGCGGTGAGCGCGAAGCCGCATGCCGCCGCGAGCAACAGTGATAGGGCGGTAGTCACGCGGGAGCTCCGACCTTGGTGTGTTCTCGCACCAACTTGGCGAACTGCTCGCCGCGGAACTCGAAGTTCGTGAACTGATCCCACGATGCGCACGCCGGGCTGAGCAGCAGCACATCCCCCTTCTTCGCACGCGACATCGCCTCGCTCACCGCGCGGTCGAGCGTCTCGCATTCGATGACGCTCGAACCTGCACCGGCCGAACGAGCCGCGGCGGCAATGGTGGGGCTGGTCTTTCCAACCGTATACATCCCCGCGAGCGTCGGCGCAAGATTGGCGACCGGCGTCAGGTCGCTGCCCTTGTCATAACCGCCGACGATCAGGTGGATCCGCGATCGCCCGGGCACGGGCTCGAACGCGGCGACAGCGAGCAGCGCGGCCTCGGGCGTCGTGCATTTGGAATCGTTGTAGCAGCGGACTCCGCCGAACTCGCCCACGAACTCCAGCCTATGCGGCAGGCCGCGGAAGTCGGCGAGGAGCGCGGCCGCGTTTGCGACGGCTCGAGGATGGATGCGACCACCGGGCTCAATGTTTGTTCTGCTTTCGCGGGCGAACGCGGCAGCGGCAGCCGTGCCGGCGACGAGGGCGTTCACACGGTTGTGCTCTCCGGGGACACTGAGGGTGAGCGTCTCGGGGAGCGCACTCCTCACAGACTCTGCATCGACATTGATAATCGTGACCTGGGCCTTGGCCACGGCGGAGAAACGCTGCGACGAAGCTGATTCGACGGATTCAATCGCGATGTCGGCGGGAGTCTGCTGCGCGAAGATGCCCTGCTTGCTCTGCGCGTAATGCGCAAACTCGCCGTGCCAGTCGATGTGATTGGGCTTGATGTTGGTCAAAACGGAGATCGCTGGCGACCACCCCCGCGCGTTCTTGTAGCCGGCCTCTTCGCCGAGCCAGTGCAGCATCGCGCTGGAGAGTTCCAGCACCACCCAGTCGACCGGTTGGATCCGCGGCAAGTCCGCAAGCAGCGAGCCGCCGATGTTCCCGCCCAAGTGCACATGCTCCGCCCCGAGCACGCGCCGGAGGATGTGGGCGATCATTGAGGTGGTGGTGCTCTTGCCCGCCGAGCCGGTGATGCCGATGGTGCGCTCGCGCGAGGGGAGACGCTCGATGAGCAGGCGGATCTCGGTGGTGATGGGGATGCGTGCCGCCTGCGCAGCACGTAGGAACCGGTTCTCCCACGGTTTGGGCACGGCGGGATTGGCGATGACGACATCACAGGTTGTGAAGTCCGCGACGTTGTGCTCACCAAGGCGCAGTGTGACACTGCCGGAATCGACAAGGTTCTGGATCTGCGCGATCGAGTCGGTAAGCTTGTCGGGCGGATCGAGATCGGTGACGAGGACATCGGCGTTCTGCGAAGCGAGCCAGCGTGTGACGCCGACGCCGCCGCCGAAGCGGCCAAGGCCCATGACGGTGACGCGTTTGCCAGCGATGTCGAGCATGGGGAAAGGGTACCGGGGAACAGAAAGCAGAAAGCAGGAGAGCGATCAGGCGTCGTCGCGCCCGGACTGGATGGCACTTATGAGCGTGCGGAGCAGTCGGACGGCGACGGGGCCGGGGTGGAGGGGGGCGTCGCCGACGGGTTTGCCGTCGAGCCTGGTCACGCTGGCGACCATGGTGGTGGTGCCCAGGAGCATGATCTCGCGGGCATCGCGCAGCTCGGCTGCGCGGATGGGACGCTGTGTGATCTCGGGTGCTTCGCGGAGGAGGATGCCGCGCGTGATTCCGGCAAGGATGGAGACGCTTTCGAGGGAGGGTGTGCAGACTTCGCCATCGCGGGTGACAATGACCACGTTGGTGGCAAGGCCTTCGGCAAGAAGGCCGTCTTCGCCGCCGCGGAGGAAAATGGCATCCTCGGCCCCGGCGGCATCGGCCTGCATCGCGCTCCAGACGTTGCCCATGAGGGAGATCGACTTGAGGTGCCCCATCTCCCAGCGGATATCGCGGAGAGTGATAGCGGACTTCGTTGCGGGATCGGAAGCGATGTTGAGGGGCGGCTGTGGGGAGCAGTAGGCGAAGGCGGTCGGCTGCATCTCCCTTGCGGGGACGCGCTGTCGGACGGGCATGGTTGCGGCGGGTGTGCCGCGGGTAATGTGCCAGTAGACGAATGCATCGCGCAAGGAGTTGGCGGCGAGGAGCTGCTCGGAGAGGGGGCCGAGCTGGTTGACGTTCCAGTCGATTGATGCCTCGCGGAGACCGGCGGACATGCGGTCTTCGTGCGCACGCAGACCGACGATGCGGGCAGCGGCGGGGTCGTGCGGGATGGCGCGGAGGCCTTCGTAGACACCATCGCCGAAGATGAAGCCGCGGTCGAACACGCTCACGCGTGCAAGGTCTTTGTGGAGCAGTTCGCCGTTCAGGTACACGATCAAGGTGATTGCCCTCTCAAAGGTCGTCTCGAACTCGCCGCAGACTACATCAATGCGATCGGGTCCACATCGACGGCGGTGCGGGAATCGCTCTTCAGGAGGCCACGGGCGCGGACACGCATAAGCGCTTCCTGGACGAGGCCGCGGCGAGGCGCGATGATTTCGATGGAGATGCGGTGGAAGCCTGCGATGCGCGAGACGGGGCAGGGCATGGGGCCCATGACCTCGACGCCCTGAAGGACATTCGACTCTTCGCGGAGGGCATCGGCGACAGCTTCGGCGGCGGCGATAGCCTTGGCGAGGTCCTCATCGCGGCAGACGATGCGGGCCATGCGTGTGACCGGGGGGAGGTTGGAGCCCTGGCGGAACTGGAGCTCTTCGCGGGCGAAAGACTCGAAGTCGTGGTGGGCGGCATGGACGATGGCCGGGGCATCGGGCTCGAGGGTTTGGACGAAGACGCGGCCGGCGTGCGTGCCGCGACCAGCGCGTCCGGCGACCTGGGAGACGAGCTGGAAGGTGCGCTCGGCGGCACGAAAATCGGGGAGAGAGAGAGCGGTGTCGGCATTGATGACGCCGACAAGCCGGACGTTGGGGAAGTCGAGGCCTTTAGCGATCATCTGGGTGCCGATGAGGACGCGGACTTCTGCGCGCGCGAAGCGTTCGAGGAGTTCGTGGAACTCGCGGCCGGTCTTCATGGTGTCGCCGTCGACGCGGACAAGCCAACCCGGGGCCGCGCCTGCCGCGGCGAGCACACGGCCGAACTTGGCTTCGAGCTCTTCTTCGACGCGCTGGGTGCCCATGCCAAGGAGCTGGATTCGGCCATCGCAAACGGGGCAGCGGTCGGGGACCTTCTGCTGGGCGAGGCAGTGGTGACAGCGGACGAAGTTGGCACCGCCCGTGCCCCGTCTGAGACGGTGCTCGACCATGCGGGCATCGCACTCGCTGCAACTGAGAACGTACCCGCACTTTGGTTCCGCGCAGGCGATGTAGCAGGAATAGCCGCGGCGATTGAGGAGGAGGATGGCCTGTCCGCCGTCGCGGAGGGTTTCGCCAAGTGCGTGTTCGAGCGTGGGACCGAGCATGCTGTCTCTTATACACATCTCCGAGCCCACGAGACTAAGGCGAATCTCGTATGCCGTC
>ENA-ORBV01006235-ORBV01006235.1-microbial-mat-metagenome-genome-assembly--contig:-NODE-6235-length-21191-cov-5.300559_pt1 | contig 21191 bp, 17 predicted proteins | sample MGYA00237777_ERZ505514 | MGnify/ENA primary metagenome ERZ505514 (study PRJEB26160, sample SAMN06269048) | microbial mat metagenome | isolation source: Oligotrophic lake microbial mat | place... | reverse complement strand
CGAGATCTACACCTCTCTATTCGTCGGCAGCGTCAGATGTGTATAAGAGACAGGCTTGTCGAGGCGCTCCTCAAACAGATTGCGCGTCTTCGGCAGAACCGTGAAGCCTCCGCGCGCCAGCGCGATCGCCGGCCGGACCGCCGCGGCCCAGGGCAGTGCGCCCCATCGCGCGTGGGCGGTGTGCAGACCCGCGGCGAGCCCCGGCACACAGACGGACCGCCAGCCATCGTAGCGCGCGCGGTCGTCGAGTTTTCGATACGACTCCGGGTCAATCGATCCGGCGGCCTGATCCATGCCGTCGACGGCATGGGTCTTCCCGGTCTTCGCCTCATAGTAGAGCAACATCAGCTTACCCCCCAACCCGGAGCCGTAGGGCTCGGCCACACCCAGCGCCAGCGAGACGGCCACAGCCGCATCGATCGCATTGCCTCCCGCCTTCAGCACCTCCACCCCGGCGGCGGAAGCCTCCGGGTGACCGGCGACGACCATGCCCTGCCGGGCCTCCACCGGCTCGACGAGAACCGGCACGGCACCGGAAACAACCGCAACGGAACACCAAAGTGCGAGCAGGAGGGGAGGCGAGATCCGGATGGTCATGGAATTGGGCGGCTTGAAGAGGGATTCTTCCCCGGCTTCTTTTTAGAATTTCTTGCCGATCTCAACGTAGTAGGAACGGCCCTTCGCGCTGACGGTGCCGCCTTGGTAACCGCGGGATTCGTCGGCCAGCGGAGGATCGTCATCGAGAACATTGGTCACACCCACGCGGACCGAGACGCTCTTCAGGAAATCCTTCCGACGCTCGAACCGGTAGCTCGCGTAGGCACTGTGGGAATACGTGTCCTTGATCCAGTAGCGGTAACGCACCACACCGCCAATGTCGTTGAACACCCGGATGTAATCGGGCTGACCGAGCTGATTGTACACCGTCAGGGTCGTGGCTCCGCCGGGATCCATTGAGCCACCATAGTAGCTGGTGAACCAGCCGGCCCCCCATTTCCCGAGCCTCCAGGTCAAACTCGCGTTGGCCCGCCATTTCGCGCGGCCATCCTCCTCGAGCACTGTCTCGACCTCGGAGAACTCATCCAGTTTCTCGTTGAACTTGCTGTTGTAGGTCGCCTCCCCCTTGAGGGTGAACTGTCCGACGGCCAGCTTCGGCAAACGGTAGGAAACGGCCATGTCGATGCCCTCCAGATCACGTCCTGCAAGGTTGAGGTAGTCGTCGACCACTGAGATCACGCGACCAACCGGCGCCCGCTGCTGAGCCGCGGGTCGCGTGGCGTTGAAGGCTGCGTAGGCGTCGCGATCCGCCTGGGTGACCGGCGCCCGGGTGACCTTGGTATTGCCCTTGTAGGCGGGGGTTCCCGAACCGACGTCGAGCGTCAGGGGATTCTGACCGCCGGCAATCGCCGCCTGGGTGAACGCATCGAGCAAGCCCTCGTCGCGAGTGAGCTGCCCGGTGGCGGTCAGGTTGTCGATGACCTGATTCTGATTTAGGCGCCACCAGTCGACCGTGATCGTCAGACCCTTGACCAGGGGAACCTCGAGGACCACACCGACCGTGACCGTTTCCGCCTGCTCGGGAAGGAGGGCGTCGTTCCCCTGGCGGAACACCGTGCGGTTGGTCGATCCATCGGTGATCAGTCCAGTGACTTCAAACCGATAGGGGTCGGAGACACCGGTCACGGAGCGCTGAAGTGGAGACGTGTTGGACTGGACGAGATTGGGGGCGCGGAACGACTCGTTGTAGGAGCCGCGGAAGAGCATCCAATCGGTGGTGCGCCAGGCGATGCCGTACTTCGGCTTCACGGTATCCCCGAAATTGTCGAACCTCTCGTATCGGACAGCCGCCGACAGCTCAAGCGCATGGACCAGCGGCAACCGGTTGGGTTTGCCGACGATCGGGACCAAAACCTCGCTGAAAGCCGACATGACAGCGCGATCGGAGGAGAGGTTCAAATTCGGACTGAGACCGATGAAGTCGTTGTCGTTCGGGATCGGGCTGAAGCCCGCGGGATTCAGACCATGGTGGACGGGACGCCAGTCGCTGTAGGATTCCCAGCGGTACTCCAAGCCCGCGGCCGCGCCGACCCGCCCGCCCCAGAAATCGAACAGCGATCCGTTGATCTTGGCATCCCAGGTCGCAAGCTCGGTCTGGCCCTCCCGGATGAAGGTGTCGTACAACGGATCCACCACCGAGGCCGGATTGGTGTAGGGCTGATCGATCTGCACCGTCGTGCCCACGACCTTGAAGGTATAGCCGAACGGGTTGAAGGCGGTGGTATCCGTGCGGAGCAGCGACTGACGGAACAGGCTGTCCCGGATGTTGTTGCCCTCCTCATCGCGCGTCCATGCACGCGAGTACAACACGGCGGATTCCCACTCGAAATCCGCGAAGGTCTTGCCGCGCAGACCGCCAACGGCACGGATCGATTGAGACCGCACGTCCACATCCTTGGCCTTGAATTCACGCGGACGCACGCCGGTGCCGCCGGCGATCAGGACGTCGGCCGGATCGCCGACGATGCGTGCGGTCCCGTCGACATTCGCGGCGCCGGTCGGGTGGTAGAAACGGGAGCCAAATGGGTTCCAGAGGTTGTTCCTCGACACGTAAATGTTGAGGTCGTCCGTGCCGTCCACACCGGCGGGATCGCGATGCAACGCGGAGTCGGCCCGGTAGTAGGAAAGCTCGCCGAAGGCCAAAAGCGTGTCGTTGACCTCGTGGTTGAGGGCGGCCATGAAGTTGAACCGGTCGGTTTCCGGCAACAGCACCCGGTCGGTATTGAGATTGTAGTAGTAGCCACGTTCGACGCTGGTGACCGCGCGCGAGGGCGTCGTCTGACGAAATCCCGTGCCTCCGTCGGCGAGGGGCACGAAGAAAAAGGTGCCGGCAGTGGAGGCGGTCAGCGTGGTCGAGGGGGTGGTCGAGGTCGTGACGCCGCGGTTCGCCGTCGGCCGCGCTCCGACAAACACTCCGTTGGCGTCGAAACTGCCGCGGATGAAATTCCCGAAGTTGGACGACGTCGACCGGTTGTCGAAATCCGTGTCGGTGGTGCTCCAAGGCTCCGGAACCTCGCGCACCCGCCTGACATCGGAGTCCCGGGAAAACTTGCGGTCCTTGGTGCCAAGCAGGTCGCGGTGATAGAAGTCGATCATCGCCACGAGGTTCGTCCTGCCACCGTTGAAGTTTTCGCCGCCCGAGAGGGTGACGCGCCAATCCTCGGCGCCGCCCCGCTGGGTCAGGCTTCCGCGGATGGAGAGGTCATAGCCGTCGTAGTCCTTCCGCAGGATGGTGTTGACGACCCCCGCGGCGGCATCCGCCCCGTAGATGGCGGACGCGCCGTCGCGGAGCACCTCGACCCGCCTGATCGCCGCGGTGGGGAGCTGGTTCACGTTGACCGCGAGAGACGGCACGCCGCCCTCCGACTGGCTGATCGGGTGCGGGGCCATGCGCCGGCCATTCACCAGCACCAGGGTATTTCCAGATCCGATACCCCGGAGATTGAGCGCGACATTGTCCCCCCGGGCATCCGCCCCGAGGACATTGGTCTCGCCCAGGCTGATCACCCCGCCGCTGGGCAGCAGTTCCAGGAGTTCGGCCGCGGTGGGTGTGCCCCGGACGGAGAAGTCGTCCAACTCAAGGATCGAGATGGGCAGGATCTTCTCCTCGTCGACCCGGCGGATGTTGGAGCCGGTGACGGTGAACGCCTCGAGAGTGACCGCCTCCTCGGCGGGAGCGGCCGCAGGAGGTGGCGCGGGTGGCGGCACGGACTGCGCATTCAGGAAGGCAGGCAGGGCGGCGATCAACAGGGCGGCCAGCGTTGGCCGGTTGGTGTTTCGCCGGGGTGCGGGTTTGCTCGAACAGGCTTTCATCAGGTGGGTGGTGTCGTGGTGTGCAAACGCTTGCATGGGTCAAAAAGGGACGGTGAGCACTGCTTATGCCACTCCTCATCATTCGCTGATTCCGCAGGAAGACGGATTCAACATCGAAAAGAAGTCACTTTAGGTTATTTCTTAGACAACACCGTTGCCCAATTCACAACGATTTTCATCCGATCGGATTCATCGGTGAACCGGGGAGATCCCGTCCGACTCCGGTGACGGATCGGAGTGCGATGGCTCCCAGCCGGACTTGAAAGATTGCGTGGGCGCGTGGTATTTCCGAAAAGCAACGTCGCGGTCGGTGCCGCTTGGCATCACACATGCAGCGCCCGTCCTTCACCATCCTGTCATGCAAAGAATCAAAGTCGCTCAATTCGGGCTGGGCCCGATCGGCCTCGAGTCACTCAAACTGGCTGCCACGCAGGCCTGGTTGGAAATTGTGGGAGGCGTCGACATTGATCCGGCCAAGATCGGCCGCAGCCTGACCGAGCTCACCGGAGTAACCGGGTTGGAGAAGACCAAGGTCTACGGCTCGATCGCCGAGCTCACCGCGGCAGCGGCGAAACCCGAGGTGATTCTGCACACCGCTTCCTCCAGCGCCGCGGCTTCGCTCGGGCAGGTGCGCCCCGCACTTGAACAGGGCATCAGCATGGCGTCGACCTGCGAGGAATTGATTTTCCCGCGTCTGAAGACCCCGGAACTGGCGGACGAGTACGACGCACTCTGCCGGCGCACGGGGGCGCGCGTGGTGGGAACCGGGGTGAACCCGGGGTTTGTGATGGATATCCTGCCCATCTGTCTCACCGGGGTGAACCGCCGCGTGGACTCGATCTATGTCGAACGCGTGGTCAATGCCTCGACGCGCCGGCAGCCCCTGCAAGCCAAGATCGGCAGCGGTCAGGCCCCCGATGATTTCCGGGCCCGTTTCGCCTCCGGCAAGGCGGGGCATGCCGGATTCCAGCAGTCGCTCGCCCTCCTCGCCCACTCGATGGGCTGGATACTCGAGTCAATCGAGGAAACCTGTGAACCCGTGCTTGCGCCTGCTCCGATCATGACCCCGTTTTTCAACGTTGCCCGAGGACTGACCTGCGGACTGCACCAACACGCAATCGGTCGCGTCGCCGGAGAGGCCCGCATCGTGCTCGACTTGCAGATGTTCCTCGATGCACCGAATCCCCACGACACCATCGTGGTCAAGGGAGATCCCAACCTGCATCTCACCCTGGCCGGCGGAGTCGCGGGGGACTCCGCGACCGTCGCGGCACTGATCAACATCATCCCCCGCCTGCTGGGCGGCGCTCCAGGCTTGCGCCTGATGACCGAGCTGGCGACGCCTTCCTGGGTGAATCCGCAGCCTCAGCGGTAGCCGGTCGCGTTTCAGTGCGTTCATTGTCCGGTGCGGCTGATCCGGTGCGACCCGCTGCACCGGCACCGGGCTCACGACGCAACGCGACCAGGGACTGGTGCGACGGTGCCCGGGCCTGGAAGACGGTCACGTGTTCAAACGGCCACGCCGTTTCCTGGCTGAGTTGCCAATCGGCGTGGCTGTCGATCGCCGCCAGAGCTTCCTCGAAGTAGGGTTCGTAGTCAGTTCTAAAATACAAGGGGGCTCCGGCAGGAGCGCGCCGCGCGAGGATTTCGAGAAAGGAGGGCTGGATCAGACGGTTCTTCCAATGGCGGCGCTTGGGCCAGGGATCGGGGAAGAGGACAAAGACCTCCGCAAGCGACACGCCGTCCGGCAATACGGCCATAAAATCACCGGCATCCGCATGCAAAAAGGCGAGATTGGCCAAACCGGCCCGGTCACGCTTGCGCAGCCCCCGGCGAACCCGGTCGCTCATGATGTCGATGCCCACGCAGAAGCGGTCGGGATGGGCCGCCGCATACGCCGCGAGAAAGTGGCCGTGCCCGGCGCCAATTTCGAGGGTGAACTCGCGGTGGCCCCTCACCTGCGGTTCCAGTTCGGCCAGCAACTCGGCACGGCGGGTTGCTTGCAGGACCTCGTAGTCGTTGACGATGATGGGTTCGATCATGGCAGGGACGGAACAAAACGAAAAACATCCACCTGCGAGGCAGTCGGTTCAACGCAGAACCGGCCGACCACACTCCCGCATGGGCACCGCGCGGCGCGTCGAAACCCTCCTAGTCTCAGGATCCCACAACCACGGAAACGCTTTACAAAGTCCCCTACCCCCTCAATGGCAAAGTAAAACAAAACGAGCAGCCTTTGCCGAGCGTGCTCTCCACCCACACCCGGCCACCGTGAAGTTGCACGATGTGTTTGACGATCGAGAGCCCCAGACCGGTGCCCCCCTTGTCTCTCGATCGACCCTTGTCCACGCGATAAAAACGCTCGAACAGATGGGGCAGATCTTCGGCCGGAATCCCGGGGCCGTCATCCCGCACGCGCACCTCCACCTCGCCATCCACGAGTTGCACCCTCACGTCCAAGTGGGAACCCTTGGGCGTGTATTTCAGGGCGTTGTCGAGCAGGTTGCCCAAGACCTGCGTCACCTTCAAAGGGTCGATCGTCAACGAGCCCACCGCCGGATCCGTCGTCAGTGAAATGACGTGGGCGGATGCCGGGGAGCGGCCGCGATAGTCCTCCACCACCCCTTGAATCAAGTCGGCGAATACCACCGACTCCCGCTTGAGTCCCGGGTTGATCGACTCCAACCGGGAGAGTGTCAGCAAGTCCTCCAGAAGGGAATTCAGGCGATCGGTATGACGCTGAATGGTCTTGAGGAAACGCGTTCGATCCTCGATCGGGATTTCCTCGTGACCATCAACGAGGGTTTCAATGTAACCCTTGATGACGCTGAGGGGGGTTCGCAGTTCGTGGGATACGTTGGCGACGAATTCTTTCCGGACGAGTTCGAGCTTCTTCTGCTTGGTGATGTCGTGAAGGACGAAAAGGACCCACGGCCCCTTGGCAAAATTGAGTGGAGGGATGGTCGCGCCGGTCAGTTCCACCCACGTGACCTGATTGCCTTCAACAAACTCGATCTCGTGCTGCGGCGTCGCCCGGTTCTGACGGACCGCATCGACGTAATTGAGGAACTGCACGCTGTGCAGCACCAACTCCAAACGCTGGCCCAGGATATTGACTGCCCGGGGAAACATGCCCTGCAAGGCTCTGTTTGCCAGCATGATGCTATTCGTCGCGTCAACGATGAGCACGGCTTCCTGCAGACTTCCGAGGGTGGCCTCCAACTGGGCCAATTGGCCGGAGCGCAATTGCTGGAGCCGGTTGGCCTCCTCGATCAGCTCATTGCTTCGATCGCAGAGATCATCCCAGTCCGGGCCACCGGCGCCGGGCAAATCCTCCCTCAGGAAGGGTTTCCGGTTGAGCAGCGAGTTGCGCAGACGACGAACCGAGCGCCGGTGATTCCACAGTTTGAGCAACACCACGGCCAGCGCGAGAGCCAGCAGAAGGGTGACAACGGTGTGCATGCGATCGAGAAGGGTATGGTCTCAGGGGCCCCGACGCAATCATGCCGGCCCATGCTGACCACGCGGCCGCGAATCACGATCGGTTGAGAACGATCCGCGCGAGGCCGGGGCTCAGGTGGAGGCTTCCTGAGCGCGGCGTTCGGCCATGCGATAACCCACTCCACGAATCGTCTCAATCCATTCCGCTTCGGTGCCGAGCTTCTCGCGAAGACGACGGACATGCGTATCCACTGTACGAGTCTCGATCTCCGTCTCGTAATTCCAGACGTTGATCAGCAGGTGTTCGCGGGTCTGGACGCGGCCGCGCCGCTCCATCAACAACCGCAGCAGTTTGAACTCGGTCGCCGTCAGGTCGATCGGCTGACCACTGACGAACGCTTCGTGCCGTTCGATATCGAGCAGGATCTCTCCGATCTGCAGCTTCTTCGGCTCGTCGGCCCGACCCTCACTCAATCGACGAATGATCGACTGCACACGAAGTATTAACTCTTTTATGCTGAATGGTTTAGATATATAGTCGTCGGCTCCGACCTCCAGCCCCTGGATGCGGTCGTTTTCCTCGGACTTTGCGGTGAGGAAGATCACCGGGACCCGCTTCAACTTCGGATCCGCGCGAAGCATCCGGCAGATTTGAATACCATTCAAATCCGGCATCATCACGTCCAGGATCACCAAATCGGGCACGAAGGTGCGGGCCACGCCCACGCTGCTGTTGGGATCATTGAGCGCCTCCACTTGGAACCCCTTCGCCTTCAGGTGGTAGGCCACAAGATCGGTCACATCGGATTCATCATCGACGATGAGTATTTTCTTCGGCTTCAGCTCCGTCATAGCTAACAAGCTAATCCATGGGAGCAAATCGTCCGAGGGCAAATCCGCCCCGTTTCACAAATGTTACAACGACACCGATTTGACGCAAAGCACCTACATTGCTTTAAATGATGGCCTTACTCACGTTACCTACACAACCGTGCTCGTCTTTCCGAAATTCGCGTTCCTATGCGGCCATTCGCCGTCAAATGCTCCGATTCCGGCCTCCCCGTGATCCCACTGAATGCAATCAGAGCTTGAATCGCTCGATCTCCACCGCTCTACGTGGTTGTCGCAGAGGGACCATCCGGCCCCGGTTGTCCCCGGCGCGACTCAATTAGAATCAAGAGAATGCTGATATCCGCCGGGTTTACGCCACTGATGCGACTGGCCTGACCCAACGTGTAGGGACGGAGGCTGGCCAGTTTAAGGGCGCTCTCGCGTCGCAGGCCACGAATCGTCGCATAATCCAGCCCCGAGGGTATCCGAACCTTCTCAATCCGGGAGAGTTTGGCGATCTGACGTTCTTCGCGGGACAGATATCCAGCGTAACTGATGCGGTAGATGACCTCGTCACGGACTGCCACGGGCAGGGAGGCAAATTCTTCTGGATAGTCCACCGGATGGCCTCCACCCGTAACCGCACGTCGAGTCAAATCCCCCCAAGTCCCCTGCCCTCTTACGGGACGCTCCGTTTCGAAGACCTTCAGCCAGTGGTCCAGTTGGGCGCGCTTGGCGTCGATTCGAGCCAGCCGCTCCGGTGAGAGCAACCCATGCGCGCGTGCGTGATGCGACAGGCGGAACTCCGCACTTCCATGGTTGAAAAGCAGTCGATACTCCGCGCGACTGGTGAACATCCGGTACGGCTCATCCGTACCCTTGGTCACGAGGTCGTCCACGAGCACACCGAGGTATCCCTCGTGACGTCCAACAATCAGTGGCTCCCGGCCGCGGACCTTGTTGACGGCGTTCACGCCAGCAAGCAAACCTTGGCAACCGGCCTCCTCATAGCCGGAAGTACCATTGATTTGACCGGCAAAGAAGAGATTTTGAACCTTTTTAGATTCAAGGGATGGAAAAAGCTGAGTCGGAGGCGCAAAATCGTACTCGACTGCATAAGCCGGCCGAAGCAATTCGGCCCGTTCAAGCCCAGGAATGCTCCGAACCATCGCCAACTGAACCTCAAACGGCAGGGACGTCGACAGCCCATTGATGTAATACTCGTTGGTGGAACGTCCCTCGGGCTCAAGAAAGAGCAAATGCCGCGGCTTGTCGGCGAAACGGACAAACTTGTCCTCGATACTGGGGCAATAGCGTGGGCCGACGCCTTCGATTTCGCCCGAATACATCGCCGACCGGTGGAGATTTTCGCGCACTAAACGAGCCGTCTCATCCGTCGTGTAGGTCATCCAACAGGAAACCTGCGCCTGGCCCGGCAACCAACCGAGACGACGCTCGCCCGATTGTTCCACGTGGAACATTTCTTCGGGTGCACGGGTATCATGGAAGGCAAACAGCGTCGGTTCTTCGTCACCTTTTTGTTCCTGCATTTTCGAGAAATCCAAACTACGCCCAAGCAATCGGGGCGGCGTCCCCGTCTTCAGTCGTCGCAACTCGATCCCGGCCTCCAAAAAGCTCGCCGACAGTGTTTTGGCGCTGAAGTCGCCCATACGGCCGCCTTCATTCTTGTTTTGCCCGATATGCATGAGCCCACGCAAGAATGTCCCCGTTGTCACCACGACCGCAGCCCCACGGAACTCCAGATCCAGGTTCGTCTTTACTCCGACAACCCGTCCGCTCTCAAAAATCAACCCAGTCACCGTGGCTTGGAACGTCCGCAGGTTCAGTTGAAGTTCCAAAGTGTGCTTCATCCGGAACTGATAGGCCTTTTTATCGCACTGAGCCCGGGGAGATTGAACCGCCAGGCCCTTGGACTCATTTAGCAGGCGGAATTGGATCCCCGTAAAGTCCGTGTTGATTGCCATTTCACCACCCAAGGCATCAATCTCCCGCACAATCTGACCCTTGGCCTGTCCGCCGATTGCCGGGTTGCAACTCATTTGGGCAACCGTGTCGAGATTACCGGTCAGAAGCAGGGTAGAGGCTCCCATTCTCGCTGACGCCAGCGCAGCTTCGCAGCCCGCATGGCCGGCACCACAGACAATGACGTCGTAACCTTCAAGGAAGCGCTCACTCATGGCAAATCATTCGCCACCCTCGCCTAACTGGGACTATTTCCCAATACAAAACGTCGCGAAAAGCCGATCGAGCATTTGCTCGTGGTCGTACTTTCCCAAGATTTCACCGAAAGCCTCCAATGATCCCCGGACGTCGCTCGCGAGCAATTCCGTATTCTGAATCCCCTCGGGTCGATTCAACTGGGCCAGCGCAGTTTCCAAACACATGCGCGCCCGCTCAAGGGCATCCGCGTGCCGTGCACTCACGGCGATGATTTCATCGCCGACATTCATCTGAAAGCCATCGGCCCAGGTCACAATCTCCGCCACCAAGGCATCGAAACCCGCGCCGCTGTCCGCCGAAACCACCGATTTCTTCATCGATGAAAGACATCGTGAACCTTCACCCGCACTCGCGTTCACGCTCGCACGCCCGAGCAGCGCGTCGAGTCGTCCCATCGCGTTCAGCATGTCCGCAGTCGAACTCCGCTCCGCTGAACCAACCGTTTCACCGAGGAGATCCACCTTGTTTCCCACAAGGATCGTTTTCTCCGCCGTCAGTTGATCGATCACCGACGGGGGAGGCAGGGCAGGGGAGGGGTCGGAGAGATCAACCACCCAAAGCACCAAGTCTGCGTCCGCGACCCTCTCATACGTCCGTTCAATCCCACGGCGTTCAATCTCGCTCGCCGGTTTAGGGTTAAGTCCGGCGGTGTCAGTCAGTCGCAAGGCATGCGGGCCCACCCGAATCCACTCCTCCAGAAAGTCCCGTGTCGTTCCCGGTTCAGGGGAGACCAGCGCCCGATCAAAGCCGACCAAACGGTTGAGCAACGAACTCTTCCCCGCATTCGGTGCCCCCACAATCACCGTACGAATTCCTTCACGAATCATCGCCCCAAATTGCTTTGTTGCAAGCAATGTTCTTGTTCCACGTAGAACAGTTCTCACCGATTCGATCACGCGTGCCCGATCTTCCAGCGGGAGATCCTCTTCCGGGAAGTCAATATAGGCCTCCACCTGCGCTGAAACCTCCAGCAGTTGATCCTGCAGGGGTCGCAGGTGCCGCCCCAAAGATCCCCTAAGTTGTTTTTGAGCAACAATTAACGAGCGCTCGCTCTTCGCCTGAATCAGATCCATGACCGCCTCGGCCTGGCTCAGGTCCATCCGTCCTCCAAGAAACGCCCTCTGCGTAAACTCACCCGGCAACGCCGGGCGACATCCCCGCGAACAGAGGTCATCGATGATCCGCTGCGCGATGTAGGGGTTGCCGTGACAACTGATCTCCAGCCCGTCCTCACCCGTATAACTGGAGGGCGCGGCAAAGGCCACCACCACCACGTCGTCGACCAATACGCCGTGACGGTCGACGTAGTCCAGGTGATGTGCCCGCCGCGGCCGCAAAACGCGGCCAGCGAACAATGACCCGGATGCAAACTCACGGCTTAGCGGTCCACTGACACGCACCAGCGCAATCGCCGCAGTCCCCACCGGCGTCGCCAAGGCCACGATCGTTCTATCGTCCTGCTCCATCCCCGCAGGCAATCGCCCGAAACTCTCCGCGGAAAGGGCAAAAGCATCGAATGTGGCCGAACGATCCCGATCCGGCCGGTTCACTCCCGAACCGAAGCCTTGGTAACTGTCGAAATCGGCGGCGCACAGGCTCAGTGATGGCCAAACCTGGAGAACAGCCGGTCATCAAATCGCCCGTTCCCCCCTCTGCACCGCCTCCGCCGAGCCAGGGTGCATGACCGATCCCAATCCACCGGCGCGGCGCAGACTGACAAGCGGGCACCCGGCTTGGCGGTGGGCGATGACCTTCGGCAGGTGGTGGACTTGGCCCGTGATCCGCGAGAAACTCTCCACCAAGCCGGGTGCCTGCCTGTCGTTGCTCACCTCCCAAGTCCTCTTCTGCCCCTCCGATGATCGGCAAGGGAAGTAACCTAATGGGTTACTCCCAGGTTTTTGTTGGGCACGGGATTCCGCCTCTGCGACGCGCGGCGCTCTTGCATGCACCCTGCCTTGGCTTCGGCGGCGCCGAGGGGCGGAGCGGGACGGACCGGTCCCTCATCCGGGTGGAGGGTCCCGCAGAGGACGATCTTAACGGGCGTCCGCAAGGCACCGCCGCGTCATCGCGGATTTACTTCCAGCCCGCGCACCCGACGCCCCTCCACCACCTTGTCACCGGGATAGACCACCACGCGCTCGTCCGCCTGCAAACCTTCGGTCACCTCGGTGAAAACCCCGTTGCTCCGTCCCACCGTGAGCGTCCGCTCCCGAGCCCGGTTTCCCTCGACCACAAACGACCGCCACGCGCCTTCACGCCGATAAAGCGCCCCGGCCGGAACCAGAAGCACATCCGGATTCTCCCAAACGACGATGCGCGCCTCGACCCGGTAGGCATCGCCCAAGGTCGGTCGCGCCTCGATCGGGCTCACCAGGTCGCAGATGACGTTGACCCGCTGCTCTTCCACGCCCAAGGCGGAGATTTTGGTGAACGCCGAAGGTTCGATCCAACGCACCCGCGCCTCCAGCGCGTCGACGCCGCCCCATTGGTCGAGCCAGACCCTGGCCCCGGGCCGAACCGCCACGGCATCGCGCGAGAGCACCTCGACTTTGACCTCCAAATCCGTCGGATCACCGATTTCGAGCAGAGGGGTTCCCACCGGCACCACCCGGGCGCTCTCCTGGAACACCCGCAAGACCCGTCCGCTGACCGGTGAGACCAAGGACACTCCCGGTTCCTCCGCGGCAGGAGCACCAGCCCGTCCCCGACGAAGGACCGCCTCCGCCTGCTGGCGCTCGTACTCCGCCACCTGCAGGCCGAAGCCGGCCGCCCGAGACTCCTGGGCCGCCACGCGCTCCCGTGCCTCGACCGTATCCACTTCCTGCTGCGAAACCGTGCGGCTCTGCCAGAGGGAACGGACCCGCTGCAACTCGACCTGCGCCAAGGCGTGCGCGGCTTCCGCCCGCGCCACCTGCGCCGCCGCCGCCTGCTTCGCGGCCTCCGCTCCCCCAAGCCGGGCCTCCGCCTGCGCCAGACGGCTGGCATCGAGCAGATCCGCCGCACCCGTCTCCATCATCGCCAAGAGCGTCTTGCCGGCCTCCACCGGCGCTCCCGCCTTCCATTCGATGCGACGAAGCTGACCGGAAACCGGCGCGGCGATGACATAACGATTCACCACCCGCGCCATGCCCTCGTCATCGACGGTGACGCTCAGCGGACCGCGACGCGCCGTCGCTATCTCGACCGGTTGTGCCCGCGGCCAAAGGCCCACCACGAGCAAACCCACCAGCGCCAGTCCACCCACAAGGGGCAGCCAACGGCGTTTCCGCTGGCTGGCGCGTTTGCCCGGGAAGGGTGGGGGAGTGACGGTGGTGTCGTTCATGGAAAGAGGATGGATCGATCAGAAGAGGGGCCCGCCGCGACTCCCGAATTGTCCCGCGCCCGCGCGTTCACGAACGCCGGGTTCAAGGCCAGCTCGACCCGCTCCGAGGTTCGACGCAGGAAGGTGGTCATGATGTCAGTCCCTCACTTTCAAAACCCCCACGAGGTCCAATCCTTTGATCCGCCGGGCCGCGAACAGCAGCGAGAGCGTCGTCGCGACGGTGATGACGGCCGCCGCAAAGCTGTAGTTCTCCATCGTCAGCACCAACGGCAGGCGCACCGTCTCGGTATTCACCGTGGTCAACAACACCCGGGTCAGGAGCCCGCCCAGCCACAATCCCAACGGCACCGCGAACAAAGCGATCACGGTCAGCTCGCCGACGAGCACCGCACCCACTTCGCCACGCGTAAAGCCGAGCACTCGCAGGGTGGCGAGCTCCCGGGCGCGTTCCGACAACGAGATTCGTGCACTGTTGTAGACGATGCCAAACGCCACCAAGATGGCGAACGTCAGGTACATCGTCTGCAACAGTCCGATGCTCTCCGCCGTGGTTTTCCGGAAACTATCGCGCATCGCGTCCTTCACCGATACTGAGGCGACGCGCGGCGTTTCCTTCACCTCCGTGAGAAATTCGACCCAACGACCCCGATCCACCGACAGATAGGCACCATTGATCACGTCGCCCTCCAACAGGAGTTGGTTCAGCGCACTCAGGTCCATGAACGCAGAGACCCCGGCGAAATCTTCGGAAAGGCCGGCCACGGGCACGTCCCGCTCGACCCGCTTGCCCTCCAGCGAGCGCACGCGGATTTCATCGCCCACTCCAACCCCCAGCACCTCGGCCAACTTCGCCGAGAGCACCAGCCCCCTTGGTGGCAATACGATCTGACGAAGATCCGCATCGACCACCCGACTGAGGATGCCCGACGGCGTCAGGCCGATGATGCTCAGTCGACGCGAGCGCGGACCCGCCACGAGTTCGACCGGAGTTGCCCGAAACGGCTCCGCCGAGACCACACCCGGCAACCGCCGGAAGTCCGCCAGCGCTCGCGCCGGTCCCGGCTCGACCAAGGCCATCGACACCGTCTGCCGCTGAACGATGTCCCACTGGAAATCGAGGATATAGGCCACTCCATCCCGAAAGGCGTTGGGGATGATCAAGATCGCCGTGGCCAAGGCCAGCGCCGCGCTCGTCAGAGCCGCCTGCACGGGTTTTCTTTCGAGGTTCCTGAAAGCCATGCGCACGGAAGCGCTGAAGAAGTGACCGAGGCCGGCGCGCTCCACCAATGAAGCCCGAAACTGGGCCGGCGGCTCTGGCCGCATCGCCTCCGCCGGAGGAAGCCGCATCGCATGCCGGACTGCGCCCCAGACCCCGACGACCGCGGCCAGCGCACTCGCCAGAGCCGCCGCCACCAACACGCCCGTGGCCAGTTCGAAATGCAGGTCCGGAAAGCGAAAGAAGCGGTGATACATCTCCACCAATCGGTGGCCGAGAATCACGCCGGCGATCACACCCAGAACCGTGCCCACGCTCACGATCACGAGGGCGAACTTCAGGTAGTGAATGCCGATCTCCCGTCCCCCAAAACCGCAGGCCTTGAGCATGGCGATCTGTTCGCGTTGCAGCGTGATCTGCCGGCTCATGACGGCGTGGGTCATGAATGCGCCGACCGCGAGGAAGACCAGGGGGAAACCCACGGACAGGCCCTGAAGGACGCGGATTTCGTCGTTCACCCGCACATCCGAGGCGTGGTGGGCCCGTCCATACGCACGCAATCCGCCATAGGGGACGAGCAGCCGGTCCACCGCCGCGATCACCGCACTCTCCGACGCTCCCGGCTCGAGGACGAGACTCAGCTGATTGAAGGCCCCGTCCATGCTGAAGGCCTGCGCCAATTCCTCATAGTTCATCCAGACGACCGCAAAGGTGCGGTTGTCGGGCAGCGCCGCACCCGGAGGCGCCTCAAAGACAAACTCCGGCGAGAGCACGATGCCGGCGATGCGCAAGGGCACCTTCCTGCCATTGAGAATCGCCGAGAGTCGATCGCCCGGTTTCAGGCGATGGCTTTCAGCGAACGCCTCGCTGACCAGAATTTCACCGCGCGAACCCGGCACCAACAAGCGTCCCTCCCTGAGGTGAAGCCGGTTCAGGAGCGGTTCACCTCGCTCGGGGAGCGAGTTGAACCAAGCCATCGCCGGCTCCGGCAACGACGGCAAGTCCAGCGTCACCATCCGTGCGACCGACGGTTGCACCGCAGCCACGCCGGGCAGCGCCCCGACCTGACGTGCGACGTGGATGGGCGCGCGCTTGAGGGACGCAAACACCTCCGCAAAACGATAACTCTCGTAGTAGCGAACCCGCGCCTGTTCGAGGGACAGCATCAGGCTCCGGGTCATGATCATCATCGAGAGACCGCAGGCCATGACCAGCGAGACCGCCAAGGCCTGGGATTTCAGAGCCCGAAGATCTCGCAGAAGTTTGACGTTGAGCAGGGACAAAGGAATCCGGTGGAGCACCCAGAGGGGCGGTCCGGGCGGGTGGACGGGTGACTACCATTCCAAACCACTCACCGCCGCGCGTCGGGCGTTGGACTGGGCATGGACGATCCGTCCATCGGAGAGCGAGAAAACCCGGTCGGCCATGCCGGCCATGACCGCGTTGTGGGTGATGATCGCGGCCAGCGTTCCCAACTCGCGGTTGATTCGCTCGATCGCTTCCAGCACGACCACGCCAGTTCGCACGTCGAGGGCCCCGGTGGGTTCATCGCAGAGCAGCACCTTGGGTCGTTTCGCGATCGCCCGTGCAATCGCCACGCGCTGCTGTTCACCACCGGAGAGCTGAGCGGGAAAGTGGTCGAGGCGGGCACCCAATCCGACCATTCGCAGCGCCTCTTCAGGTTGCATCGGATTCTCCGCCAACTCCGCGATCAAACCGACGTTCTCCCGGGCGGTCAGGCTCGGGATCAGATTGTAGGCTTGGAAGACAAAACCCACGGCCTCACGCCGGTAGAGGGTCAGCCCCTCCTCGTCCGCGCCACCCAAGTCCCAGCCGCGATAAAGCAGCGTCCCGGAGGTGGCCGCGTCGAGTCCGCCGAGCAGGTTGAGCAGAGTCGACTTTCCGCTACCGGAGGGGCCGAGAAGCACAATCAGTTCCCCGGCATGAAAATCGAGATCCACCCCGTCGAGCGCATGCACCTCCGCCTCCCCGGAACCATAGGTTTTCGTCAGACCGCGGACGTGGAAAACCCGCTCCGCGGAAGAAGGCGGCCCATTCGTCGTCGAGAGATCTGCGGTTGGCGAATTCACCGGTACAAGAGCGGACCAGTAAACCCCCAATTCGGCAGATCCTCAACGCACAAACGACGATCGTCCTCGGCCGACCCCCTTTCCTTTGCGATGAATGGCTGAAGCGAAGAGCGCTGCAAAGCTACGAGGGAACGCAGGGGCCAACGGTCCCGGTGATGCCCAAACCCGGAGAACGGACACCACCGCCCCACTGGTCACTTTCATTCCGCCAGAAGAAGATTCATTCAATCCCGCCGCTCACAACTGCCCGCCCGGCCCTTCAAAAATCAATTCTCTTGGCAGACCATCAACGGGGAATTTGAAGGCCAGAACAACCCGATTGGCGTCAAAATCAACATCCCCAATTTCGTGGGGGAGATTCCATCCTGCAGAACGTTTCTCTCGAATATCAAACCTCGATCCTGCGACCTCTGGGAGAACGATTCGACGACCATATTCCCATTGCTCATCTTTCGCTTTAGGAACAACTGCCTGAACACGCGCTTTCCAATATTCGTAGAGCGGCACCGAACTCAAAAAACTTCCGCCTTGCCACGCTGCTTTTTGCTGAGCGCCCGGTTTTTTTGCGCCGCAGCCGCGGCGTGAAGGCTCGAAGCTGACTGCGGCCAAGCTTGAGCAGGCGCGCGCCTGGCTCGCGCTCGGCGAGCCCATCGCACGCGTCAGCGAGCGGACCGATGTGTTGCCGGACACGCTGCGCAAGGCGATCGCGGCGGAACGCTTGCCGGCGGTAAAAAAAAGCCGGTGCCGCCCCGGTAGCGTTCGCCGCCGCGGTTACGCCGGTCGCGCGCGCGGCGTTCGATCCGGCCGGCACCGAGGTGAGCCCGACGCGCTTGGGCGAGCGCTCGTTGGCCGACAGCGAGGCGCCGCTTGGGCTACGGGACGACGCGCGTCATGGACCGGATGCTGGCGGCCTGCGGTCTGTTGGACGGCGCGGCGCTGGAGTTTACCGCCGCCGACGACGTGCTGCAGGCGGGCGTGCTCTGCGCCTTGCCCGCGCTGCTCACCGAAGGGCTCTTGCGCCACGCGCGGATGATTTACGCCCTGCCGCCAGGCTATTATCCGCTGGAAGCGATCTTCCTCCACCTCGCGCTGCTGGCGCTGGTGCGCTGCCGCTCGCTGGAGCAGACCCGTTATCAAGCGCCGGGCGAGTGGGGCCGGATCCTTGGGCTCGACCGACCGCCCGAGGTGAAAACCCTGCGGGCCAAAATCGCCACGCTGTGCGCGGCGGCCGGCCGGGCCGCGCAGTGGCAAAGCGGCTTGGCCAAGGAATGGATCGAGGCCGCCGCCGGCCACCGCGGCAGCGAGCGCCGCGCCCGCCACGCCGCGCTGCACCCTCGTCTTCGACCGCGGGGGCTACTCGCCGGAACTCTTCGCCGAGCTGAAAGCGCAGGGCATCGCCATCCTCCCCTACCACAAGTTTCCCGGCGAAGCGTGGCCCGAGGCCGAGTTTGGCCCGCACGCGGTGCGCCTGCACACGGGCGAAGTGGTCACGCGGGAACTCGCCGAACGCGGCACGCGTTTGTGCAACGGCCTGTGGGTGCGCGAGGCGCGCGTGCGCGGGGCCGACGGCCACCAAACCCCGATCCTGGCCACCCACCCGCACTGGGATCTGCCGGCCGTCGCCGCGCGGATGGCCGCGCGCGCGCGGTGGTGTCAGGAAAACTTCCTCAAATACATGATGGAAAACTTTGCTTGAGAGTGCCGTGTTCTTGGGGTAGGGCGCGGTTAAGCGGCGAGGCGAGCGCCCTCGATTTGATCAGGGTCGAGGCGATCCCGCAGGAATTTCCGCCAGTTTGGATCGGTGGGGCCGACGAGGAGAAAATCCGGGAGATGGTGGCGCAGCGCGGCGGCGACGACGAGTTCGGAAGGGCAGTCGGGAGATTTTCGGGTGCGCAACCAAGAGGCGAATTGCCGCCAGACCAGCGCGGGCTGGGTGGCGGCGAGGCATTGGACCAGGCCCTGGGCGATCAGGCCGAGTTGGATGTGGCGATGATAGGCGGCGAGTTTGCGGCGCACGGCGGTGCGGTAGGCGTCGGACTGGCGGTGGAGGTATTGGTCGCCGTGGCCGCGCCTTATGGGGCGCATTTTGGCCATCCAAAAATGATAGGCCCAAGTGCCGGGCGAGTGGAGCGATTGTTTGAAGGCGACCTCGATTTTGAAGCGCAACGCATACAACCGGATGATCTCGGCTGGCGGGAGCGAGAGATCCGCGCACAGGAGCAAAATCCGGCCGCGGGCGGGATGCACGACGGCGACGATCCGCACGACGCAGCCGGCGGGCCGCCAGAGCAGATCGCGCGCGAGCCACCACAGCGTGACGCCTTGCTCGCCGTAGGCCGGGCTCGGCATCGTCCGCACCGCGGCCGCGAAGAGTTCGCGCAACCGCACTTTGGCCCCGTAGCGCCGCGGCCGCCCGCGTCCCCGGGGCCCCGTCGGCGGCGGGACCGCTGCGAAGGCGCACGCGTTGTGCCGGAGCCGGGAGAGGAGGTGGCCGCCCTGAGCGAACAGCCCGCGGATGATTTTGCCGCTCGCGTAGTAGGCGTCGGCGACGAGCAGCACCGGCTCGGGCAGCTGCAACGACGCGAGCAGGAGCAACAGTTTGTCGAGCAAGGTGCGTTGGTCGCGGTTGCTAAACACGAGCCCTTCGTGGATCCGCGCGCACAGCGGCACGGCCTGATGCGCGTTGCCGACCCGCGTCAGCAACGCGAGCGCCTGACAGGAATGGCCCATGACAAACGTCGGCTTCGTGTTGGACTCGCCGGACCGATGCAGGAGTTTGACGCCGGGCATCCGGCGACCGCTCTTGGATTTTTTCAAGCCGTCCGCCAGGACGACGAGCCGCCCGCCCGCACGCACGACGCCGGGATGGACCTTGAGCACGAGCCGGGACCACAGGCGGGCCAACCCGTCGGGACAAAGCGCCCGGCTATGGAAGAAATCCAGCAGGCAACCGTAGCAGCCGCCGCGCAACCCCAAGGCGCGCACGTAGCCGGTGACGCCCGCCGTATCCCGCCGGGTGCACAAGGCGGCCAGCACGATGACCGGCCAGCAGAAGGTGCGCCGGCGCGGACACGCCGAACGCAATTGCGACCCGAGGGACCACCGGGAAAACCACAGGGACATAAGGAGCGCGCCACGGGTGCGCCTTATTAAAGCATATAAATGCTATACTTAAAGCCCGAACTTTCCGTGCCGGTAAGATACTTGGGGTCGCGCCGCGCCCGGCGCTCGACTTGGCCGCCGCAGGGCGGAAAACTCCGGGGCCATGAAAGCCGATTCCCAGCTTACCCGGTGGCAGCTCCAGTTGGCCCACACGCAGGCCGCCCTCGTCCACCTCGGACCGATGCGGCCCGGGTCGCTCAGCCGCCAATACAAAGACCCGTCCGCCCGGACCGGGGCCTACTGGCAGCTCAGCTACACCCACCTCATGCGCAGCCGCACGCGCTACGTCCGAGCCGACGAAGTGCGCCGCCTCAAACCCCTCCTCGCCAACTTCCGCCGCTTCCGCCGCCTGGTTGACCGCTGCGTCGAGCTCTCCCTCAAGATCGCCGACCGCCAAACCGCCCTGCTCCGCTCCGCCGCGTCCACATCGCTTTAGCCGGCCGAGAACACGGCACTCTCAAGAACTTTGGCCTCGACCGGATAATCGAGCACGGCACGGCGGAGCTTCCTGACGCCAACCTCGTGGTCAACCCCGCCCGTCGCCAGCTCGAAGCGGACGTGCGCCGCCACCGGGCGACGCGGTGGCGCAGTCAGGCCCGGCTCGGCGCCCTGACCCTGCCCGGCGACCCCTCGACCGGGCAAAGCGCCGCGTTTCTCACCCACGGCGGAGAGCTACGCGAAGCGATCGCGGCGGAAACCGCCCGGCTGGACGCCCGCAAGGCGCAGCGCGCCACCACGCCGAAAAAAGTTACGCTCAACGACCTGCCCGCCGCCGGGCGCTTCGCGGAGTTGTGCCCGGAAAATAAACACTTTATCGATACGATAAAAATGATCGCCTACCGCGCCGAGAGCGCCTTGGCGGGCGAAGTGCGCGAAACGCTCGCCCGCTCCGACGATACCCGGGCGCTGTTACGGCGACTTTTTCTCACCCCGGCCAACCTCCGGCCCGATTACACGGCCCACACCCTGTCTCTTATACACATCTGACGCTGCCGACGAATAGAGAGGTGTAGATCTC
>ENA-ORBV01006234-ORBV01006234.1-microbial-mat-metagenome-genome-assembly--contig:-NODE-6234-length-21192-cov-6.558181_pt1 | contig 21192 bp, 14 predicted proteins | sample MGYA00237777_ERZ505514 | MGnify/ENA primary metagenome ERZ505514 (study PRJEB26160, sample SAMN06269048) | microbial mat metagenome | isolation source: Oligotrophic lake microbial mat | place... | reverse complement strand
CCACCCCCTCCACCCCCTCTGCCGCCGAACTCTCGGCGTTAATCCGCGACCGCGCGCGCCAGCGCAACGCCGTGATATTGGCTCACAACTACGAGCGCCCCGAAGTGCAGGATGTGGCCGATTTCGTGGGAGACTCCCTTGGGTTGAGTCGCGAAGCCGCGCGCACCGACGCCGACGTGATCGTCTTCTGCGGCGTGCACTTCATGGCCGAGACGGCGGCGATTCTTTCGCCGCAGAAAACCGTGCTCCTCCCCGATCTGCGCGCCGGCTGCTCCCTGGCCGATACCATCACCGCCGAACAGCTCGTCGACTGGAAGAAGGAGCATCCCGGCGCGGTGGTCGTGAGCTACGTCAATACTACCGCTGCGGTAAAGGCGGAGAGCGACTACTGCTGCACATCGGGCAACGCCGTGGATGTGATCAACGCCATACCCGCCGACCGCGAGATCCTGTTCAATCCCGACTTCTTCCTCGGCGCGCATGTGCGTCGGGTCTCGGGGCGCAGCAACATTCACGTGTGGATGGGCGAATGTCACGTACACGCCGGTATTACTCCGCAGTCGCTCTCCAGACAGCGGGCCGAGCATCCGGACGCCGAAGTGCTGGTGCATCCGGAATGCGGCTGCTCCACCAATGTTCTCGAAGCGATGTCAGCCGGGGCGATTGCTAACGACGGCGTGCAAATTCTTTCCACCGAGGGGATGATTCGGCGGCCGGGCCTCTCCCCCGCCACGTCGTTCATCGTGGCCACCGAGACGGGGATTCTCCACCGCCTGCGCCGGGCACATCCGGAGAAGAGTTTTTTCGCGGCCAGCGACCGCGCCGAATGCCAGTACATGAAGATGACCACGCTTCCCAAGATTCTGCGCTCGCTCGAAACGCTGGAACATCGCATAGTTGTAGCGCCGGATGTGGCCGCGCGAGCACGGCTGGCGCTGGAGCGGATGGTCAGCATCGGGGCGAGTACGCCCGCCACGCCGTCGTCTGCCGTTGTCGACCCCGGTGAGTGAGCACTCCGCTGTACTCCGCTAGTCTAGCTCGCTAGTCCAACGTACTGGTCCAACTCGCTAGTCCAACTCACAGGTCCGACGCGCAGGTCTGTCGCTCAAGACGGAATCGCCGGATCGAATCGGGGAGGAAACCCAATGCCGCATCACGAAGACCCTGTGCCGCCACCGCGTCGCCTAACGCCGCTGGACACCCCAACGGTTGACTGCAAGACAGCGCTCCGCTTTCCCCTGACGGGGGCCGAGGTGACCGCGCTCGTGCGCTCGGCATTGGAGGAAGACGGCGCCTTCAACGATGTGACGACCATCGCGACCGTGCTCAGCGATCGGCGCGCGCGGTCCAGACTGGTGGCTCGCGAAAACGGAGTCGTGGCGGGTGTCGCATTCGCCATCGAGGCCTTTCACCAACTCGACGCGAAGGCGTGCATTCGAATAGACGCCGAGGACGGAACACGGCTCGCCAAGGGCGAAACGGTCCTCTACATCTCCGGTCACGCGCGGGGACTGCTGTCGGCCGAGCGGGTTGCCCTCAATTTTCTGCAACGGATGTCGGGGGTGGCTACCCTCACGTCTCGCTACGTCGACGCGGTGCGCGGAACGGGGGCGAAGATTCTCGACACGCGGAAAACGACGCCGGGCTGGCGCAGTCTGGAGAAGTACGCGGTGCGCGCCGGGGGCGGAGTGAACCACCGTCTCGACCTCGCCTCGGCGGTCCTCATCAAGGACAACCACCTGGCTGCGGTCGATGGCGACATCGCCGTCGCAGTGAAGCGATCGCGCGATCTCCTTCCGCCAGGTGCAATGTTGGAAGTGGAATGTGACCGGATGGCCCAGGTGCAGGCGGCGCTGGACGCGCGCGCCGACATCATCCTGCTCGACAACATGCCGCCCACTCTCATGCGCGAATGCGTGCGGCTGGTGGCCGGTCGCGCCGTGCTGGAGGCCTCGGGCGGGGTACGGCTGGACACGGTACGCGCGATCGCCGAGACGGGGGTGAACCATATTTCGGTGGGTGCGCTCACCCATTCGGCGCCGGCCATGGACCTGGCGCTGGATTTCGAGTAGACGATTGCCGCGGCGCCGCGCCGCTTTGTAGCTGGCGGCTGCGCCTCGTGTGTCCACTACAAAAAAATCGCCCGCGACTCGCACTCGGGCGACCCGCGGGCGATAGTTCTTGTCACGAATCCCAGGCGTCAGGGAACGTTGACAATCGCTTGGCCGATTACACCGTTGATTTGCGCAGTGATTGTCGCCTGACCCGTAGTAACCCCGGTCACGATTCCGGCAGGAGACACGAGCGCAACGTTCGACGAGTTCGTTGACCAGCTAATGGCGCGCGAGGTGGTGAGCACATTGCCCGCGATGTCCCTGAGCACCGCTGTCAGCTGCAACGTGGCGCCCACCGTCACCGAACCTGGGTTGGGCGTCACAGTCACCGACGCCACCTGCGCCACGGTGATGGTGAGGTCGTTGCTTGCCACGCCGTCTACCGTGAGCACCAGCACCGCGACGCCCTGTGCGACGGCGTTCACCACGCCTAGCGACGTCAGCGTCGCCACCGGCGTGTTGTTCGACTGCGTGCTCACGTTGCGACCGGCGAGCGTGGTGAGCGTGCGGCCGGCCGTGTCCTTCACAACGGCGTTGTACTGCTTCACGTCGCCCGCCACCAACGTGTCGCTCGACGGGGTGTAGGTCACGGTTCCTATCGGTACCAGCGTCACCGTCACGTTGAGTGACCTCGATACTCCATCGACGTCGGCGGTAATGCTGGTGCTTCCAACGGCTAGCGCGGTGACGAAACCATTGTTGGACACACTGGCAATCGTCGGGTTGTTGGAGGTCCAGCTCACCGTCTTCCCGGGAACGATCTGTCCTTGATTGTCTCTCGGCGTCGCGGTCACCTGCACGGTGCCGCCGATGCGAAGAATCTGCGTCGACGATGGCGACAGCGTGACGCTCGTCACCGACTGGCTCACCTGCACCACGATTTCATTTGAGCGAAGTCCGTCAACCGTCACACTTAGGCGCGCCGAACCGGCCCCTGTGCCGGTGACCACGCCCGTGAGGCTCACGTTGGCCACCGCGAGGTTGCTCGACTGCCACACGACTTGGCGACTGTTCAGATTCTGTACTACTCGCCCGGTCGAGTCGATGACGACCGGAATGATCTGACGCGTCGTGCCGGAGGCGAGCTGAAAGGTGTCGGGCGAAATCGTCACGCGGATCGGAGGAATCTCCGTCACCGTGATCTGCAGGCTGGCCGTTCGCCCCTCGATCTCGGCTGTAATGGATGCCGATCCTACTGCCAGCGCCGCGACGACACCGTTTGTCGAGACCGTAGCCACCGTCGGATTCGAGGAAATCCAGCTCGTGACGCGTCCCGGCAGCGCCTGAGCCAAGTTGTTGAGCGCGAGTGCCGTAATCTGTAGTTGACCACCGACGCGTTGCACGGGCGCGATGGCCGGCGACAATCTCACCGACGCGACGGCCTCCTTGGCCACGGTGGCGGTTATCGTAGCGCTCTTGCCTTCCACCGACGCCGTAATGGACGCCGTACCTTCGGCGACCGCCGTCACCACACCGCCCACATTGATCGAGACAATAGCGGGATTGGACGACGCGAAGGTGACGGTCCGGTTACTGATGGTCGATCCGTCTGTGGCGTAGAGATTGGGAATGAGTTGACGGGTAGTGCCAACGTTGAAGCCGAAGTCTCCCGGGAGGAGCTGAATGCTCGCCACGGGATTAATGATTTTGATGCCGGCCTCGACAAATCGTCCGCTCGCCGTGGCGCGCAGGAATCCGGTGCCGAGCGCCTTGCCAGTAATGATCCCGGTCGCGCTTTCCACGGTAAACACGGTTGGTGCCGACGACGAGTACGTCACAGGTCGGCCGTCCTTGATTTCCTGCCCCGCTGCGTCGAGCAGGGTGACCAGAAAGGTGTTCGTCGCGGCCGTGCGCCCAACGAAAAACGAGTCGACCTGCGGCGTAATGCGCATGGACCCGATGGCGATTGCCGGAACCGGCTCGGTGCATGCCGCGAGGCCGAAGCCAAGAGAGGTAGCCAGAAGCGCCAAGGCGCCTCGCTGCAGTGCGGAGGCTACTCGACGCGACAAGGCAGACTGCGGGGATCGGGTGAAATCGAAGAAGTTCATTCGGAGAAAAATTTGGTGATTCCACGTGACGGTCAACATCGGCGAAGCAAAACGACAGGCGCGAATAAACGACACACTCGCGCCGGGGCGGCCCCGACGTCGAGAAGATAGTGTACTCCCCCCACTAGACCGCTCGGGGAGCCAACACTTTGCTACCCCTATCGGACGAGTAGGTCGCGCGCTCGATACGTCCACAAAAAGCAATCGGGGTGCCACGGAAGGGCAAGCGGGGTGCCACCAAGGCCTCTGTTGAAGCGGCCGAGCGGCGTCGCGCGTGGGCCGTGCTCACCGTCGGCGTCGACAAACGTCACCGCCCGGGCGTTCCGAGTGCCCCCGAAAGCTGTCGCCCGAACTCTCTCGTATCCGAGGTCGGGGCTTCGCAGGCGTGGTTGCGGCAGAGGTACGCCACCGCCCCGCCGCTGGGTGCGCTACGACCCCGCATCAGCGCCAGAAGACTCTCAGGAGTCGGTATTCCGCCCGCCACCACGAGCGAGGGAAGATACGTCGCACCTAACGTCGCAGTCAGCGCGCCGAAGCCAGCCGACGTTGGGTCGCCGACAATGGCTACTTCGACCGCGCCGCTTATGGTCATGTCGGCCACCCCCAGCAGATGGCCGAAGCCCGATGGGTAACGCCCCATCGGTTCGGCCACCGCCCGCACGATCCCCTTGGCGAGCTGCAGCGAGCGTTCATTACCAGTGATCACCGCCAGCCGCATGAGCAGGTCTGCGGCCAGCGACGTGCCCGACGGCATGGCATTGTCGGTAATGTCGCGCGGACGAGTGATAAGTACTTCGTGTTCGGTCGGCGTGTCGAAGAACAGGCCCGTGGCAGGGTCGTGGAATCGCTCGATCATGGAATCGGCGATCGTCATGGCGTCGCCAAGCCACGATGCGTCGAATGTGAGTGCGTACAGGTCGAGAAACCCCAGCGCTACCGCCGCGTGATCCTCGAGAAAGCCGAAGTCGGTGGCCTGGCCCGTCGCGCTCGCTCCCCGTACGGCCGCACGGTGCGTGAACGATCGCAACACGCGCCCGTCGCGCACCATATGCTGGCGAAGGAACTCCCCGTTGCCAATGGCCAAATCACGCAATGCCTTATCGGAAAACACCCGCGCCCCTTCGGCCACGGCGCGCAGCATGAGCCCATTCCACGACGCGATGATCTTGTCGTCGAGCGCGGGCCACACACGCTGCGCGCGCTCGGCGTACAACACGGTCCGTGCCCGGTCCACCGCCTGCTGCAACGTGTCAAGACCCAGGCCGTGCTGTCGCGCCACCACCGTGGGCTCGGAAGGAACGTGCAGGATGTTGCGACCTTCGAAGTTGCCGCCGCCCGTTACCCCCCAGAAGCGTTCGAGCAGCGGAGCATCGCCGCCTAACAAGAGACCGAGTTCGGCCGCCTCCCAGACATAGAACTTTCCCTCGTGACCTTCGCTATCGGCGTCGAGCGAGGAGTAGAACCCACCGAGAGGCGAGGTCATCTCGCGCGCCACCCACTCGAGCGTCGCCTCGGTCGCCCGCCGCACCTCCGGATCACCCGAGTCCTGCCACACGTGTACGCCCAGCCGTGCGAAGAGGGCATTGTCATAGAGCATTTTCTCGAAGTGCGGAACCAGCCACCGTTCGTCCACGCTATAGCGGTGTAGTCCCCCCCCAACCTGATCGTAGATCCCACCCCTCGCCATGGCGCGAAAGCTGTTCAGCACCATGTCGCGTGCGAACTCGGTGTCGGTGCGCGCCCAATAGCGCCAGAGAAAATCGAGCGACATGGACGGCGGAAACTTGGGCGCGCCGCCAAAGCCACCGTGCTCGGAATCGTAACCCTGCGCCAGCGACTCGTATGCGCGCTCGAGCGTGTGGGTGTCCGGCTCCCCCGACATCACCGCCGGGCGCATGGCGGCGCTGTATATCTCCTTCAGTTTGGCGGCGGTATTGTCGACCGCGTCGCGCTTGCCGCGATACGCCTCGTGCACACCGGTGAGTATCCGGCTGAAACTCGGCATCCCCGGCCGGTCTTCCGGGGGATAGTAGGTACCCCCATAGAACGGCTCTCCGTTAGGCGTGAGAAAGACCGTCATCGGCCAGCCCCCATGCCCCGTCATGGCCTGCACTGCCTGCATGTAGATGCCGTCGAGATCGGGGCGCTCCTCGCGGTCCACCTTGATGCAGATGTAGAGCTCGTTCATGCGGGCGGCGGTCTTCTCGTCCTCGAACGACTCGTGCGCCATCACGTGGCACCAGTGGCAGGCGGCGTAGCCGATGCTGAGCAAAATCGGCTTGTCTTCGGCACGCGCGCGCTCCAGCGCCTCCTGCCCCCACGGATACCAGTCGACCGGATTCGTGGCGTGCTGTCGCAGATAGGGAGAGCTTTGGTTGGCCAGACGGTTCATGGGCACTCCATGGGCAGTTCATGCGCTCGTGCAGTTCATGCGCGCTTTAAGAGCGCGTCTTGTGGACGTTCGGCGGGCGCTACTCGACCATCTGTCGTGCGGCCAGCACGCCGACCACGGTCGCGGCGAGTGCGACGAGCAGGCTGGAAAGCATGTACGTGGCCGCCTTGCCATAACTCCCCTGCTCCAGCAACTGGAAGCTTTCGTAGCTGAAGGTGGAGAACGTGGTGTACCCCCCACAGAAGCCCGCAGTCAGAAAAGCCCGCGCCAGCGGGGAAAAGTCGGACGTCTCCATGGCATAACGGGCGAAGAAGCCCATCAGGAATGACCCGGAAACGTTGACGACGAGCGTGCCGATCGGGAACGCGGTATCGGCGCGCAATTGCAGAACACCGCCAAGGAGGTAGCGACTGACCCCGCCTAACGCGGACCCGAGCGCCACATAGAGGAGAATCACGCTCGGGGTCCGGGGAGTCGAGGGCCGTCTTCGGGACGAAGCATCGAACCATTAGGCGCGATGGGCATGCACAAGCGTAACACCAGCCGTTCGATTCCGACACGTTCACGAGCAGTCGGCGGAGTTGTGCCCGCCGTGCGTCGGCAGCAGCTTATGGCAAACGCGTCCTCTCGTTCGTCGATTCCTCACTGCGCCGCAGATGCCGATTTCGGACACCCTCGACTACCTCGCCACACACGACGCCCGCTTCCATGCGGAGCTGTTCGATTTCCTCCGCATTCCATCGGTCAGCGCGTTACCCTGTCACGCGCCCGATGTCTCGCACGCCGCCAACTGGTTGCGCGATCAGTTCGAGCAGGCCGGTCTGGAGGCGAGCATTCATCCCACCGAAGGGCACCCGGTCGTGCTGGGCGAGTGGCGCGGCGCGGGACGCGACGCCCGGACCATTCTGGTCTATGGACACTACGACGTGCAGCCGGCGGAGCCGCTGGACCTGTGGCTCTCACCCCCCTTCGAGCCCACGCTGCGCAACGGTAGGATCTACGCACGCGGCTCGGTAGACGACAAAGGCCAGCTCTTTCTGCACGTGAAGGCGATCGAGGCGCATCTGGCGACAAACGGAAAGCTTCCCGTCAACGTCATCGTGCTGGCCGAGGGGGAAGAGGAAGTCGGCAGCGAACACCTGGCGCCTTTTATCGAAGCGCACGCCGAGCGGCTGGCGTGTGATGGTGTGGTCATTTCCGACTCGTCCATGTTTGCCCCGGGGCTCCCCTCCATTCTCTCGTCACTGCGCGGACTGGCCTATTTCCAGATCGACGTGGAAGGCCCCTCGGTCGATCTGCACTCGGGGAGTTACGGGGGCGCGGTGGTGAACCCGGCCATGGCACTGGCCCGCATCCTCTCCACCTTTCATGATGCCCAAGGGCACGTGACCATTCCCGGCTTCTACGATGCGGTGCGCGAGTGGGAGTCATCGGTGCGCGCGCAGATTCGTACGCTTCCCTTCGACAACGACGCCTTCCTCAATGAAACAGGGGCGCCCGCGTTAGGCGGCGAAGCGGGCTATTCCACCCTCGAACGCATCTGGACCCGTCCCACCTGCGAGGTGAACGGCCTGCTGAGCGGCTACACGGGCGAAGGGGCGAAGACGGTCCTCCCGTCCAAGGCGATGGCCAAGGTGAGTTGCCGACTGGTTCCCGATCAGTCGCCCGACGTGATCGAACGCCTGCTCTCGGCCCACATCGCCTCGGTGCAGCCGGCGGGAGTTACCGTGACCGTTCGCGCCCTGCACGGTGGCAAGCCTTGGCGCGCCGAGTTGGCGGGCCCGCTGTTCGATGCGGGGCGACGCGCGCTGGAGCAGGCGTTCGGGCGCGCGCCGGTGATCGTGGGTGAAGGTGGCTCCATTCCGGTGGTACACGACTTTGCGCGCGTGTTGGGCGCGCCGGTACTGCTGATGGGTTTCGGCCTTCCGGGCGAGAATGCCCATGCACCTAACGAATGGATGAGTGACGCCAACTTCGTGGGCGGTATGCGGGCGGCGGCATTGTTGTGGGATGAATTGGGCCGGTGAGCGCACAAAGTGCGCGTATCCCGCACGCCCGAGCGTCCTCGTTAATGGACATGGTGCCCTGTCCCACGAGCATGAGAAACGGTGCAAGTGCTTACGGGGACGCAGGTTGCATTGCGACACGATGATGCGGTACGGCATGTGCGTTCAGTGGCCTCCAAACCTCACTAGGAGCCCTGATGTCGAGTACTCGTGTTCGCTTGTCGGTAGCCGCTGTGGCAATTGTCGCGCTCGCCGGACTTTCTTCACCGGCCACGGCGCAAAAGCCATCCATAGCGCGCCTCACGCCCTACGCCGGCTATCTCACCTTCGGTGACTACGTCACCGGCCCCATCGGCACGCGCATTTCCAACGAGAGCGCCGCCGTCTATGGCGTGCAGGTCGGGCTCGACCTGGCACGCAACGTCGCGCTCGTCGGAAACATCGGCTACTCCGATAGCAATGTGCGCGTCGGAATACCGCTTATCGGTGGCCTCAACATCGCCGACAGCAAGGTGCTCCTGTACGATGGCGGGCTGCAGTTCCGGTTGCCGGCGGTCTCGACGTTAGGCACCGGCATCACACCGTTTGTCGAAGCGGGCGCGGGCGCCATCCGTTACGAAGTGCGCACCGGGCCCCTCACCACCAACGCGACGAATTTCGCCGGTAACTTCGGCGGCGGATTGGACCTGAACTTCAACCGCAACATCGGCGTGCGTGCCCAGGTAAAGGACTACGTCGGCAAGTTCGACTTCAAGCAGGCCACCCGCTTCAACCTCGAATCCAAGGTGGCGCATAACGTTGCCTTCAGCCTGGGTTTGAACCTCGGCTTCTAACCACGAGCGTATTATCGAAAGCGGCCGTCCTCTCAAGGGCGGCCGCTTTGATTTGGTGGTCTTCCGGCGCGATGTTCATCGTCCCGGCGCGATGCCTCATCGTCCCCGCGCGATGTTTCATCGTCCCCGCACGTTTCGCGTGGTGCATGGTCGCATGCGCGTTTTCGGCGCCAACGTTTCCCTGGCCGCAGCGCGTAACTGTGGCTTGCACGCGCTTCACGCCTGTCAAACTGTTGAGTTGCCGTCGCCGCGCACCAAACAGCACGCTAGCCCAAGTCTAGCCACGCATTTGCCCCACTCACCGGACCTTTCGTGTTCCTGGCCTCGTTGACGGCACTGTCGCTCCTCGTGCCGACCGACCCTCCCGCAGGAGGCGTTTACAACGGCAGGATGGGCCAGACCGACGTCAAACTTCCGCGCCTCGAATCAAGTGTCACCCTAGACGGGGTGCTAAACGACGCGCCGTGGAAGGACGCTGCGATGTTGACGGGCTTTTCGCAATTTCAGCCCGCCGATCAGCGCGCCTCCACCGACTCCACCGAAGTGCTGGTCTGGTACTCTGCCACGGCGATCTACTTCGGCGTACGCGCCTTCGCGCCCGCTGGCGCCACCAATGCTCGGCTCTCCGATCGCGACAAGGTGTCGGCCGATGACTACGTGGAGATCATCCTCAGCACCTTCAACGATGGGCGGCAGGCCTTTGTGTTCGGCGCCAATGCGTTAGGCGTGCAGGCCGACGGAACGCTCAACGAGGTCGCCACGGCGGCGTCGAGTGGAATATCGGGTGCGGCGGTGGGTCGTACACCCGCCGACCTAAGCGCCAACTTCGTCTACGAGTCCACGGGACGGGTCACCGACTTCGGCTACGAAGTGGAAATTCGCATTCCCTTCAAGTCGCTTCGCTACCAGCCGCAGAATGTGCAGGACTGGGGCATTCAAATCGTGCGAAAGGTGCAGCATCTCGGTCACGAAGACACGTGGACAGCGGTACGGCGTGACGCGGCGTCATTCCTCGCCCAGGGCGGCACGCTGCGCGGTTTGCACGACCTGCGTCGCGGACTGGTGGTGGACATCAATCCATCGGTCGTTGGTTTCGAGAACGGAAGGCGGAAGGACGATGGAAGCTGGGGCTACAGTGCGCGCGGACCCGAGTACGGCGGCACGGTGCGTTGGGGAGTAACAAACAACCTCACGCTCAACGGCACGGTCAACCCGGATTTCTCGCAGGTCGAGTCCGACGTGGTCGCCTTCCAGTTCGATCCGCGCCAGGCACTGTTCTATCCCGAGCGTCGTCCCTTTTTCCTCGAAGGCATCGAGAACTTCGCCGTCAACAATGGGCTCATCTATTCGCGGCGCATTGTGCAGCCCGATTTCGCCGTCAAGATGACCGGGAAGGCGTTAGGCACCAACCTCGCCCTGTTGACCGCCCTCGACGATCGCTCCACGTCGATCAGCGCGCGCGGACACCCGTTGTTCAACATCCTGCGTGGGACGCGCGATATCGGCAGCCAGTCGCGTATCGGCATCACCTACACCGACCGGATAGACGCCGACGACTACAATCGCGTGCTCGGCTTCGACACGCGCCTCATTGCACGCAAGCAGTGGTCCCTCGCGCTGCAGGGCGCTATTAGTCGCACACGACGGGACAGCACCACCACGACCGCACCGTTGTGGGCGGCGACGCTGGCCCGAAACGGCCGCACCTACAACCTGACAGCGCGCATCACGGCGGTCGATCGCGACTTCGATGCGCAGGCAGGTTTCATTGGTCGAGCGAACGTGGCCGACTATGTGGTGAGCAACAACTGGAACTTCTATCGCCCGCCGGGCTCGCGCGTGGAAACGTGGGGGGTCACCGTGCGTGGGCGGGGCACTGGGCCCTACGACGCCTTCGTGAACGGGCGCGCCTCGCAGGATCGCAAACTCCACTTCCAGACCAACGCAGCGCTGCGCGGGGGATGGCGGACGAGTGCCGGCATCTTCTTCGAGAACTTCGGATTCGATCCCGAACTCTATGCCGACTACTACATCGAGCGGAGCGTCGGCAGCGTCACGGACACAGTCAGATTCACCGCAGCGGGCGATCCTCGGCTGCACAACATCGACCTCATCGCCACCGTCGCGACACCGGAATGGTCCAAGTTCTCTGCCGATCTGTTCTACATCGGGGGCAAGGACGAGAACTTCGAGGAGTGGCAGTCGGGAATGATTTATTTCTACACGTTCAACCTCAACTGGCGTCCCACCGACCAGGTGCGCGTCAACGCGCAGTATCAGCACCAGGAGCTCAACCGATGGGGCGACGGGTCCACCGTGTCCATCCGGAAGGTGCCGCGGCTCAAGGTGGAGTATCAGGCCACGCGCTCCATCTTCTTCCGCATGGTGGGGCAATACGACACGCAGGAAAAGGCCGCCCGTCGCGATGACGGGCGCACAAACTTTCCGCTGCTGCTCCGGAATGGCGACGGCTCGTACAGCAGGCTGGGCGTCGTCAAGCGCAACCGCATTCGAGGCGACTGGCTCTTTTCTTACCAGCCATCACCGGGAACCGTTTTCTTCCTGGGCTACGGCAGCTCGCTGGGAGAACTGGAGCCGCTCAAATTCCGCAATCTCACGCGCCTCGCCGACGGCTTCTTCGTGAAATGGTCGTACCTGTATCGCTTGTAGCGTGTGTGGCGCTCAGGGCTTCGTGGGCAACGACTCGTTGACGACGCTCAGGGCTTCTGGTAGCGTCTATGGCGCTCAGGGCTTCCTGGGCAACGACTCATTGACAACGCTCAGGTCACTTCGTTTGCTCCAGTCCTCATACGAGCCGTCGTAGATTTTCGCGTTGTAGCCCAGGCGACGGGCGGCATAGTAGAGCAGTGACGCCTGCATGCCGATGTGGCAATACGTCACCACCGTGTCACCCTTGGCCACCCCGGCAGCCGCAAAGAGCCGACTCAGTTTCGGCTGGTCGCGCAACTGTGTGAGTTCACCGGTGAGCGAGGAGAAGGGCACGTTGTCGGCGTCGGGAATGTGGCCGGCGCGCGGCATCTGGCCGGCACTGTATCCCAGGTAGAACTCCGGGGCCCGGGCATCGAGCAGGGCGATGCCCGCACTCGCCGAGTTGGTCGCCACCCACGACGCATCGACCACGATGGAAGCGTCCACGTTAGGTGTGAAACTCCCCGTGGTCGCTGAAACTGGTTCGCGAGACAGCGGCAGCCCGCGCTCGCGCCAGGTATCCACCCCGCCATCAAGCACGGACACCTTTCCCCTGAGGCCCAGGTACTCCAGCGTCACCAACAGGCGGGCAACGGAAAGAGGCTGGCCATAGATCACCAGGCGATCGCCGTCGTTGACGCCGATAGACTCCAACGCCGAGTCGAGCTGAGCGACGGGCGCCATCTGGCTGCTCAAACCATCGAGCTGAATGGCGTACGTGCTGAAGGGGAGCAGCCGCGCCCCCGGCACGTGACCCGCGTCGTATTCGGCGCGGCCGTTGGCGGCATGAACGATGACCTGCCGAGCGTCGCTCAGGTGCTTGGAGAGCCACTCGCCGGTCACGACAAGGGGCTGCATATCGCGCGATGCCGATTGGGCCGGCACCAGGGAGGGGAGGGCGAGCAACGTCGCGAGCGAGGTTAGGTGTCGAAGTTGCATATTGGGCTCTCTGGCCGAAGCGTGAGGGAGGAGATAAGGTAGCTTGGGCGCCAACCGAGGGAGCGCACATGTCGATGCACGTCTCGAGTCGAGCACAGTGGATGCTCCCCGCCATCTGGGTGCTGGCCAGCGCCGCCTGTGCGCCCGCCGGAAGCAAGGACGAGCGGGCGGCAGGTGGTGCGACTGCGGTAGGTGATGCGACCACGGCACGTGGTGCGACCATGCTGGCCAAGGCCCCGGCGCTTCCCCCACCTCCGCCATTCAAGAAGGTGGCGTTTCGCGTGCCAAGTGAGACGGAGGTCGCGGACACCGTGGTATTGGCGTCGGTGCGTCGCGGGCGGGCGCTGCTCAATCACACGCGCGACTCGCTGCCCTCGCACGTGGGGAATGCGCTCGTCTGCACCAACTGTCACCAGCAGCACGGTACGCTCAAGAACGGAATGGGATGGGTCGGCGTGTACGCCCGCTTTCCGCAATACAGAAGCCGAGCCGGTGCCACGCAGCTCATCGAAGACCGGGTCAATGATTGTTTCAAACGATCGTTGAACGGCACCCCCCTTGTGCCCGAGTCGCGCGACATGCGCGATATCGTCGCGTACATGGCCTTTCTTTCCACCGGCTATCCGGTCGGGGCCGAGACGGACGGACAGGGGCTGCCCAAAATGGAGCCGCTGGCAGGCGATACGCTGCGCGGCTACGCCGTGTTTGTCGCGCGGTGCGCGCGCTGCCATGGTGCGGAGGGCCAGGGAAACCCCGTCGCCCCTCCGGTGTGGGGCTCCCGCTCCTATAACATCGGCGCAGGCATGGCCCGCGTTCGCACGGCCGCCTCGTTCGTCAAGCACTGGATGCCGCAGGACTCGGCCGGTGTGCTCTCGGCACAGGACGCGTTCGACGTGGCCACGTATATCGATTCGAAGCCGCGGCCCGACTTCAAGGGCAAGGAGCGCGACTGGCCGCATGGCGATCCGCCGCCGGATGTGGCGTATGCCACGAAGGCGGGGCGGGGCAAAGTGGGCGCCAAGTAGCGAGGAGCGGCGGTGGGCGGCTCTGCGCTATTGGCGGTGACGCCTAACGCTGCGCCGTTGCGCCGTACTTGGCCCGATCCATCTCCCCCAGCCCACGCACCCGTTCCATCACCGCATCGGTGATGTGCTTGTATGTGCTCCCCTTGGCCGGCATCGCCACATACGTCTCGATGTCCAGCGGCTCGCCGAACCAGACGCGAATGGGCTCCCCACCGCGCCAGTTGCGACGTACCTGTGCTCCGATGTCATTGTCCAACCCCGCAATGAAGGTCGGGATGACGATGGGGCGCGCTGCGTAAATGATTTTCCCGGTGCCCGGTTGGCATCGCATGAACGAATACGGATCGGGGTCGCGATTGCGCCCTCCTTCCGGATGAATGCCCAAGATGCTGCCCGGTCCCTGTGCGCAGAGCTCCACCAGGAGGTCGAGGGCGAAGCGGTCGCTCGCCGCGTGGGTAGGAAGAGCGAAGAGCGGAGGGAACATCGACCAGAGCGCCACGAACTGGTTGAGCGCCAGTCCGACTAACGATTGGTAGTAGTACTGTCCGATCACCGGAAAGTAGAGTCGTTTGCGTCCCTCCAGTTCCCGGTGCAGAACGCTGGAGACCACGAACATGTCGAAATAGGAGCGATGGTTGGCTACCAGCAGAAGCGGTCCGCGCTCAAAGGCGGTGCGCGCGTGCTCTAGGCCCTCGACGCGAAGGAGACGACCGGTAACCAGTGCGATCCACGTGGCGCCGAAGGCAGCTTGGCACCAGGTCCACATCCCCTTCATCGGCTCTCGATTCATCCGGAGCGCCACCTCGAGATTCAGTCGCTCAATGGGCGACAGGACCTCCACCACATCGGGCGGAAGCGCCTGATACAGCCTGCGCGTTTCCCCCGGCGACGATGGATCCGGAGTCACGAGGGCCCGGAAAACGGTTCAGTTCGAGCGACGGCGCGCGTCATGGTGCTGGCACCCGAGGCCGGCGTGATGCACCTTGTCTCCCGTGATCGCACTTCGGGCTCGATCGGGGGGAATGGCATGATGAAGGAAGTTGGAGGTGCCACGTGCGCGTGGAAAGGTGATGCCGCAGCGAGTGGGGAGAAGGCATGGGAGGGTTGCCCATGAATATGTACTTCGCGTCGGGCACATGGGGGCTGTGGTACGTGCTGCTCTGGCTTACCGTGCTTCCGTTCGTGATCATGCTGCTCTGGACCGTCGTGCGGGTGTCGCGCGCCACCAGCGGCGAGGAGAGTACTTGGCTGAATGGCACCGTGCTCCTCGCCTTCTTTCTGCTCATGGTCACGTCGTTTGGTAGCACCCTGCTCTACGTCTGGTCCCAGCCCGACCGCAACATCTGGACATACGTCCGCTGGACAGCGCTGCATTTCTTTAGCTGGACCTTTCTGGGCTCAAGCGTCTTCTTCGCGTCGTTGCAGGCGTTGGCCGCCGGTCCGAAGCTGGGAATTCGTCGACTCTCGGCGCTGCTGGCCACCGTTGGCGCGTTAGCGATTCACGCGGTGTCCCTCTACGCCGCGTACCGCTACCGGACCCGATGACTCTTCGCAATCCTCGTCGCACGCTGGTTACGCGCGGATTGCGGACGATCGTCATGCTCGGTACCGCTTTTCCCATCGCCGCACTGGCACAGAGCGATGCGGCCTTTCCAAAAGGCGTATATGTCGAACGCCGCGCGCGTCTCGCGGCGCGTGTGGAGGGAACGATCGTCGTCATTGCCGGCCGATATCTCATCAATCCCGGTGATGAACTGGTCAAGCAGGATCCCAACTTCTGGTACCTCACCGGTGTGGAGTCGCCGTACGCGGTGCTCGTCGTCGCGCCGACAAGCGGCGGGGTCACGCGCTCGACCCTTTTCATACCCGAGCAGCTGCAGTTCGCCGGTGGTCAGTTCCCGATGGACGAACCGGCCTTTCGCCGAGCACCTTGGAATCGTCCGCGGCGCCGCCTGGCTCCCGGCCTCGGGGCGGTGCAGGCCACTGGCGTAGACGAGTCGTACCCGCTTGCCGAATTCGCCGAACGCTTCCGGGCCATGGCGCGCAATGCCCGCGTGATCTACGCGCCCGCCGGTGAGGAGTTGTTCGCGCCGACGGGCCTGGCCGCTCCTGGCTCGTTCGAACGACAGTTCAGGGCCTCGTTAGGCCCACTGGCGCCTAACGCGGAATTCCGCGACCTGTCGCCCGTGGTGGAGCAGATGCGGCTCATCAAGGACCAGTATGAAGTCAGTGCCCTGCGCCGCGCCGCCACAATATCGGCCAAGGGAATGATAGAGGGCATGCGGGCGCTGCGCCCCGGCATGAACGACCGCGAGTTGGCGGGCCTCATGGAGTACGTCTGGAAGCGCGAAGGATCGCCGCGGTCGTCGTTCCCGCCAATTGTTTCGTCGGGCGAGAACTCCATGACTTTCTTTTCCCTGCTGCGGGAGAACTACAACGCGGTGGATCGCGTCATGACGTCGGGCGACCTTGTTTTCGTGGATTACGGCGCCGCAGAGTTCATGACCTACGCCACCGACCTCTGTCGCACCTGGCCGGTGTCGGGAAAGTTCTCGGCCGTTCAGCGCACGTACTACGACATCGTGCTCGAGGCGCAAGAGGCGGCGATTGCAGCCATTCGACCCGGCGTCATGATGCTCGACGTGATCAAGGCGGCGGCTCGTGTGTTCCGGAAACATGGCCTCGAGCCTAACGAGGACATCGCGACGATGGGGGAGGACCGGGTGTGGGGCATCATGCCGTCACCGACCCACTATCTCACCCGCGATGCGGGCATCGTGCGGTACAACTCGTTCGGGCGCGGAGTGCGCGACTTGGGGCACCACATCGGGCTCGAGGTGCAGGACTCGCGTGACTATTCCAGGCCATTGGCCCCCGGCATGGTGATAACCGTGGAGCCCAAGATTTACATTCCCGACCGCAACATCGCGATCATGATCGAGGACATGATCCTGGTGACGCCCGAGGGGCATGAGAATCTGTCGGCTTCGGTTCCGAAGCAGGCGGACGAGATCGAACGCATCATGGCCGAGGGTCGGCGCGCAAAGGCGTGGCGGTGAGGGGGCGGCGGATCACGCGTTAGGGTCGCGCTTGCCCTCGGAATCGACAAAGTTCTTGGCGTCAGCGGTTGGATCGGATGTGGCGACGGGTCGCGGCTCGGATTGCAGGTCAGCTTTGGGGTCGTAGTTCACGATGTTCTGCCATTCGTCGGCGTCGGAACGAGCCACCACCGCGATCACGGGTTCCGTATCGCTCAGGTTGTAGACTTCGTGCGGTACGCCCGCCTCGATGTAGATGAAATCGCCGGCCGCGTTATCGATGCTGTTCGTTAGGCCGGGGCCGTAGATGTGACGCACTCGACCCTGCATGATATAGAGCATCAGCTCGAAGCCGACATGGATATGCGCATACGCGACGCCGCCGGGCGGCACGGTGGCCACGTTCATGGAGAGCTTGGTCGAGCCCACGTTCTGGCGCGACATGCCGGTCTTGTAGCGAATGTTGTTCCAGTTGCGGAGGTTTTCGCTGGAACGAATGACGAAGATGCCGTGTGCGCCTTCGGGGCTTTGTGGGTTTAGGTCGCTCATGCTTGGGAAGGGGAGGGCTACGGGAGACGAATACTACAGAAGACGAATACTTCAGAAGACGAGAAGACGAGAAGACGAGAAGACGAGAAGACGAGAAGACGAGAAGACGAGAAGACGAGAAGACGAGGGATGCTCGGTTGAATCTCGCCAGCGTCGCCCGCTGCCGCCAGCATATTGTATCCGTCCACCGTTGCGCGTTGCCTTGAATGTACTTGCGCTACCTGCCCCCATGAATGATCTCCCGTTGTCCGGCTACCACGTGGTCTCGCTCGCCATCAATGTCCCGGGGCCTGTTGCGGCGGCTCGGCTTCGCGAACTCGGCGCTCACGTCACCAAAGTCGAGCCTCCGGCCGGCGACTTCCTCGCCCGCGCGGCACCCACCTGGTATGAGCTGCTTCGCGAAGGACAGACGGTAGTTACGCTCGACCTCAAGTCGCACGACGGTCGTCACGACCTCGACGTGCTGCTGCGCGACGCCGACGTGCTCATCACCTCCTCGCGGCCGTCCGCGTTGGCGCGGCTGGGGCTTGCATCTGGCGAAGTGCTCGAGCGCTACGTACAGCTCTGCATTGTCGCCATCATCGGGAACGCTACCCCGAATTCCGAACGCGCCGGACACGATCTCACCTACCAGGCAGAAGCAGGTCTTGTCTCTTCACAGGCGATGCCGCTTAGTCTCTTCGCCGACGTGGCGGCGGGTGAAAGCGCTGTGGCCGCAGCATTGGCCCTCCTGCTACAGCGAACGCGCACCGAACGTGGCGGTTTTGCCGAGGTTGCCTTGGCCGACGCGGCCAGTCGTATGGCGGCTCCCCGGCGGCACGGACTGACGGGCGCGAACGGAATACTTGGCGGCGCGCTTCCGACCTATGCGCTCTATGCGGCCAGCGACGGCGTGGTGGCGTTGGCCGCACTGGAACCCCACTTCGCAGCAAGAATACGGGCCGAAGTCGGCCAGGCCGACGCCGACGGCGCGTCATTCGCACGCCTCTTCGTGACGCGCACCGTCGGTGAGTGGGAGGCATGGGGCCGCGACCACGACGTCCCCATAGCCGCAGTCACCGACCCTTGAGCACACTCTTGAGGTAGTGCCCGGTGTAGCTCTCCTTCACCTTGGCCACCTGCTCGGGCGTTCCGGTCGCGACAATGTACCCACCGCGCGTCCCCCCGTCTGGCCCGAGATCGATGATCCAGTCGGCGGTCTTGATCACATCGAGGTTGTGCTCGATGACCAACACGGTGTTGCCGCGATCGACGAGGCGGTGGAGGACATCGAGCAGGACCCGGACATCTTCGAAGTGCAACCCCGTGGTCGGCTCGTCGAGGATGTACAACGTGCGACCGGTGTCGCGCTTCGATAATTCGGTGGCCAGCTTGACGCGCTGCGCTTCGCCCCCGGACAGCGTGGTCGCGCTCTGCCCTAAATGAATGTAACCGAGTCCGACGTCGTTGAGCGTCTTCAACTTCTGGTGGATGCGCGGCTGATTTTCGAAGAACGCCAGCGAGTCTTCGACGGTGAGTTCGAGAATCTCGGCGACGCTGAGTCCCTTGAATCGAACCTCGAGCGTCTCCCGATTGTAGCGCTTGCCCTTGCACACGTCGCAGGCGACGTAGACGTCGGGGAGGAAATGCATTTCGATCTTCACCAGTCCGTCACCCTGACAGTTTTCGCACCGCCCGCCCTTCACGTTGAAGGAGAAGCGTCCGGGGCCGTACCCACGAATCTTCGCCTCCGGCATCTCGGCGAAGAGTTCGCGGATCGGGGTGAAGATTCCGGTATAGGTGGCCGGGTTGGAGCGCGGTGTGCGCCCAATAGGGGACTGGTCGACATCGATGACCTTGTCGATCTGGTCGAGACCCGAAATGCGCTCGTGCTGCCCGGGAATGACCCGCGCCCGGTAGAAGTGGCGGGCCAGCGCACGGTGCAGAATGTCTTCCACCAGCGTCGACTTTCCCGAACCCGAAACACCGGTGACGGCCACGAAGGTGCCTAACGGGAAGTCGATCGTGAGATCGCGGAGATTGTGCTCGCTGGCCCCAGACACCCTTATGACCTTGTCGGGATTGACGGCGCGACGCGTGGCCGGGATCTCGATGCACAGCTCGCGCTTGAGATAGCGCCCCGTGATGGACTCGGGAACGGCAATGATATCGTCCACCGTACCGGCCGCCACCACGCGCCCGCCATGCTTGCCCGCCCCCGGCCCGAGATCGATGACATAGTCGGCTTCGCGAATGGTGTCTTCGTCGTGCTCGACGACGATCACCGTGTTCCCCAGGTCGCGTAGCTGCTTGAGCGTCGCCAGCAGACGGGCGTTATCGCGCTGATGCAACCCGATAGAGGGCTCATCGAGAATGTAGAGCACGCCGACCAGCCGTGATCCAATCTGTGTGGCCAGCCGGATGCGCTGCGCTTCCCCCCCGGAGAGCGATTCGGCCGATCGGCCCAACGTGAGATAGTCGAGCCCCACGTCGTCGAGGAAGCGGAGTCGTTCGCGCACTTCCTTGAGAATAGGGCCGGCAATTTCCGCATCGAGCCCGGCCTTCCCGTTCGAACGAATGGGAAGTTGCTCGAAGAAGCTCCGCGCCTCGGTGATGGACATCTCCACCACCTCGCCAACGTTCTTGTCCTGAACGGTAACGGCCAGCGACTCCGGCTTGAGGCGCCGTCCATGGCAGGTGGCGCAGGGGCGCACGACGAGAAAACCATCCAGCTCGGCGCGAATGCTCTCCGAATCGGTCTCATGATATCGGCGGCCGATATTGGTGACGATGCCTTCCCACGTCATGGCGTCGGCGTCGGCGGCCGTGCGCTTGGCCGAGCTCTTGGTCGATCTCTTGGTCGAGCTCTTCGCCACGGCCGTGGCGCGTGTGGACTTCACGACATTGGTATCCTTCGCCCGGCCGCCGTTCGGCGTGACACTAACTGACCCGTGCAAGAGCACGCGTCTCACCTTTTCCGGAATCTTCGCCCACGGCGTGTCGAGGTCGAAGCCGAGTTGCTTGGCCAGTCCGGGAAGAATGACGCGACGGAGGTAACCGTCGGGCTCACCCCACGGCAGCACCACGCCCTCCAGAATTGTCAGGTCCGGGTCGCCGAGGATGAGATCTTCGCTCACTTCGCGGCGCGTGCCGAGGCCGCCGCAGGCCGGGCAGGCGCCGAAGGGCGAATTAAAGGAGAAATGCCGGGGCTCCATTTCGGGGAGCGAGATGCCGCAGGTGGGACAGCCGTAGCGTTCGGAGAAAATGTGCGCCGCCTTCTCCTTCCCGTGCTGCACCACCTCCACCAGACCCTCGGCCAGCTTGAGCGCCGTCTCGACCGAGTCGGTCAGTCGTCCGCGGTCGTCCGCGTTGGCCACGAGTCGGTCGACTACGATTGATACATCATGGTTGACCTTGCGATTGAGCTTCGGCGGGTTTGCCAGCTCGATGACGGCGCCGTCGACCACGGCACGTACAAATCCCTGCTTGCGGGCCGCCTCGAACATCTCGCGGAACTCGCCCTTTCGTCCGCGCACCAGCGGAGCGAGAATCTCGAGTCG
>ENA-ORBV01006232-ORBV01006232.1-microbial-mat-metagenome-genome-assembly--contig:-NODE-6232-length-21194-cov-4.581901_pt1 | contig 21194 bp, 16 predicted proteins | sample MGYA00237777_ERZ505514 | MGnify/ENA primary metagenome ERZ505514 (study PRJEB26160, sample SAMN06269048) | microbial mat metagenome | isolation source: Oligotrophic lake microbial mat | place... | reverse complement strand
GCCCGTTACTCTCCAACCCATCCCGCTCCCTCCGCGAAGGTAAAACGATGGGCGCTTTTGCTCCCCTTGCTCGTCTTCACCCCGGACGCGTCCGCCGGGGACACGCCGAGCCGCGACGACGTTCTGCAGGCGTTGCGCAAGGCCACGGGGTTCTATGTCGAACAGGTGGCGACGCACGGCGCGTACCATTTCACTTACACGGACGACCTGAGCTACGGCCGATCCGAACAGAAAGAGGGCCCGCACACCGTCGAAGTGCAGCGCGAAGGCACGCCGGTGGTCGGGATGGCGTACCTCGAAGCGTATTCAGCAACCGGAGACACGTATTATTTGGAGGCCGCCCGGAAGACCGCGTTGGCAATTGTTTCGGGCCAGCACTGGTCCGGCGGTTGGGACTCCTTCATCGAATTTGATCCTGCCGAACGGAAAAAGTATCCGTACCGCTCCGACGGTCCTCCGCGCGACCTCAGCAGCTATCCCGGCAATCCCGTCACCAACCTCGACGACAACATGACCCAGGCGGTGATGCGCTTCCTCGCCCGGGTCGACAAGGCCCTGAACTTCAAAGACGCGACCATTCACGAGGCGAGCCGTTACGCCTTCGATCGTCTCATCAAAGCCCAATATCCGAATGGGGCGTGGCCGCAGCGATTTAATCGTTATCCCGATCCGGCGAAGCATCCGGTTAAACCAGCCTCCTATCCCGACACGTGGAATCGAAAATGGCCGGGGAGCAATTATCAGTCGCACTATACATTCAACGACAACTCCATCTCGGACATGATCGATGCGTACCTCGAGGCCGCGCGCATCTACAACGAGCCGCGCTATCTCGCCGCCGCCGAGAAAGGCGGGGGCTTCATCCTCCGCGCCCAGATGCCGGATCCCCAGCCCGCGTGGGCCCAGCAATATGATGCCGAGATGCATCCTGCCTGGGCGCGGATTTTCGAACCACCCGCCGTTACGGGCGGAGAATCACTCGGCATTATGCGCACGCTGCTGGTCTTATATCGGGAGACCGGAAACCGGAAGTATCTCGACCCTCTGCCGCGCGCCCTGGCCTATCTCAAACGGTCCGTTCTCCCGCCCGTGGAAAACCCTTCGGAGATCCGTCACCGCGCAAGTGTCGCGCGGCCCAATGCGCTCGTTCTGGCGCGTTTCTATGAGTTGGAAACGAATCGGCCGCTTTATATAACGAAAGGAACCCGCGTGAGCGTGAAAAACGGCTCGTCGTCACTCCTGGACGGATACGAGATCACTTACGACGACACGTCCGTGATCACACACTATGCCGTACTGGTCAGCGGCGAGGAATTGCCGGCGATCGAGGCGGAATATCAAGCGCTGCTGAAAGCGGAGCCGGCGACGGTTCGCCGGTCCGCCGACCTCTCCGGCTTGTCGCCCTGGAGTCAGTCTCGCCGGCCGACGCCGGCCGCGGCCACCCTGGCACCACGCGTCAGCGCGGCCCTCGCCGCGCTCGATTCCCGCGGAGCCTGGGCCGAGGACGGTACCATCGGCAAAAGCGATCGAATCGTGCAGGTCTTTGCGGCCCGCGAAATGGTGCTGCAGGTGGGCAATCAAATAATTCCCGTGAAGGAAAACGACATGATCCAGCTGTTTCAAGGGGCCGAGCCGCCGCCCCAGCGCGTGATCAAGTCCCAGACCTTTGCCCGGAATGTGGACCTGCTCTGCGATTATCTGAGGGCGTTGAAATAACGCCGACTCCGCCGACGTAATCTGAGATCTCAAACGTGAGCGTTCAGACTCGGCTCTCATTCGGAAAGCGGCGCCCGCTCGCGCTGTACCCGTCCGTCACGATGCCGGGTGCCATCACGGTTCCCCGGTTCGCGATTGTACCGCGGGACCATTCATGATTTTCGCGAGTGATGGCGTCTCCGTTTTATTTTCACGTCAACGATCACCTCGAATTGCGGCCGCGCGCTCCGGAAGACGCGGAGGAGCTGTTTGCCCTGACCGACGCGAACCGCGCACGCTTGCGCACGTGGTTACCCTGGCTGGATCGCTGCACGCGGCCCGAACATACCCGGGCCAATATAGAGTCGACCGTCCGGCAAGCCGAGGCCGGCACCGGGCTGGCATTCTGTTTGTGGACCAAAGGACGGATCGCCGGGGTGGGCGGCTATAACCTAATCGACCGGGCCAATCTCACCGGAAACATCGGTTACTGGTTGGGCGAAGCGTTTGAAGGCCGCGGCCTGATGACCGCCGCGAATCACGCGCTCGTGACGCATGGGTTTTCAGTGCTCGGGCTACGACGCCAGACCATCGCCGCAGCGACGGGCAACCCACGCAGTCGCGCCGTGGCCGAGCGGCTGGGTTTCCAACTCGAAGGCGTGCTGCGCAACGCCGAACAGCTCTACGGCCGCAGCGTGGACCACGCGCTGTACGCACAGACGTTCGAAGACTGGGAGCAGGGAGCCCGCGCCACCGCGGATCGGAGTGCCATCAGCCCAGGCATCGCCCCGCGCAGTATCGAAGTGCGTGCCATGACTCCGGCAGATCTCCGCGAAGCCTTGGCACTTTGGAACGTTACCGAGGGCATGGGGCTTTCGTCCGAGGAGACGGAACCGATGCTCGCCGCCTTTCTCGCGCGCAACCCGGGATTGAGTGCCGTGGCGCGATCCGCCGACGGCGCGCTGGCCGGAGCCGTTCTGGCGGGAAATGACGGGCGACGTGGGTTCCTCTATCATCTGGCGGTCACGCCAGCGAAGCGCGGACACGGCTGCGGACGCGCGATGGTTGCGTTTGCGCTCACCGGGCTTCGCGCCGCCGGCGTCGCACGCACGTCCCTGCTCGTCTATGCGAACAACGAGGCCGGCCAGGCGTTCTGGCGCCACCTCGATTGGGTGGCGCGTCACGACTTGGTGCTCATGCAAACAAAGCACGAGCTCGACAGCTGAACCCCGCCTCCGCGTGAACTCACGATCCGAGCCTGAACCTGAACACCGGGACAGCGTGAACGCCAAGGTCATGGCTGATCCGCGGTTGAAAGACATGTGTGATCCAGACCATGCGACTTTCGATTTCAAACGCATGGCGTACGGCGGTTTTAGCGCAATCGTGGAAGCGTAAGAACTCCCCTTTATGGCCACTCCGTTTTTGCCGCGAAGTTATAGCGCAAACAATAACGGTTGAGCGTCGCGTTGGCCCAACGCGAAACGTAGATCAAATCGCGTTCGCGAAGAAGTGGTCGGGGATCATTGGCCAGGCTGAAATGGGTGAACGCCGCGAAATCGCCGGCATAGACCGTCGGCCAACCCCGCGCCAGCGGGTCAGGCGGCTGCCCGTGCAGGCCCCGATGCGCGCGGCTCCAGTGGTTGTGCACGATTTCATCCACTTCCTGGACGTTCCCCAACGCCTGCCACGGAATGCTCCCGTGAAAGCCCCATTCGACTCCGATCCATGGCCGGCCACCGTGCGCATTGGCCTCGGCGACTGCCGCGGGCGTGCTGATGATCCGGCGATGAAAATACGTCGCAACGCGCGTGACCGCGAGCGTCGCTGGATTATATTCCACCCAAACAACTTCGTGATCACACGGGTCGTTGTCGCTCGGGAACCCAATATCATCCTCCCAGAAAAGGTGGTAACCGATCAGTGGCTTCCCGGGATGAATGATCGCGGCAATATCTTTGAGCGGAAAGAACTCACCCGCGACATTGAATAACCGGGGCGCAAACTTCAGGACCAGGGCCCGCTGCTCAGCCGTGGGGAGCTGTGGCGGCTCAGCCGCGAGGAGTTGTTTATAGAGCGGAGTACTGTCACCGAGATTTCGCTTTTCATGCGCCGCTTGCGCGCGCGCGTTGAGAGCCGGCAGATCAATCGACTCAGCCGCGCTGGCAAAGGAAGCGGCGATGAACATACAGGCAAACACCAGCCAAGAGAAGGAGTTCATGTTAGTTGAGTGTGGGGACCAGGGGTGTTGAAACCAGGTGACACGCCGGCATCTCCGTCCGGAGTCAAAGAATAATCCTGCCGCCTCCACGATTTCAAGCAAGCGCCGGCTCGTAATTGGAGAGTCATTGAGCCGAACGAGCTAGAGTAGGCACGCTTTTGTCGCCCCACGACGGATTGTTCTGAACAAAAGGCCCGAAAGCGCTTGTCCCGGCTTTCCGTGCCGGTGAGAACCGTCCGAATGATTTCGAGGATCAAAAAAACCAAACGAAGCCGCGTGGAGGAAAGTCGACAGGCAGCATACGGTGCCGACGAATGTGGTCGACCCGTCCCATTCAGATTCATCGATCTTTTCTGCGGCGTTGGCGGATTCCGACTGGCCTTTGAAAAAGTTGGAGGCAAGTGCGTCTTTTCCTCTGACTGGGATCGCTTTTCACAAATCACGTACGCAGCAAATTTTGTGGAGAAACCCCACGGCGACATTCAGTCGATCCCAATCGCAGATATTCCAAAACACGAAATCTTGTGCGGCGGATTTCCGTGTCAACCCTTCAGCTTGGCAGGCGTTTCCAAGAAAAACAGTTTGGGCCGCAAGCATGGCTTCGACGACGAAAAACAGGGAAATCTCTTTTTCTCGATCGCGAAGATCATCAAACACCATCAGCCGGCAGCATTCGTTCTGGAAAACGTAAAAAATCTTATCAGCCACGATCGGGGGAACACGTTTGAGGTAATCTACGAGACCCTGACCGAGACTTTAGGATATCGGGTTCACCCAAAGGTAATCGATGCGAAAGGAGTAGTTCCCCAACACCGGGAGCGTATTTTTCTGGTCGGTTTCCGCGAACCTAGATCGTTCGAATTTCCCCGATTCCCCGCCGAGGGCCCAAAGCTCAACTCAATTTTGGAAGAGAATGTGCCGGATAAATACACTCTTTCAGACCACCTTTGGCGCTATCTACAAGACTACGCGAAAAAGCACCAGGCGGCCGGAAATGGTTTCGGTTTCGGGTTGGTAACCGGGAAAGACACCACCCGTACATTAAGTGCACGTTATCACAAAGACGGATCTGAAATCCTGATCGCGCAAGGCTCCGGCAAGAACCCACGTCGCCTCACTCCTCGAGAATGTGCCAGGTTGATGGGGTATCCCGAAAATTTCAAAATACCAGTCTCAGACACTCAAGCGTATCGACAGTTCGGCAACTCTGTTGTTGTGCCCGTGGTGGAACGGATCGCGGCAGAAGTCGTCGCTACGTTAAACCGGCCGATAAACTACCGCCCCGACCTGATCCTTAGTCTCGAAGAACAAACCTCCGCCTTAAGAACCCGAAAAATCTCCAAGTCCGCAAAAACTATAACAAAGGTAAAAGCAAAATGACTTCGGCGCAGCTTCAATCCTTGTTTGTTCAGAAAGGGTGCAAAAAACTATACGCGAAGCAACTCGCCAAAAACGACAATTCAAAAAACCAAGTATATTTCGCCGGAGCAGTCGAGACGTTGAACATCCTCCCGAGCCAGCAAATTTATGCCGAAAATACATCGAAGGGACCGAGTTTCAAGGCCCTCCTCAATTTTGGGTGGCTATTGGATTCCGGTCAGGTGACACCCGCACCTCATGCCAAGCTCATTCTATATTCGCAATACCCGGAGATTCGATTTTCAGGGTTTCTTTTGAGCAGCAAAGGGAGTCCGTCTGCATTGATGGCGCCCCGCCCTTCGTCAGGTCACAGAAGGCCGGGTACAGTCGAAAAGCAATTTGTCGACCGCATCCTCTTTTTGGGGGTGACTACAGATCGTAAAGTCATCGGCTACCTCGCCGCCGGAAATTCGGAAATTGCGGTGGAATTCCGTGCGAAAGCGAACGCGACGACGCTCGCAGTATTTACTGAAGTCCCTCTTCCATCGATAGTGGTTCCCGCCGAAGCTCGTGCCCTGCTTTTAAAAGAGCTCGGCCGGATATCACGTTTAGGATGGATTGACTCAAAGCAGCTTGGAGCGAACGGAAATCTACTCCCCTGCAATGCACCACAGTGCGGAGGATTCACGCTTGAGGCCGAACTCGGCATTCCGAAAAACAGCAATGCAGAGCCGGACTTCCTCGGATGGGAAATTAAACAGTACGCAGTCGACAATTTGGAAAGCATAGAGAGTTCAAAAGCCATAACTCTCATGACTCCGGAACCTAACGGCGGATTTTATCGAAATAATTCCATTGCCGCATTCATCCGAAAATTCGGATATGCCGACAAAAACGGAAAGCCGGACCGATTAAATTTCGGAGGCCGGCATTTTGCAGGCAGGAAATGTGGAGCAACCGGCCTTACGATGCATCTAGTTGGCTACAATATAGAAAAGCATCAAATAACGGATGCTGATGGATCTGTTGCCCTCACAAATGACGACGGTGAACTTGCGGCTTCATGGAGCTTTCAGAAGATTTTCGAGCATTGGTCCCATAAACATGCGAGAGCGGCTTATGTCCCCTCTGTATGCCGCAGAGACCCTGCAAGGCAGTACCACTACGGGCACACGGTTCGCCTGGCCGAAGTTACGGATCCACTCCGGTTATTGAAGGCGCTGGCGTCTGGCAGCGTCTACTACGATCCGGGGATCAAACTCGAGCAAGCGTCCACGCAGAAGCCAACCCACAAGAAAAGAAGCCAGTTTCGCGTGGCCTCAAGAGCAATTCGTACACTATACGAGAAAACGGAATCGGTGGAAGTATGACCCGTGGCTGACGTCTTCTCCAAGGCCAAACGTTCGGAGGTAATGTCCCGCATACGTGGTAGCGCAAATAAGGATACCGAAATTGCGTTCACGCGGTTCCTTCGGGCTCATAGAATTTCCGGATGGCGGCGGAAGCAGGCTATATTCGGAAAACCGGATTTCGTTTTCCCTAAGCTTCGGCTCGCAATATTTATTGATGGGTGCTTCTGGCACGGATGCCCTAAGCATGGAACCCAACCAAAAAACAACGCTGTATTCTGGAGTGGAAAGCTGGACGGGAACAGAATTCGCGACCGACGGGTGAACCGAACCCTGCGCACGAACGGATGGTTTGTAGTCCGAATTTGGGAGCACGAGCTTTCAAAACGAAACCACCGGAGCCTCCTACGGAAGATGCGTCGAAGCCTATCTCGCGCGTCAGACGAAATGAAGCGCGACTCTGCCGCCCTCAAAGCCTCGGAAACTCCGCGATCGGGAATGCCGTGACTTCAATGTCCTCTTTGTTCGTGGCGTAGATTACCCACAAATTCCCGTCGTGTTCGATCGCGTGCGAATATTGGAAACTGTGACCACCCTTCGCCTTGCCGGGGAAACGCAACGGCGGTCCGTTCTTCCGCAGGGCCATCGGCGCCGAGAAGGTCCATCCATCCCGACTGAACGAGATCGCCAGCGGATCGCGCAGGTTCATCCCGGCGTCCTTCGGATTATTAATCAAATAATATAGGCCGTTCGAAAGCCGGCCCGGCATGTTCTTGCTCGCAGCATCGGGATAGTTGGTTTTCACCGGCACCGTCCACGTCCCTCCCGCATCAAACCCACCCGTCCGCGGCCTCAACGACCGTAGGACTCGCCGACCCGATCGGGCGATCACAATTCCAAACAAATAACAATCCAGCCGACGTATTTCAAAACAGCGGACCCGCAGGGCCCGCCCTAACTTGAGCCGCCCGTGCGAGTACACGTCGTTTTTGACCTAAAGCGTCGCGAGCAATGTCAGCTCCGGCGACTTAAGCCACTCGGCGAAGCGCTCCCGGGTGGCGTGCTCCCGCAAGGTAGCCTCACTCAGGCCGATGCCCCGTAACACAAACTGTGTGAGCTCCGTGACCAAAGCGTCGGCCCGCGCGCTGTAGGTAACAGCCGGCCGTTCCGCCAATCGCACGAGACAAACCAGCGACGCGGTGTGATGACAGAACCAGAAGAGATCCTTATCCACCGACTCCACTTCCACCGCGTCGCCAGTCGCCCGGGCACCCGCCAGTAAGGCGCAAAACTGGCGGCGCATTTGTCCAAGCTGCCGGCCCCCGAAAACCCGGCCGGCGTAGAGCCCATCCTCAATTAGACTGCGATACAGCAAACGCATTGAAGCATCCGCGTGATCCGGGCGCTTCACCACAATTCCTCGAATGAGGAAGTATGTCAGTTTAACCAAGGACTCGGTCGTCGGCGGCAACTGCGCGATGCGCCCGTAATCCAGTTCAAAGCTGTGTGAACAGTAATCGTAGATTTCGGCACACAAATGCTCCTTGGTGGGATAATGACGAAAGATCAAGGCCTCGGAAACCCCGCTCACCGCCGCGAGCTCCCGCGTGGTGACGCCGTCAAACCCTTTTCGGGCCACCACGGGAAGAACGGCGCGGGCGATAGCTTCCTTGCGTTGCGAAGCGGAAAGACGGCGGGACGGTTTCGGGGTTGGCATGGGGTAAGTCGCTAAAAGGCTGGGAGGCCGCACTTCGGTGGCAAACGTTTTCAAGGAGCGGGCTTTAGTGAGTGAATACTTACCAATCGATGCCCGTGGCATATGAAATGCTGACAGGGGTGATCCGTACCACACCATGAAATCGACATCCACACCGCGCCGTTACTTGCCGTGGGGCCTGCTCACCTCGCTCCTGTCTGGCGTTTCTCTTCCTGCCCAGACCCAACCTGCCGTTCCTTCGGAGGCAGTTACCACGATGGAGAAATTCGTCCTGGCTGAAAAAGTCGACGATCCGACCGGCATTCTGCCCAACGCACCCGCCGATTCCGTCTTCGGCATCGGGCTCAAGTCCATCGACACGCCGCGGTCGATCAGTGTCGTCACCGCGGAAATGATCGAGCTCTTCAACATCGACGACATCAACAAACTTGTCGCGCTGACCGCCGGTACGTACACGAGTTCGTTCTTCGGTGTTCCGGGTGCACTCGATATCCGCGGTGCACCTGGCGAGACGTTTTTCCGCGGCATGAAGCGGATCAAGAATCCGGGGAATTTTCCCACGCCGATCGGCGCTTCTGATCGCATCGATGTGGTGAAAGGTCCGCCGTCCCCGATCTACGGCCCGGGCCCCATTGGCGGCTACCTGAATTTTATTCCCAAATCCGCGCGCGCCTCCACCGGCCGTTATCTGGGCAAGCCCACGGGCAAAATCGCCACCACGTTCGGCTCCTTCGACAAACGCGTGTCCACTGCCGAGGTGGGCGGACCAGCCCCGATTTTCGGCAAAAACGGCGGCTATTATGCGTACGTCCTCACGGAGAACTCCGGCAGCTTCTACGAAAACAGTTACCAGAACCAACTCATCATCCAGTCGTCTTTCGACTACGATCTCACTGACACGGTGCGGATTCAGTTTGGTGAGCAATATCATTACTACGGCGGGACTGAGAACGCCGGCTGGAATCGCATCAGCCAGGATCTGATTACCAATCATAACTATATCACCGGCAGCCCGCCGAGCATTGATACCAATGGGGACGGCCAGAACAGCCGCGCCGAATACCTCGCTGCTGGCGTCAACGTCCTGAATTTCGCGCTCGCCAACCGTCCCTTCGGAAATACCAACCCGGCCGCGCCGAATCCGAACTACCAACTGATCAACCCCGGTATCGCGAAGCTTGAGCGCCATCAGGTTCTCATCGCCGCCGGAGACGAGGTGGACTCGAAGAGTTTCGGAGCGTTCTTCGACATTGAGAAAACCTTCAGCCCAACGTCCACGCTCACGAACAAGATCTTCGTCGACTACCTGGATCGCTATAAATTCGCCGCCTACGGTTACTCTCAAAAACAGGAAGCGTTCACCTTCGAAAACAAATTGGTCGCCGACACGGTGCATTCGCTCTCCGATTCCCTCAAGGTGACCAGCTCGACCGCTGGCTCGTTTTACTATAACAAAGCGAATGGCCGCAGCGACGTTTCATCCGAAACATTCGAACGCCGTGACATCACCAAGCCGTCGTCGCCGATTGATCGCGCCGCTCACGCCTACGACCGGCCTGACCTGAAGCCATGGGATAACGACATCACGTCTGAATACACCAACCTGTCTCTCGGCGTGGTGTCCGCCATCGCTTTCAGAGAACGCACCAACGTGCTTCTCGGCGGCCGTATCGATTATATTCCAAAGATCACCTCGCGGACCAACGGCATCAATGCCCCGCTCGTTCGTCCGGCTCCCCTGCCCGGTCGCCCGCAGTTTGCCCGCGGTGAAGATGTGGAAAATGATGACTCCGGCGCTTCCTGGAACATCAGTGTTTCGCACAATCTCCTCGTCAAGATGGGCAAGCTCGATGTCCTCACGCTCTACGGCACCCGCGCTCACCAATCCTTGATCAGTTCCGGCCAGGATGGTGAAGTCGCTCCGGGAGTCGTGCTCTCGGGTCCGATCAACGGCACCGAACTCAAAGAGATCGGCCTCAAGGCCTCGATGCTCGACGGCAAACTCTTCGCTTCCGTCGCCGCGTACTCGCAAACCCGGTCCGGCGTCTCCGACGGCTCCGTGGATCTCACCGTCACGGCCACCAAGGGCGAGGGGCTTGAAACCGAAATCCGTTTCGTACCATTCAAACAATTGAGCTTCACCGTCGCCGCCAACTGGCAAAAGACGGTTTACGATCCGCCGCTGGTGCTACAACCCAGTGGTCTCTATAGCGTGAATGCCGGACTCCAATGGGGCAATCCCACCACGACCGGAGTCCCCGGCGCCAACGCTTACGGTGGAACCGTCTTCACGTCCGTTCCACTCGCGCTCGCCGCCACCGATTTCATCGAGCGCGCCGGTTCGCCCGACAAGGTCATCAGCGGCTCCGTGTCCTACACGATGCTGAACCGGCTTACCGCCACCTTCAGCGGCACCTACCAATCGAGCGTTTCCGCGGATCGTTTGAAATCTGTCATCCTGCCCTCCGCGATGGTGTTCAACGGCTCGCTGGGCTACGGGATCGGCAACTGGCATCTTAAGGCCAGCGTCAGCAATATCACCGACGAATGGTATTATCGGTCGAACTTCCCTGACATATTCGGCGGAGCGGTGGTACTCCCGATGCCCGCACGCGGCTACGAGTTCAGCGCCTCCTTTAAATTCTGATCGCTGTGCCCTCTATTCCCGGGAAACGCGCGCATTGATGGCACGCTACGCGCTATCCAGGGAGACTCGGCCCAGGTGATTACCGTCTCCCAAGTTTCCAAACACTTCTCCGGTGGTACCGTTGCTCTGGATACGGTCGATCTAACGGTCGCCCAAGGAGAGTTTGTCAGTCTCCTTGGTCCATCGGGTTGCGGGAAAAGCACCTTGCTCCGTCTGCTGGCCGGCCTCGATACCGCCAGCAGCGGGATCGTAACGGTCGGAGGCCTTGCCCCCATCGAGGCCTGCCGCCGGGGTGCCATTGGAGTCGCATTTCAGCGCCCCGCCCTGGTTCCCTCTCGCACCGCGTTGGAGAACATCCAGCTGACGCTGGAAATTGTCCACCGCCCCGGATCCTTCGCTCCCGAGGAATTGCTCCGCCAATTCGGTCTCGCTGCTTTCCGAAATCATTATCCCCACCAGCTCTCCGGCGGCATGCAGCTGCGCGTCAACATCGCCTGCGCCCTCGTCCATCGCCCGGAAATCCTGCTCCTGGACGAACCTTTTGGCGCGCTCGATGAGATGACACGGGAAAGCCTCACCGGGTGGCTGCGCAGCGTCCTCGCCGAGACCGGACAGACTGTCGTGCTGGTGACGCATAGCGTTGAAGAGGCGGTGACGCTCTCCCACCGAATCGTGCTCATGCGTCCGCATCCGGGCCGGGTGCAATCAATCGTGACCGTGCCGGCCGCGGCGCGCACCGGCGATTGGACGAACCCGGCCGTCGTCAGCGAAGTCACGAGCCTGCGACGCCAACTCCACGCCGCCCTCCCGGCTGAAACCGTCGCATGAAGGCGGGGTTTTCATTTCTTCTGGTCCTGCTGGCCGTGCCGGCACTGTGGCAGATTATAGTGTGGGTGTTCGAACCCAAGCCCGCCTTCCTGCCTCCGCCCGCGATGGTCGCCGGGGTTCTCTGGAGCGAACGAACCTCCCTCCTCGGGCATACCTTCACGACCCTCAGCGAAGCCGTCATCGGCTATGCGATTGCCAACGCGATCGCGTTCGGCCTCGCGGTCTTCTTTTTCCATGTGCGCGGCGCCGAGCGCGTGGCGACCCCGTGGCTCGTCGTCCTGAAGAATGTCCCGTTTCCCACGGTCGCGAGCATCCTCGTCGTTGTCATGGGCGACTCGCTTGGCCCCAAGCTCATCATCGTCGTGCTGGTCACGTTCTTCCCGATCCTCGCCAACTTGAACAAGGGCCTGAAGTCCGTGGACCCCGGCCTCGTCGACCGGATGCGCACGCTCCACGCCACGCGTTGGCAAATCTTTTCCAAGGCCGCATGGCCGGCCTCGTTGCCTTACTATATTGCCGCCCACGAAATCGCCTTCACCGGCAGTATCATCGCGGCGATCGTGGCGGAATGGCTCTTCGCCCAGCGTGGGCTCGGTTTCCTCATCGTCCAGGCTTCAACCCAGTTTCGCACTGACCGGTTGTTCGCCGTCACCATCGTCGCCAGCGGATTGGCCATGCTTGCCTATGCCTTGGTCGGCTTGGCCGAACGCCACGTTCTACGGTGGCAGCGCGCCTGATCCAGTCTCAAACCCCACCACCTCCGTTTCCGTGAAATCTCCCGCCCGTTCGCTCTTATCTCTCTGTATCCTCGCTTTGGTGACAGGGTGCGCGCCCGAGTCGGCGTCGTCCGATTCCCGCAATTCACCCCCGGGCAAGACAGTCGGATCCCTGAATGGCCCGGTTGCATCCGGCGAAACCTACGAGCAGACGCTCGCGCAAGTAAAAACGCGGATGCCCGCGGCCCGCTACACGACGAATGAATTTATTCCTGCCGCCGACACGCCTCCTCCCGAATACACTCAGCGGATCAAGCTAAAGATTGGCATGCCATGGCTCCTCAATGACGAGGAGGCGCCGTGGTATATTGCCGTCGAGCGGAAATTTTTCGACCTCGTCGGACTCGATGTCGAACTGCTGTCTGGTGGTCCGGCTCATAACTATCTCGCCGTGCTCGCCGGAGGCGGCGTCGATCTTGGCGTTATCAATATGACGACTCAGGTCACAAAGTTCATCGCGAGCCCGACCGGCGCCGACGTCGTGATCGTTGGGGTTACCCTCCGGGAAACTCCCGAAGCAATTCTCGCCATTGATCATGAGACGCCCCGCGACCAGCGCTCCACCCGGGTGTTGCGAGCCACCGACTTTGCAGGAAAAACCATCGCCGTTGAAACCACGTCGCAATACGTGATGGAGAGCGTGCTCGCCCTCAACGGCCAGTCGCCGGCCCAGGTAAAGTTTCTCCGCGTCTCGACCCTCGACACGCTGGTCATGGGCCGCGTCGACGCCATGGCCTCATGGATTGTGAATCAACCGCGCTTGTTGGAAGACGCCGGCTATAAAAACTGGATGGCTTACCCGTTGGCCGAACACGGTTGGGAAGGTGCGGCCGACGTCACGGTCGTTCGGCGGGATTTCCTGGAAAAGAATCCGGCAGTCGTGCGCCGCTACCTTTGGGCACTGCGCCAGGCGGTCGAGTTCATGCTCGACGAGCCCGTTGCAGCTGCGGCCATCACCAGCCGTTACGCCACCGGCCAACCCCTCACGCCCACGCAAGTCATGCGCCGTTTCGAACTTCAGCGCCATCTCGTAATCGGCGATGACCGCTCCGGGTTGCTCCACGTCGATCCCGATGCCATCGATCGCACCGCGGCCCATATGGTAAGAGCCGGGGTCATTTCGCTCCCTCAGACTCCGCGTTAAAAGCATCGGGGCAGCTTCAAGCCAACACCCTGCGCGCGGTTCTTCGGATTCTCCCGAGGCACGAATTCCGATCAAGCGACTGCCCGAAGTGGCACGCCGCCTCTTCGTAGTGCAGATTCCCCTACACCCGCACACCGCGGCCCAGCCCACCCCGCGGTCGTCTCGGCCGGCACTCGCAGCCGACCATCAACTCCGCTGAATCTAGCCCACGGTCGCCACTACCATCCGCCGCGCCGCATCACGCGCTTCCATTTCCACCACCCCAGGATCGGGATCTGTTAATCCAAACGCCGTAAGCCCGAGATAGTCGAGAGTTTGATCAGTATCCAACGGGTGAAACAAACCCGCCTTCACATCACGAAACATCCGCTCGAGGGGAAATTTACGGGAAAACGAAGCGCCACCTGCCACGCGCATGCCCAGGTCGAGGACCCGGGAGCTGTTCTCGATCGCGATCATTTTCGCGGCCGCCGCCTTGCGGGTCCAATCATCCGGCGGATCGAGATCGAACTCCGCCGCCGCTTTCCATAACACCGCGCGCGAGGCCTCGATCAATGCGTCCATCTCGCCGATCTTGACTCGCACGTTTGGCAAATATCCCAAGGGACGATTGAGCGGCGGCTTCTTCCGCGCCGACATCATCGCCACCAGAAAATTCCGGGCAGCCAGGGCGATTCCAATATAGATTGAGGCATTCGCCAGCGGGTTCGTGGTAAATAAATGCATCACTCCCCCCCGGGTGAAGGTCGGGCGCTGCAACACCACGTTCTCGTCCGCCAAAAACGCGTCCGTAATCGTCGTCGTATTGGAGGCCGTCGCCCGCATCCCCATCGCATTCCAATCCTCTTTGAACGAAAGCGCCGGCGTCTGTACCGGAATCAAATACGTCAATACCACCGGGCCGCCGGGCGCTTCATCCCACGTCGCCTCGGAAAAGAAGCGGTCAAGGGCGATACTCTGGCTGCTGAAGATCTTCACGCCATTCAACCGCCAACCACCGTCGACGCGCGTCGCCCGGGTCTGCGGACGCAACAATCCGATCGCATTCCCCGGCTCCGTAAACGAGCCGCCAATCACCAAGCGCTGCGCCGCGACTTCACTCAGTTGGCGGGCCACGTGTGGCGAGCGCTGCGTCTGCCAGAGCAGCGTCAACATCGACACGGTATTGAAGTGCATATTGACCGCGAGCGCCGTGGAACCGCAGCCCTCGGCGAGTTTCTCCTGCGCCTTGATTCGCTCAAGGAGCGTCGCCCCCGCCCCGCCAAAATCCTCCGGGACATTCAACGCTATATAACCGCTTTCCTTCAGGGCCTCGTAGTTCTCGAACGGGAAGGACGCCTCGCGATCATGGTCCGCCGCCCGCGCCGCGAAATCCTGGGCATGCCGCGCAGCCCAATCGATGAAGCGGATTTCCCGGGTGGTGTATTGTTGGGAAAACATTGGGGTTCAAGCGCCGGGGGCTCAGTCAAACTTCAAGTTCCACGTCCGTTCAGTGTACCCATACGCCACCGGCTTTACCGCGCGCAATGGCACCCGCCAATCAGCCGTGCCATAACGCGTTTCAAAGGCCGCGACATTCTCATCGTAAGCGGCCAGCAAGCGAGCCTTCACCTCCGCTGGCGTGAAACTGAACTCCAAGCTCGCCCGACCCAACTGCACCACTTCTGCCCACGAGAGCTTGAACTCCTTCACCGCCGTAAAATACTCGTCAGTCATATTGCTGTCCCACATGCCGCGATCGTCGGTGTTAAGGCTCACGGGAATTCCAAAGCGCAGGTATTCAGGAAACGGATGCTCCTGGATGTCACTCGTGTATTCGAGTAGCTGATTCGAAACCAGGTTGATCTCCACCATGAACCGGCTGTTCCGCATCAACAACATGGTATCGGGATCCGTGATGAGATTGTAACCATGCCCAATCCGCGTGGCGCCGAGCAGGAGCGTATCGCGCACATGGGCATTGGGCTCGTCGACCTCACCACCGTGAATACTGATCCCGATGCCCGGATACTCGCGCCGCATTTCCCGGTAGACTTTAAGAAAGCGCAGCGGGTAGCCTTTGTCGTTATCCTCGCGCCCACCCATGTTGATTCCCACCCAGCGCCCGGGATAAGCCGCGAGGAACGCGTACGTGCGGCGAACCTCCGCTTCGGCAATCGGCGCGAAACGCAATACACTCGCCTGAAATCGCACCGTCACCCCGGTGGCTTGCGCGTCGGCTTGCGCCAGCCGCGCCTCATACCGCACCGCCATCTCGGCACCCGGCACAATGCGGCCGTCAGGATCACTCAGCCCAAACGCCGGCGCCTGCGTCTCCAAATAGAGGAGACCTTCGGCCCCAAACGCCTTCATGTTCTCCACCAGAATCTCCGGGATGCAGTGCGCATCGGTGACGAGGTGATTGAGTCGAACCCAGGTAAATTCAAAGAACTCATCCCGCCCTTCGCCGGGCCGATCGAGCCGGACGGAATCGAGCCACTCCTTCTTCTCCGCCGGCGTTAGATCCTCAAGGGCTTTAAACTCGGCCCGATTGGCCTCCGGCAGCTTCTTCCAGGCGGACTCACGAATTGTTACCCAATACACCGTGTCGATGTTCCGGCCCCGCCAGTCCATTCCACTCGGCCCCACATTAAGAATACGTGTCCGGGTATAAAAGGTCTGGCCACCGTTGCGCTTTTTGTCCGTCGCCAGAGTAAACCACCACTCGGGCAAGCCGGCCCCGCCCAGATGATTGTGCAAATCACCCCCCTTCGGCAACGCGTACAGCAGCGTGTACAATTCCGTCGGAGTGGCTGTTTGCCGGATTTCCACCCACCGCTCTGCAAATCCAGCGGCGGGCGCCGTGTTCGCCGCCGACCCAGCCACGATCAGGGCAAAGAGAACCGTGTGGCGGGCGCGCATAAGTAAGTACATGCTTACTTAGAGCACGCTACGTGCCACTCTCCAAGCCCGGTGGCATGCATCCGGCTAGTGATTTATGCCGCATAAAATCCGGCCCGGCGCCCCGGTATTCGCCCGTCCGGGCACCGTCTCTCGCCGAGGAATCCGTCTTTTCCCATGAAAACTACATCCCTCACCTGCCTTGCGTTCCTCCTCGGCCTTGCTTCAGGCGCGACCGCCGCGGAGCCCCCGATTATCGTCAAAGCCGTCATTGTCGTCACCTACGAGGACGGCGCCTACACCGGCGACAAACCGGGCGGGCTGCAACCCTGGGCGGAGGGCGAAAAACTCAACCAAATAGTCTCCGTACCCGGAACGTTCCGCGGCGACATCATCATGAATGCCAATGGCGTGATCGGACTCGTCTCGGGACGCGGCCCGGTGAATGGCGCCTCGTCTGTGATGGCGCTGGGTCTCGACCCGCGGTTTGATTTTTCCAAGGCGTACTGGTTCCTGACTGCGTTGACCGGCTTCGATCCGCACGACGCCTCACTTGCTTCCGTCATGTGGGGTGAGTGGATTGTCGACGGCGATTGGGCCCACGAGGTCGACGCCCGTGAACTGCCCGCTGACTGGACCACGACCTATTTCCCCGTGCATTCCGACTCCCCGGATCGCATTCCCGCCGGGCGTGGCACCACCGAGCTTCTCGCCGTGCGGGAGGCCTATCAGCTCAATCCCGGGCTCTCGGCCTGGGCGTATCGGTTAACCAAGGACACAAAGATCGCGGATACGACGGCGATGGCCGACTACCGCCGGCGCTTTGCCGGCTACCCCAACGCCCAGCGTCCGCCCTTTGTCCTGCAAGGCTCGAATCTGGCCGCCGGCACTTATTGGCATGGTCGTTATCGCACCGACTGGGCCAACCGCTGGGTCGGGTTGTGGACCGGTGGAAAAGCGAACTTTGTCTCGACCTCCACCCCGGACGGCGGCCGCATCGGTGCCCTCACCGCCCTGTCTCGCGCCGGCCGGGTCGACTTGCAGCGGATACTACAAATGCATTCCGCGATGAACTACTCCATGCAGGCGCCCGATATGACGGCACTCGAAAGTGTCACCTATGACACGCCCACCCGTCCGCACCCCGGCATGGCACCCGCACTGGCCGCATCCTACGCGGTGGGCAGCCAGGTGTTGCAGGCGTTACTGAAAGACTGGCCCCAGTATTCCAACGAGATCCCTGGCGCGGCAAAAAAGTAACAAGCCAACGGATACGCTATTCGCTCCGAAGGCACCGCGCCGAAGCGACTGCGCCCAACCCGACCGACCGCCTCGGTCGGTCGGGTTGTAGCCGGCGTTCATCAGACTGCCAGCCCCAGCGGCCTTACCCCTGCTCCTGCTCTCGCACTATTTCGCCGCAGCCTGCACCGCCGCCAAATAGGCCCGCTTCTCCTCCGGCGGTAGCCAGGCAATCTCAAAGCTATTGGCTGCCAGCGTCACGATCTCGGCGCGAGTCAATCCGACCGCCTCATGAACGATCCAGAAAAGATCCCCCACCAGCAGACTGCGCATCATCCCGGGGTCGTCCGAATTGATCGTCACCAGCAATCCCAAATCGAGCATTTGCTTGATCGCGCGAGCGCGAAACGCGAGACGTCCGGGAATCTCTGCATAAAGCAGCGTCGGGCAGACTGTCAGCCCGATCCTCCGCTCCCGCACCGCGGCAATTAATTTCGGATCGTCCAGCACGTTTATCCCATGGTCGATTCGCTCCACCTTAAGTTCATCGAGGCAGCCCCAGATGTGCGCCACCGTGTTCGGCTGGTTGACATCGCAATGAGAGGTCAGGCGCAGACCAAGTTCCCGCGCCCGGGCAAAAACGCCGGCAAACTTCCGCGGAAAATCACGTTCCTCGGGATTATCCAGGCCGATCCCCAGGATGCGATCATGCCACGGCCTGCTCTCTTCCAGAATCGCCGCTGCTGACTCCGCCGAGCGGTCGCGATTGAAACACATGATATATTCCGCCCGAAGTCCGAACTCCTCGGCCGCCTGCTTTTTAGCGGAGAGCAAACCGGCAAAGACGGTCGCGAGCGGGATGCCCCGCTCGGTGTGCATTTGCGGATCAAAGAACATCTCCACATACACCACCTGTTGAGCCCGGACCCGCCGGAAATAAGTTAACGCCACATCGTGAAAATCCCGCTCGGTGCGCATTGCCGAAAGGAGTTCGGAGAACACCTCAATAAAGGTGTTCAGGTCCGTCGCACGCGTCAACCGCTGTCGGACCGCTTCCGGCGACGCGTAGCGCGGAGTTAACCCGTTCTTCGCGATCAACTCCAAGTAGTGCTCGGGCTCCAGCGTACCCTCGATATGCACATGCAGCTCCGCTTTGGGCAGCGCCCTGATGAGCGCACGCAGCGAAGCGTCCGAATCCGCGGCCACCGCACCACCCGGCGCGAGCACGAGCAGGACAAAAGTCAGAATCCGTTGCGTCCAATGCTTCATGGAAAGGTCAGTCCGAACTGCCGCGCCGCATAACCAAAGGTGACAGGCTTGACCCCCTCCAACCCGGCCCGCCAATCACCGCGTCCGAAACGCTCCTCGAAGGCGTCGAGCGCCGTTTCGTGCGACTGCAGCACGCGGGCTTTGGTCGCCGCATCGAGAAACGCGTGCTCAATACTGGCCCGTCCGATCTGCCGGATCTCGGACCACGAGAGCCGGTAGCGGGTGACCGCCACATAATATTCGTCCGTCATCGTCGAATGCCACCAGCCACGATCGTCCGTGTTCAGACAGACGGGTATGCCAAGGCGCAAGTATTCAGGAAACGGATGCACGGCGAGATCCGGAGTGTACTCGAGAAGATGATTGCTGATCAGGTTTATCTCCACGAGCCAGTTTCGGGTCCGCATCAACAAGAGCGTATCCGGATCCTTGATCAGCGTAACGGCATGTCCGATCCGCGTCGCACCCAGCGTGAGCGTGTCGCGCACATGCGTATTGGGACCATCCATTTCGCCCGCGTGAATCGAGATCCCCACGCCGGAATAGGTGCGACGCTGCTCGCGAAATGCCTCGATGAAGCGGCTGGGATAACCTTGTCCGCGTTCCTCGATTCCAGCCAGGTTGATGCCCACCCAGCGGGCGCGATGCCGGTCGACGAAGCGGTAGATCCGCGCGATCTGCGCCTCGGCATCCGCCGCGAAGCGGAGCGCCGTAATCAGAAAACGCACCTCCACGCCGGTCGCCCGCGCTTCCGGCCCCTGCAATGCTTCCTCGTAGATCGCCGCCGCCTCATCTTCGCCGATTGGCGTGCCTTCCGGCGTTTGCAAGGTGAACGGCGAGGCCTGCAACTCCATATAGCGCACCCCCTCCGCCCCATAAAGCTGCATCGTTTCGATGAGCAACTCCGTCATCAGCACAGGGTCCTGCGCCAGATGAGTAAGTCTTTGCCGCGGCGCCGCGAAGAACGTGTAACGTCCTTCACCCGGTTGATCGATTTGATAGAGGGAAATCCAAGCCGCCTTTTCGGCGGCCGTCATCTCCCCGAGCGGCTTCCAATCCGCCTGATCGGGAGGCGGAAGCGCGCGCCACGCCGACGCACGAATGGTTTCAAACGGATAGGCCGGTTCGGGGGCCGCCAGATTAAAGGGCGCACCGGCCCGGATCCGCGTGTAGTAATCGGCCCGGCCTTTCAGCGCGGGATCGGTCGCCGCCCGCAGCCATTGCTCCGGCAAATACGATCCCGGCAGGTGATTATGGAGATCGCCTCCCTTCGGCAAAGCATACAACAACGTATAGAGTTCCCGCGGCGTGGCCGCGGTCCGCATCTCGTTCCATCGGGATGAGAAATCGGCACCCGCCACACCGACCGCGGATGCGACAAATATCACTATACGCGAAAGGAAAGTACGGCAGGGGGGCGTATGCTTTACCATACAATCGAATGGCGTTTACCGTTGGTTACATTGACGAAGCCCACCGGGTCGGCGTCGTTCGGCGCAACCAGAACCCAGTTCCATGGCGTACACGTGAGAAAGACGACCGTGAGGTATTTGGGAAATCCGGGAGGCAGCGGTCGCGTGGCCGTCGGGGAGGCCGGCATCCACTCGACCGCATCCGCCGCGATCAGGAGGTTTTCCATTTCCCGCGCCGCTTCCACCGCCGGACGCTGGGTAAAGATCCCTCCGATTTCATAACGGATGCGCGCCGTCACCTTGCCCTTGTGCACCAATACCCAGCCGCCCCCCATGGCGGCGAGTTCGTTCACCGCGAGCGCCATGGCTTCGTCGCTCGTGCCGAAGGCCCAGATATTGTGGATGTCGTGCATATAGGACGACGCCAGCGCACTGTCGGGCGAGAGCGGCCCGGCGTGGCGCCAGAACATTTTGGATACGCCCTTGCCGTGATACCGATCCACCACCGCGACCTTGGAAATGAAACGTCCCAGGTCGCGCTCCACCTTGCCGTTCACCACCGGCAACTCGGCCGTCAGAAATTCAGGTTTGAACCAAAAGGGTTCGAGCAGCGCGACGGTTGCCGTCTGCCGGTCCGGTGACGGCGCCGGAATCACAA
>ENA-ORBV01006228-ORBV01006228.1-microbial-mat-metagenome-genome-assembly--contig:-NODE-6228-length-21208-cov-6.605840_pt1 | contig 21208 bp, 17 predicted proteins | sample MGYA00237777_ERZ505514 | MGnify/ENA primary metagenome ERZ505514 (study PRJEB26160, sample SAMN06269048) | microbial mat metagenome | isolation source: Oligotrophic lake microbial mat | place... | reverse complement strand
CCCGTATACTTCGCTACTGTGAAGCTTCAGTACTTATCTATATATTTGTCTCTTAAGGTTTAGGTATGATCATCGCGTCTGCGGAGCACGTTAGATCGCAGGCGTTGAGATTCGAAATCTCGCCCTTCGCACAGTTAACCGTAAAGGCATTTAGCGTTAAGCGCCCCCGCCTTGGATCTCGCTGATGAAGGGAGAATCATGAGCCAATTACGTTCGGCCCTGGAAATGCGAGCACGGGACAAGGACTTGGTACGGAGGATCTACCCAGTAGCTAGCTAGTAGCTAGCTAGCTAGCTAGCTAGCTACAGCTGTGCTGACGGGGTCTTTGCAGGAAGTTGGATCGTTGTGAATACTTTGTGGTTGGCTGGTGTTAGATAGTGGCATTAGTAACCCTATCTATCTTACCCTATCTTCATGCATCTCATACAAGTGGATTAACTTGTTGGCCAGGCAGGTTTGGAGTGGTGGCTTTAACAATAGAAGAAAACAACAAGGCGATTCCGTAATAGTGGGTTATACGGTAGTGAGAATCGCTTTGTTTGTGGTTTGGTCTGTGTAGTGGAGGAAGGGAAAGAAAGAGGTGGAACAAGAAGTCGCGCATCGCTCGCTTTCTTTTAGGCAATCGTGAGAAGTAGCTTTAATATCCTGTGCTTTCGAGGTTAAAGCGGTTTAATCCTCTGGTTCCATATTACTGTATTTGTTGTTGATAAACGACTGGACTGGAAAATATCAACAGACACACAACATGCCAAAACGAAGAGCCCAAGCAAAGGAGGAAGAAGGAGAACCTCATGAACAAGCAGACACCGAATCCCAGGACGAAGAAGATTCCAAACCTGCAGCTAACGAAGCATCTGGAGACGATGATTCCAAATCAAGCAAGAAATCATCGAAAACTCAACAGTGGACTGCCGAAGATGATGACAATCTCTTAATGGCCGTACTAGAAGACCAGCAAGACCGAGAGGCCGAAGGGAATGGGGATGACGAGGAAGATTGGGACGAGATTGCTAAATTTGTTCCCACCAAAACACCGGTACAATGTCTAAAGCGGTATCTGGCATTGAATAAAAAAGGGTTAACCAAGGGGGCCGCCGCAGCAGCAGAACCAGCAACAGTACCAGTAGCGGCAGCGGCAGCAGCAGCGGGGTCGGCATCGGGGTCAGCAGGGGATGATGATGCGTCTGACAATCCTGAAATGAACCCGCCGCCCCCCAAAAGGCCGAAAAAGGATACGGATTCTGGTTCCAGATGGACTACTGAGGAAGTTGAGTTGCTACGGAAGCTTGTTGATCAATATAGAGACTGTAAGTTGAGAACCATTCAGTATATCCGAATCCAAAACGCAACAGATTTCACTCCACTCCTTAACTTTAACTCACCCAATCTCGTCTTTCTTCGTTGGACACTGCAGCCGCACCTCGTTGGAACGAAGTGTCGGCTAACTTCCACGACCACAATGCTATTGATTGCCTGACGAAATGGCAAACACTAAGCAATCCTCCAGTCATCAAGGGCAAGGGGTCATGGACTGCCGAGGAAGACACTATCTTGAGAGAGAAGCGACAGCTCTATGGCCGCAAGTGGGCCAAGATCGCAGCCCATTTGCCAGGTAGACAGGGTAAGCAGTGCCGCGAACGGTTCGTCAACCACCTTGACCCTGAGCTCAAGAAGGGAGAGTGGACTGATGACGAAGAAGCAATCCTTATAGCAATGCATGAGCACCATGGTAACCGATGGGCGAACATATCAAAGCAGCTTCCGGGTCGTTCGGATAACGATGTAAAGAATCATTGGTACTCCACGATCCAGCGCAAGTTTCAGCAACATGGCAAAGACGTGAGTGCAGAGAAGTTGTATCGACCCGAAGCTATTGCTGTCCGCAAATCCGGCCCCTAACTCACTCGCTCTCTCCGCCTGTAGAAACTAATACAAGCAGCTTTGCAGCAGGTTCAGATGATGCAATCGATGGGGACTCTGCCTTCTCAGCAGCCTCCACCGCAGCCCCACTGGTCGTCTGGTCCATATAATCAAGCTACAGCTTCCCTCCACGGGGCTCCTCCGCCTCCACCTCCTCCTCCATATGCTCCTCCTCATGCTCAGCACCATCAATATCCTCAGCCCGGTGGTTATCCGAGCTATCCACCTCATGGTGGCCATCACCCCTCAAGCGGGCCCGGCGAAGGTGGCCCCCCTCCATACATGTATCCTCCTCACCATCCTTCGCAACATCCATCGCACATGCCTCCTCCTCACCCCTACTATCACCCGCACTATGCTCCTCCACGACATGCTGCGCCTCCTCATCATGGAGCCCACGGCGGATCATCGTCGCCGTCAGCGCATGCTGCGGTGCGTCCTGGAGGGCAACCAGGAGAAGAATCTCCAGGTAAAGGACATCACGAAGGTTCTCCCGGGAAATCAGATCCTTCCACCGAAGGGGGCTCTTATCCGATGCCGCCACCACACTATGACATGCCCCAAATGGGTCCGTCTTCGCCACGCGATGATTCTCGCGATGGCGGCTCTGCTCCGCCGCCGCCAGTTTGACCAAGAGCGACCTAGCAAGTGCTGCAATCTAAACTCTCACGTCAAAAGCTCTGCCCCGCCCCACGAATCGAAGGAGCGCTCAAACACCTCCTCAGTAAGTATTATTCTTGGTGGAGCGAATCAAGACAAAAAACAAATAACACTTATCATCCTGATGACACAGCACCTTGTGGCATCATCGTGCGGCATCCAACCTCCCCAAGGAGATCCTCATTATTGCATACCTAGCTTCAGATTTCTGCCAACGACGCTCTTCCCCGTTCACATTTGACAAAATAAACAATTACAGTGAAAGAGAGCATAATGTCGAGCAATTCAGTGTTTACATGTTTCGTGCTGTCGAGCTACGATAGGGAATTGTAAATAACGCGAGTAAGATATCCTTTAATCACACAAATTGCATCTTCAACAAAGTGTTCATTGTCTGATATCTGTAGCTGCCAGCATGGTGATTTAGCAAGAGAGCTCTGGAGACACCTACTAATACTTCTTGGCGATAGAGGCTCCAAACTGTCCTATAGATGTAGCACCCATTGGGGGTGGCCTCGGATGCCTGTTCAATGTGTACAAGGTAGCGTCTCTCTCGCGGCGATTGCAACGAAAGGCAAATAATTTTAAGCTTTAGATCGTTTAATGCTACGTACTACTAACTTTGCGGCACCACAAAGATATATATTTTGAGCCCTAGAGATGATGAATGCATTAAGCAAACACATAAAAATACAAGGAACCATGATCTTCATCCTCTCCCTCGGCCACCCTTAGGAAAGGTAAGAGGCACCTTTAACAAGGCCTTGATTTTGTTGGACGAGCTTATGGCGGGCGCCGCTTGAACAGTACAGCCCGCCAGTCGCATCAAGGCGCCGGCTTTTTTGGCGTCCAAGCCCAAATCCTCAATGACCGGGGTGATGTCGTCCACCATCATTGCGGCTCCACCCCGGGCCATGAGGTAGACCAACAATATGTGAATTAGACACTTATCTTTCTGGGCGGAGGGCATCTGAAATTTGGGGCCATCCTCTTGATGAATTCTGGTGCTGCTCTTTTTGGTAGGATCATCCTTGTTTAAAAACTCCAAAAACGACGATTGCTGATTTGCATTTTCAGAAATGCGTTGCAAAGTAAACTTGTCAAAGAGCACAAGAGCGCCCGTTTTTGGAATGCCAAACCACCTGGGGGCACTTCCTTCTGGCCCGGCAATGAGACGCCCAGTACGACTCTTGGCGTTCTTCCAGAACTTGCTGTAGAATTTCGCAAGGATATGATACAGTAAGATGCATCGCAACTGATGATTGGCAGAATTGTGTTCCGACGCAGTAGCCGCGTCTTCCTTGGCCGCCTTTTCTGGAATCCCCTTGCGTGTGACATATTTCAATACATCTAAAGTAGAAGGATTCCAGCCTCGCTTTTCCGGTGTCGGGATTTCTCCCTCTTCGTTTTCTTTTCCTCGTGACAGGGCCTCCCAAAAGTTCTCCGTCGTTTCCGTCATTTCAGCATCGTCATCATCGCTCTCCATCGGAATCTTACCAGTCATACTCTCACGGATCGCCTTATCGACTTTGGCGCAAATGTTATCCCACGTGCTCTCGCCAATAATCTTGGTAAAATCATATACATCATACGGATTGGCCGCGTCCATTTTGAAGGGAGGCAGCATGGACTGGCGCAATTCATTGCTTGCCAGTTCGGACGCTGATGGCATGGCAGCAAGATTGTTGCCAGCGACATTGTCTCCAGCTCTTTTTTGTTGAGCATGCAACTGTTTGGCTAGTTCCACCGCTTGCCGATTGGATTCACTCATTTGATTCTGATTATTGGTCATATTGCTATCCTTGTTGTTGTTGTTCTTGTTGTTGTACAGTGAATCCACAACAGCTTTGCCAGTTCCAATCACAGCATCGACATTAACGCGGTTGTCTTGTTGCGATTTCAAAGTACGACGTTTCTTGGCGCTGCCAAAATCTTTAAAGAGGGAGAGTGTCTCTTTGTTGTTGGAAGCATGTTCCACAACATCTTCATCATAATCGGGCAAATGCTGTTGCAAGGAATAGACTGTACCCTTGGATGCAGCTTGATGCAACCGCAGAGTACCCGTCACTTTATCATAAATGCCCACACAAAGTTTGGTTCGCCGATCGTCGTATCCAATGCCATGGCTGCTCGCCCTATAAATCATGCGACCCAAGTCTTCATTGTCAATATTGTCCTCTTCATCGTAGACAGCGTGTCCTTCTACCACACGACCAGCCACGGATCGGGGGTTCAACTGACGCCACGTGAATTCTGGATTGGAACTGGCTTCGGGAACTCCACCAGGAAACGACACGACAATTGGATCCACTGTGGCGTCGGGCGTTTCCACTTGAATGGTGACCGTTTGGTACCCTTCTTCTTGTTGTCGTCGTTTATGGTGATGTGCGTGCGCTGAAATTGCAGCAACAGATTTCTTTGGGCTTTTGCTTTTAGGACTACCAAGGCTCTCTCGATCACCACCACTTTTTCTCTTTTTTTTCTTTGCAGGATCGGGCATAATTATTGTCTAGCTACGCGCTTTAAAGATCGTTAAGAATCTTGCTTTACTCTCACTGCTATGGTTTGATTTTTGCCGCAATCAAATGATGTACGTGTCAATGATTGGTCGGCGGTTTCTGCTGCTATTGGTCTCAATTTCGCGGTTTACTGAGCGGCAGCGACCATTACAAGTACAATCAGAATGAAGCACTAATAGTAGTATACTTTATAATTATGATGGACTTCGTTTGGTTGTCGCTGATAGAGACTGGTAGTACTAGCTAGTACTATACTAATACTATTATGTAGTTGGCTGTGTGCTCTCTCGGTGTTGTTCTGAGTTGTGGTCGAAAAATGGATGGTGAAAAACAACGGGACAGGTGTGCTACTTGTGAAAAGGAACACAGTCATTCAAAGGGTGTGAACACAGTGTTGCAAGCTACAGAGCTACCATCACTCTCCCACTGCCGTTTACTAGGAGAAGGTGGCAGCTAGAGAGTAGACTAAGACTAGCCAACACAACCTATTCCAAAGGGAAATGCAAAATTTAGTGATGTGATCTATTTCTTTTTTGTGTTCATGTTGGTTGACCCATGTTTGAATCGCTCAGCTTTCTTTTTTTGTTCAAAAACTGCATGAGCCCACGTTTGGGAGGGCTGTTTCAAATGTTGGGAAAAAATCTATGGTAGGAGACTTCTGATGGGCTTTCTTTACATGATTCAATGCAGGATTTCTAAGGTCACAACAATCGTTAGAGGCAAGTGTTGCCAAGTCCACGAAAAAACGCGTGAGGACATTTTGTCAACAAAGAAGCTTTCGCAAAATAATTCAAGGGTGGAAGAGGAAATGTGCAGATATCCAATATTCAAGCAAGAGAAGCACCTCTTTTCTGTCATCTTCTCGTTAGCACTCAAATGTGCTCAAACAATATTTCAAGTCTACTAGGTTTTACTGTCAGAGGTGGACTCACTGTTGGTTTACACTGTGCTGTGTGACTGCTTGAAAAAACTCGGTTCCACACTTGCTCCAATGAACACTAGGAATGTTTGACTCAGTTTGTATCTTTATCGGGATGTGAAAACTATGTAATGGTTCTATAATTATGGATCAGCGCTCTACCTCGCTAGAGATTTCACTAGGTTTTCTACAGAGGCGAAGTACGTACAAATATCTGTGCGTCTCCCGTAAAGTAGACTTTCTTGGCTGTGACTGTGGTGAGAAAAGTAGCCCTCTGTGAAGGCTTTGCTTCTCGATGCGACATGTGGATTCACTCCAAGCAGTCTCTGAAAAAAAGCCGTGCATGCCAATCAGCAACCGGGCGGTGTATGCCGACAGACAACAAGGACCCAAGACGCTCGACCGTGTTTGTTTGTTGACCACCTAAAGGAGAAAAAGAGGTGCGATTCTACTAGTTCACGCAGGTGCCAAAGGAGATAGATAGAAGTGAGGGATCCTCGGAATCAAAAATAACTCTTGTATTCATTCGCTTGTTTCAAATTGATCGAGGCAAGCAAACAAAGATCCTCTTGTTATCGCAAGGCACAACAAGGGGTCATTAAACAGCGGGTGAGAAACTCACATCGAGCTGCGTGTCTGGCCGACGGTCGGTTTTTGCCGTAGAGTTTCTACCACAAGCTACGTAGCTCACTGTGACCGCTGATATCTTCACTCAGTTGGGTATCGTCAGTCAGATCATCGTCAACAGCTACTAGCTATCTTGATCGACCAAGCTCCTAGGCGACCAGCTAACTCCTATCAAGGTTCCTCTGGCAAGGCCACAAGCACTGTTGCCTATCAGGAGCTCCTCGAGTGGTTTGGTTATAGCTTTAACTGGTCTATATATCTAGCAGGACTCAGCCTGAAGTAGACGTTCATTCATTCTTTCATCGCTGCAGAACTCAGATCAAGGTCCAGCTACATTATATCGTAATACTTCATTACGGTATAGCCAAAAGATACACAATTGAAGCCCAGGACGCTGAAGACAAGCGGGGGACCAGCAGCACTTTCAAGAACAGCAACATTGAAAGTGAGGGGGATAGTTGTTGCGATCCAAGGAACATGAAGAAAGTCTTCAAAAAGATGAAGAAGCGACTGAGTGGTGATGGAAACAAGAGACGAGAGGCAAAAGAGCGTCTTAGCGAATCGAGTAACCAGGATTCTGCATCTACACACAGTGAATCGCGGATACAAAAGAGAGATAGCTCTCCTAAGCCAGCATCAACGCCCCCGGCTTCTCGAAAGCCCACTATTGTCGAAGAGACCAGCGAGGATACAACTGCTGCCGCCAGCAAAGAAGTACCCAAATCAACTCCTTCGGCTAGCCAAGAAGTAAACAAATCAAAACCTCCTGATTCGCCCTCCAAGAATAATACCAAGAGCGAAGAGAAGATGTCGTCATCCAATAAAGAAGATAACCGCAAAGAGCTAAAGAAGAAGAGCAGCGGCGATTCCATCTCCAGGAAAGGCGGCCGCGGAGAGGGGCCTTCAGATGCAATCAAAACCTACGGCGATGTTCCAATGTTGGACGTAATAAAGCTTCCCCGTGGAGGTGTTAGTGTAGAAACAAAGGCGGTTGGTCGAGTACAGGTAAGACCATCTTGAGAGTCTGTTGACTGTCACGAGAGTTCGGTGATGCGATGTTCGGCAGCTTTTGTGTATTACATGTCGTTGTTGTGTTCTTGTAGTTCTATTCCTTTCTCCGTCATCTTATCGTTGATCTTCTTGCGTGTTCGTCACAGTTCGGAATCCCTCCTGAGACCATTAAAGACAGCATGCGCTTAGGCCTTCCTGTTCCACAAGTGTACATCGTCCCCGTGGAGCGATTTTGCAGAGAGATGGGCCCTGCCTTGGGTGTTAACTTGGCTGAGTTTGAATTCCCTGCCTACTTCAATTTCTTCGTATACAAAAAGCGATGCACACTTGTTGTGGATTCATTGGATGCGGAGCAGAATATTCGCCGCGTTTTCAGCGAGACGTTGTTAGGACCAGCGCAGTTTCGGCGGGAGGAGAATCCCATTGGTTATGAATCAGAGGACTTTGCCCCAGAGTTTGACAAAGAGGCCATTCCAAACTTTCAGAAAGAGTTGAAGCACTTTCGAATTATGCCCGATGGAAACGAGCTTGTCCTCGAAACGCTTCTCAACTTCCGTCACTTTCAAACCCCCGTTGAGAATGTCGGCCATGAGAACCTTGGAGTCATCCGTCCTTCTGATAACGACGAGGAAGAGGAAGAGGAGGACAGCGATAGCGACGACGAAAATGCTGAGGCCAAGGAGGCGGTACCGAAAGATGCTAACGAAGTTGAAAGGCGCGAAAAGACGCCTTGGAATTACAATCAGGCGCGGTGGATGGGTAAGTGTAGTTTGCTTGCTGGCTTTGCTTTTCTGGCGCTCGGGTCACGTATGCCCAACGGCGTAGCTCAAATCTGACACTATGTCAACTTTTCATTTCTAGGTGACGTTGCAACGGTGTGGCCCCCCACTGCGACTGAGGAGCAGATTGCGGCGAGAAACGTTCCGCGAGTGGAGATTTTCAAAATGCCCGGCGGAACGGAGTACATTGTTCACGACATCGATGAACATAACTTCATTGTCGGCAAAGCTCGTATATCTGGTCACGTTAAAGTTTCGGAACAGATGAGCGTAGAGGGTTTTGGTGGCCATTCTATCCTGGATGATGTGGATGAAGCAGAAAACGAAAATGGCGGCGACGACGACGATGTTGATTCCTTCGACCAAGGCATTTCTGTCAAGAAACAAGAGCTTCCGCGGACGTTTCACCCCCCTTCCTTTGGCGTCACAGTGCTTGGAAATTCTCATGGATTTGACAAGAGCGGGTCTGTGTCAGGCTATGTCTTATGGATTAACGGGCGCGGCGTCATGATTGACCCGCCGCCGTACTCTTCTGCTACCTTGGAAAGGGAAGGCATTCGGCCGCGCATGATCGTTGGCATCATCATTACTCACTGCCACGCTGATCACGACGCTGGTGCTTTTCAAAAAGTTCTGACAGGCTCCCCAGTTGTTGTCATTACTACCCCTACTATCTACAAGAGCTTTATCCGCAAATACGCCGCGCTTTCTGCCCTGAGCCCGGCTCTTCTGCGGCACAGTCACAGATACAAGCCGGCGATTATTGGGCAGGCACTCAGATTCCAAGGGGCCACATTTCGCTTCACCTACACGTTGCACACAATTCCTTGCGTCGGCTTCCGTGTCGAATGGAGAGGGAGGTCAATGGTTTTCACAGGTGACCACTTCAATAGTCCACCAGCAATTGACAAACTTGAAGAAACGGTACGTTTGGTTGGCTTTTGCAGTTTGGTTTAACTCTCCTTTGTTTACTAATTCTACTTGGTTGTAATGCACATACAGGGTGTGTTGTCGCATGCTCGTGCCGAAGATTTACGGCAACTTCCTCTTCAAGAAACTGATCTGTTGTTGCATGAAGCCGGTGCACCTCCGATTCACACTCCGCTTGAGGTGCTCATGAAGCTCCCGACACGGGTCAAGAGACGGCTGTATGTCGTACACACATCTGCACTGCCCGAAGACTGCGAGCTCCGAGTGGCACCAACAGGCACCGCAGGTACTATTCGTCTTGACCAGTTACAAAAATCCCGAAACAGACTTGCTGATCGAGGCATGAGCCACAGGAACTGGGGGGGCACCAATCCCACCTCAGATGCCATAACACAATCCCCAATAGAGGAAGAACAGGAGCTGCCGTCAGCGTGGAACGGTGCAAATAGCGAATACGATTCGTCTAGCGTTACTAGTATCGAAGAGAACATGACGCTTGCGGCAACAGCGGTTCATCAAGATTTCTCCACCTCATTTGCAAACCTCTCTATTCAGGCAACAAACTCGGGAAACAAAAAGTCAAGGGCAAATTCAATGTTCTCCAGCGATACTATGGCGCACATACCACTTGTCTCGCTCAGACCGGCGTCAAGTACTGATGCATGGTTCATTTTGAATCTTCTGAGCGCTGTCCCTTTCCTGTCAAGGTGTGTTTGTCATATTGCGCGATTTTTTTTCCCTTTAGGTCATCTTTGCCTACACTTTCCTAACTGATTCACATTTTCTGTCGCTGCAGTCTTTCTTATGCGTCGACGATGGAAGTGCTAGAAACTTGTCGGGTAGACGCTTACTGCGTGAATGATGTTGTTGTTCCGACTTCGCGTCGTTCCCAGGTCCTTTGTGTTGTGTGGGAGGGTACATGTGCTGAAAGGCCGAAGAGCAAACACAGTTCTCAGGCCAGAGGGTCGAATGTCCTCCCTGTAATCGGAGAGGCTGATGTGAACGACGGATTGGTCGGCGCCGTATGGTATGCCGGAGATTGGACAGGGCCAATTGCGTTACAACCCGAACGACGACTGTGCGGCGAGAGCGAGCTGTCGGAATCTCATGATGTTTGCGCCATCTCTAATGAGGGGGTGAAAGTTATCACTATTGAAATCAGTCACCTGCATCCCATTCTGAAAAGCGGGTCGTCCCTTTATCGTAAATATCTTGAACGAAGAGCTCAACAAGAACGAGCGCAAAGCCTCGAGATGGCAGACGGAGACCAGATGAGTGCAACCGAGCAGCTGCTTGGAGAGGCTTTGCGAAACTTGAACATTTTGGAACTCCTCAACTGCAACTCCGCGCTTCGGAAACTGAGTGCCGTTCAGAAGAGACATCTTGAAAGTCTGGCCGAAGGACCAGTTAGTTTTCTCCCTGGAGAAAGAATCTGGAGATCAGGAGCGCCCGTTGACAAGGCGTTCATCATCGTTTCAGGAACAGCGTCTTTTGTACCTAGGCGGCGAAATGCTGGGTCTGCTAATGTCCCGAACACGTCACACAGGCATCACTCTGAGCAGAACAAGATCAACTGTAGTATCGGAGAAGAGATGCGACAAGATGCGTTGAAAGCTATTGAAGAGTTGGTACGTGTTTGAAATTTGTATTTGTTCACGCCCGTGCTTTTTAATCTTCGCCTTTTGCTCACCGATTTGACGTTGGCTTGCGTTCTGTATCCCCAGGGAAGCAATACCAGTGAAAGACATGACGAAGAATCTTCTACCTCGTCAGTCGATAGTCGGAAGTATGACCACGTTTTACAGTTCGACTCCATCTTCAGTCGAGCAAGCGGTACCGACTCAGTATCGTCGCATGCCGGAGGTGATGACTTTGGTAAGCTTAGTCGTGACTTACAAAGGCAGGCCGAAAACATGGCTAGAGGAGGGTCCGCCAATTCCATCGGAGGCTCGTCTGTGGATACCTCAGAACATATGGAGGGGGACAGCGTAGAAAACGAAGATTACGGCTACAACGAGGATGGGGAACCCAAAGGCAAACGGACGCATCTCGTAAGACGACGTTCGTCAAAGGCTCGTTTCGCAAACAAGGTCTTGGGCAGATTGTATAGCCGACGTGCGTTCACCCATGGACTCATCTTTAGCCGAGGTCACTTCCTTGGAGACGTCTCAAAAATGGTTGCCGGTGTGTTATCAAATGATTGTTCTTCCGAGTTGGGCGACGACTCAAGTCCCTCATATGGATTCGGAGAAATGTCAGAAAGCGGTGAGCATGGAAGGAGGGGCTCACAGACGAAAGAGATATCACTCAACGTTGCCGAGATGGTTATTCACGAACAAGGCAACCACAACATTATGCACAGCTCAACTTTGACCGCCGGAAAAGATGGCTGTGTTGTTCTTGTATTCCCGAAATCCAGCTTCGGGCCCTTCCTTGACGAATATCCTGGTCTACTCCTCAGTTTGTTGGGAACACAGGTCGTGGTTTAGGATGCTGGTTCTTTACTATAACATCACAAATAGATCCCAGCCCGACTTGGCGTGTCCTCTGTTTAAATTCCTCGGGGAGAAAAGTCGGGCTCTGTAAAAGTGCGTTGTCTGACATACAAATAATAAACTAATGAAATCAAATTCGATATACTCTTATACGCCTTTAAAATGCTAAGCGTATGATGTCAGTAAATATTAAGCGCATGATTTCAGTTGTGCTATCGTATCCGCTTGATCTCCTTCTTTCCGAGATCATGAAGGTCTGCCAGTACTAGTTTCACTCTGGACTCGTCCACCTTGTCAACTTTCTGGTGCGCAAACTCAATATCCAGTTCCCTTTGCGGTAGACCAATGTAATTTGCCTCTTCGTCTTTAATCACTACCGGTAGTTCCAAATAGTTGACAGTGTCCTTGAGTAATTTTTGTTGCTGTTGTTTCTCTTCCTCCGTCCACCCAGCGGTCTCGAATCGGCTGCCTGCCTTTTCATTGTAAAAGGATTCGCATACATCATCCTTGACAGATTCTCCTCCTGCAGCTTTCTTTTCTTGTGCTGCTGCTGCACTTCGTTTGAGCAAATCATAAATCTCCAGATCCAACAACCCAAAGTCCGTCAGCTCTTCTTTCGCATCTGCAGCCAGTGTCGACGTGAAAAAGTTGGTGGTACGAGGCGTGGTGTGTCCTTCAATGCCTTCCACCAAACGCATGTCGTTCCGACTTCGTTGGGCTGCATCCATGCTGCGATGCATTTTTTCGGATTTCTCTCCTTCCTCCCCTGTTTCCATTTCCTTTACGATTCTGGGCGAAGTCTGATTCTATAATTCATAAAACAAAATAAAATGATGTATGTCAACATTGTGAGACCACATATATAAATCAATCATGCCAAGGCCTATTTCAACCTCACAGAAAAAAGTCCAAGAAGTCTACCACACAAACAAAAAATAAAAACAATTCAGTACTTCCTACATACATACCTTCTTGACTTTTTTCTGCAAGGGCCCCACATCGGTCAAAAATTTGAGCAAATCGGGAGCCAGTTCTTGAGGATTGGGTTTGCCTCCCTGCTGGTGTTTCAAAAACTTTTCCTGCGAAACATCCCGAGGATCCGTCAATTGGCCACGAAAGAAGCCCGTTTCGGCGTCGGCTTGGGGTGGTGGTAGAGGAGCCGGCGGGGCATAATTTCGTGGCGGTGCCAAAGGAGAAGAACGATACTGCGATGGCGGCATGGGCCTGGACAAATGCTCCAGTTCCTTTTCTTGCCGCGACTGAAGTGCCTTTTCGGCGTCTTCAATCACATCCGGTGCATCGGCCGAAGGACGTCCCAAGGGTGGTGGCCGAGGAGCAGCTGCCGCCGTCGCCGATTTGGCAGCGTTTGATCCTGCTGCTTTTTGTACTTGCTTGGCCGCTTGTCGAGAGGCTGCTTGGCCCATGCTTGTTTGTTTGTGCGGTTCTTTGCTTACTGTAATTTGATTCTTCAACTAAAGCAAACTTGGCTTTAGAAGCTACTATTAGCTCGCTAGCTAGTACAAGGCAAGTAATGCCACCCACTGAAGCTAGCTACTACTGGTAGTAGGATGAAGAAGGTTGTGGGAAACAGTCAGTGACTTCCAACAAGCGCTGAGCGCCTCATTCATGACTGTGTCATGGCAGGAGTTTTCATGGTATCGGTAACGGAAAGGTTGGGGCTAACTGTAACTTTAATGAATGAATTAATTTGTCGACCAATGGCCGTGGGTACAAAAGAAAGATGAGGGCGAAACACTTTAGGCTACTGTAGTCTACTAGCTGGTATACACCCTTGAAGCTTGTATCCAAGGTTTTGTTGTCAAAAGACCAATGAATCCATGCTTTGTCCTTGATCGCTCTTCTGTTTGTGGCAAAAGTGATTTCGAAAAGATTGACTGACTTTAGGCCAAAAACGAACCCGAAGCCCGAATCAATCGAGCAATAATAAGCAGCCTGCAGAAAATAATTGCCATGCGAAACCAACACACCAGTCTGCCTTCAGTGAAACGCTAGACCATGCTGAATCACTCGACCTCTACATTAAATGGAGATTTTGGTATCTTGATGGATCAGGTGAACCGCAAGGATCTGGCCGACCCTCACTTTCAATCCCAAGCGTACCAACTCTGGATGAAACATGGTGGATTGCTCGCTGTGCGTGGTAAGGATTTGGAGGTTGTCACTCCAAAAGAATTACTGGCTTGGTCCAAAGTGTTTGGCACTGTGGAAGAAGAGATTCCAGCCTCGCGAGAAGATAAAATGGTCCCTGGCTTTCCCATTCTGCGCATTGGCAACATCAAGGACCCTGACACGGGTCAGCCGATGGCGCAATTCACAGTGGTGCCGCCGCTTGTCAACGAACGTGACATGGTGTACAACCCTCAAACACGACGACCCGTCTGGCACACCGATTCGACGTATCGCCAGAACCCGCCCATTGGTTCGGTCTTTCAATGCCGCCAGGCGCCGGCCTGTGGAGGGGGCGCCACACTCTTTGCGGATATGAGTCGAGCCTTTGCCAAGCTCGACGACGCCAAGAAACAACACTTGCAACGCTTGGAGGCCATTTGTTCCCTAGCGCATCATGATCGAAAGATCCATTCCTATTCGCCCGAATATCCCATTTTATCGCCCGAGCAGCGGCTGGCCAATCCACCCAACAGAGTCCCCGTGGTGTTGGAGCATCCCGTGACTCGAACGCCAGCACTTTATGGCCTCAACAGCTCCACATGTGTCATTGTCCCAAAAGGAAAAATAGTGTCCAACCAAGATATGGATCTTTGGGATTTGGAGGGCATCGAGGACGACAGCGTTCGAATCTGGCGGGATATGTTGCCTGACGTTACGTTGCCCGATTTGACGGTCCGATTCCAGTGGCAACCAGGGGATATTGTGGTGTGGGATAACCGATGTACGCTTCATGCTCCCACCGGCTTTGATCATGAGCGATGCACGCGTGAAATGTGGCGGCTGACCATACTGGACAATCGCAACGAGGACAACAAGGTGGTTGCCAGCTACCTACATGAACATAACAGTGTTTCACTTCGTTGTGAACGCACCTTGTGCAGACTGTTACAATCCTGAATTTTTGTTCATAGTAACAAAGAACTAGCGATTTAGCATACGAATTTGGGCATAGTATACGGATTAGTGTTAGAAAGAGCCAATCGTGCACTTCTCGGTCCAGATAGTCCTCTTGGCTGATTGGGAGGTGTGGTGCACCTGCGGCCCATGCCCTAGCGTAAGGATAGTAATTCACAAATAATCACCTAAACACGCGACAACCATGGGATTTGGCAAATTTGATAAGCGAACCAGCGAGTTTGAAAGCCCTCTTTTCCCTCAGTGTTGTTTCTATGAGTAAGGTAGCTAATCAGCTAAAGTCTGTGAGCTGTTACTATTTTATTGTACAAATATTCTACCGTCCCATACTCCATATAACCATTTGCTGCCAGCATCAATAAAAAAAATCAACCTTCTCACTTGATTCGTCCATCCATTCAAGACGTGGGTAGAATCAAGGGATTGCGCGACAAGAAATAGTGCAAGACTCGCACATCGTGTTTGTTTTCAATCAACATGCACACCCATTCAATTCGAAAATCTTGAGGAGATCCCAGGAGCCCCCGCTCTCGTCGCGGCGCCCCGTCCTCTGTTTCATCTCGCCCCAAGAAATGATTTCGTCCCAATTGATTAAGTTTCAAATAAAACAAAAGTTCAGGGCTCAAGGGTACGGTGTTTCGATTAATGACAAGATTTTGTAACATGAAATTGTCCTCGCGCAGCATCTTCAAAAAGGGATCCGTGAGCATATTGGAGGATCGGACGCTCTTGGAAGCCAATGTGAGAGTTGTCAAAGCACTTTGATGGTTCGCTCCTAACGACTGGGCCAAGAGTCCCACTTGTCTTCGAAAGACGGTTCTGTCCCGCGATACAATGTTCAATTCGAGATTCCTCAAGGCACAATTCTCCCCCAGAGCAATATCCAGGATGCGGCCAAATTCGTTGGATTGAATCCGAAGTGAAACTGTTAGGAGGGATGTGTTGTTCCGCAGCATCTGTGCCACGGCGGTGAGAGCCGTATCTTGCAACAGGTGATGAACTTCCAGCTCTTTGAGGTGGGAATTGTCGGCAAGATACTCTCCCATTCGCGGTAAATAGTGTTCGAGAGGAACCGTTCGTTCCAGTGTTCCAATTTTAATTTTGGGAAAGGGTGCCCCGCATACCAGTTGTAGAACGGCGGGATCCGAAAAGATATCGGTCCGTTCCACGTGGAACACCTGTAAGCGTGGAGTTTTGCAGAGTGCTCGTAGCAATGGGTCGGTCACGCCAGTTGCTTCTGAACCAGCGGCAGCAGCAGCAGCAGCAGCAGCAGTGTTGGTGGATATGGATTTGACTGGTCGGTAACGGCACAAATGAACATTCTTGAGGCACAGATGGTGCTGAAAGGCACGGATTAACGCATCCACTGGTTCCTCCTCGTCATCTTCCGAATCCGAAGAGTATTGTGAGGCTGTTTGGATAAATCGATTGCTGGATAACTGCAACCCGATGAGATTCAACGTCTCTAGGGAAGATGCCAGCTCGATAAACTCGATAAAGGCTTCCATTGGAATCTGCAGAGGAACACGAAAGGAAAGAGAAACTTGTTGAATGTAGGGTAGAGATCCAATGGCTTCTAAGATCTGCATCCATTCTTGATCAAAGACCAATTCCGCCATCAAGTTAAATTCCAAGGAGACGTTGGTAATGGCCTTGGGGTTCACATGTTGGAGACGATCGAGGACATCTCTTGACCCATCGCACAAGTCCAACATAAGCGAGCCCCCACCGGCTTTGCTGATGGTGTCGGCAAGAGAAACTCCTACGCCGCCTACGATTGTTGCCGCAGAAGAAGCTCGAGATGATGGTGAAGAGGGCGTGGATGCTCGCCTCATGATGCAATCGTTGTCGATGGACTCTAAGAGTGTGAGTAAAGTGCTTCTAATTCCAGCTTGGCTTCATTTAATTACTTGTCAACAGCAGCTGTATCGATCATCAATGAATAGCTATGACAACGTAGCTGTGAATACCAATCAATCGAACAGAAGCAGAAAAACAAGGTTCATGGCCTGCTGGCGGGCACGATGCCGTTGTTGCTGTTGCTTCGAACAGAGCTTGTGAGCGTCCTTATTTGAGTGGCTCTTTTTTACTTTGTCATGAAGTGGTGCACATCAGGCACCATTTGATTGAATGATAGAGGGGGCTCAGAGTTTTTTGTGTGCTAAAAACAATGCTATACTATGCTAAAAAAAAAAACCAGAAACGGTAAGAAAGGAACCGCAGCGATCAACTGATGCTTTTCTTCAATCTAGCCGGAGTTGCCCATTGCTTCGTGCCACACCTTGATAGCTGCCAGTGTAGCAATGATCTTTTTATTGTGCAATAGAGCCATGCAGGGTCCCGAAGTGCCTGTGCTACTGCTAACTAGACAATCAGCAGAGGTTCAGCGTATCTAGGAAATACTTAGCAGATATTATACTCAAGTGCGCACTTCTTCGTCTTAGAGCAGAATGAGACACGCAGTTGACTGTTATAATTGAACCTCTCTTTTGGCAGCCTGTGCCATTGTGTACTAATCCAGGAGCCAGGAACCAGATGTACCCATACACCGCAAGCACAAGCCAGAGCTATACCGTATTGGAATTATCTATAGTTCGTTCAGTCCAAGGGGAGCTTCGCTTTCATAGTCTCTAAAGTATCCAGGAAATCATCATGCTTCAAATCGTCGGTGGGAGTGGAAAAAGTCTCAGAGAGGCCTCTGCCAACGGTGCTAGGAGGAACATTCAATGCATTGATTCGTCTGTAGGCTCTATTGAAATTACAAGGGTCGTCGTCGTCGTCGTCATTATTGCCCACATATGCAAGCCGTTCACGCCGTTCGGATACTTCATCCGTTTTCAGAAGATTGTCAATCCACCCAATCATCGTTTGACAACCATTGCCCGTGGAACAAAGCAGCGCTTTTGCTCCGGCCAAATGACTCTTTGGTATCAGTTGGCATCGCAGCATTTCATTCCGGATCAAACGCCGTTGTTTCTCTGAGGGGACAATGCCAAGATACTGCAGCACCAACGTCGCTACTGCCTGAGGGAGGCCAGCAGTGCGGCCAAGCAGAGGGCATTTACCAGTCAGAGCACGAGTGTAGAGATAGGAGTGGGCCAGATGAGCCCGCGCGGGTACCAACCGATCTGCTGCTGGATCCATTACAAATAGAGCTACAAATTTCCTCGAGGCAGATCGACTCTGCGAGGTATTGACCATTCGAAGAACACGATGGGCCATCTGGTAGTTCGAGAAGACGAGCAATGATCCTGTCTCAACTGGCACAGAACAGTTGGGAATAGCTGCTGCAGAATTCTTATCTTTGGGAATCAGCGCCTCTTTTAGGCTTCCTTTGTCAAAGTTCCTTGGCAGGTTGGTGTCGCCATATCCCAGCACATCCATTGGACGCCGATCAAGAAACTCCATGTTTCCACCTACCAAGGCTTCATCAACATCATAGTAGTACAAAACAACCGCTGCTACTGGCTCAAGGTCTCCATCCACGTGCCAAAGCCCAACATACTCTGGTTCGTCATCTTCTTCCTGCTTCTTCGGGACAGTGATTGACTGAGCTTTGACTACCACCTGCAGTCGTTGTCCTTCAAGAAGCATGTAGGGCTTGGTAAGTTCAGCCAGCAACGGGAGTGCCTTTGTCAGAACTGGTGTTGCTACAGTCTCAATGATTTCCTCTCCCATCCAGTGCGCCCTGTCGCCACCAACCAATTCCACCGAACGTCCATTAGAGCCAATGTCAAACTCACAGGGAACCCACACTTTTCTTGAATCTTGGCGGGCGCGGACACATTGGTTTGGGTCAATTATCATCTGATACCTTGGAATTGGGCAATCGTTTGTTTTGAAAGCTAATGCATCAAGGGCTGGTCGAATCTGGGGAACTAATTCAGGAGTCAAGATCGAGAAGACATCTGATTGAGGTCCACCATGGCGCTCGATGGGAGTAAGACTGGAGGCCTTCTTGATGGCAGGGTTAACCCCGTCAAGTGGCACACGCCAACATGGTGTGGTAGGTTCGTGCCATTCATAATTTCCAGCTTCGTCTTGACCACAGACCGTCTTGGAAGAATCTTCATAAGGCTCTTCGCTGTCATTAATAATCAGCCGTTGTTTAAAAGCCCAAACAAAATCCTTACAATAGACGAGACCAACATATTTATCGCTGCTTTGAGACGAAACAAAATATCTGGAGTTCCATGTTACCTGTAGGAGCGAGGGCGCAAATAATTGGGAAATGCTAGCTATAGTCTTGGAACTGGACAAAAGACTGGCTTGGAAGCACGTCTTGCCAAAATGCATGTTTCTATTGCCGATCAGCGTTGAGCCCGGCATCGCCCATACGTCGTTATACATGTTGAATTCGTTTGCCAAAAGACGATACATGTTGAACTCGTTTGCCATAAGACGTAATCCATGGATCTGTGTTTTAGACACGCGCTGGGTCTCCACGTACTCGATTGCATTGTTCCAAATGTCAAAGAGCTTGCTCCACTTGGCACATTCCTGATTTGGGAGGTCTACGAGTTCTCGACCGTTTGTTATTTCGTCCATCGTCTTTAAAATGCGCTCTTCGCAGCCAGGATGGCAGTTGCGGATATTGCGTGCTTTGTATTCCTGTCGAGTCTTTATTAATTTGTGACAGACTAAACATTTGTAGACATTGATATCCACTGTGTCAGACTCTGATTCGGTGGCGAGCCAAAGGGATATGTACGTGCAGTCAGCTTGAAGGTTGGGGTCTTTGTGGTCAACTCTGGTGCATCGTTGAATGAAAGCGTCAGCATACTGTGATCTTGCCTCGTGCAATGGAGTTGGATCGTCTTTCAGTGGCACCATGTTCTTGGCATGCAACGAGTCATCTTCCAATGGCATTTCCGTTGTTGCCTGCGCTTTGGAAGAATGACATTCCATGTTTCGTCGCGGAACTAACTAGCAAGAAAGAAAAGTAGAGAACAAAATAAATGACGAAGTGGATGGAGAATTCCAACTTGCTGATGTTACACGTTTCGCGTGATGGGCGTGGAACTCGCTGATGTTGCACGTTTGGTGTGACGGATTCTGAACGCCAACAATTGTGCAAGTCAGTGGTGTTACCTCAATCAAGATTGCCGCCTTGCGAGGGCTCCACGATTTCTTTCCCTGCAAGGTCCGGTAAATCGTTTCGGTCGTGTTTTTGAGATTTCAAGAGCACCAAGAGTTTCAAGAGCATATTTCAAGAGTGACAAATGACACAAGATTGAAGTTTTTGATCCACATGTTCACTGGAACATTGCTCATAATGCCAAAACAGCCCTTAAATAGAGTAAAGTTTAAGACTCTCCCCTAAGTTTAGGGGAGAGTTTCAAAATGTACTCTAAACTCTACTCTAACTTAGGGGAGAGTTTCAAAACTCTCCCCTAATTTAGGGGAGAGTTTCGAACACAAGCAAAAAAATGTCGCAGTTCTTTCATGTTAAATGACTCTCCCCTAAAACTCTCCCCTGTTTCAGGGGAGAGTTTCAAACTCTCCCCTAAGACAGGGAAGAGTCTCAGACTCTCCCCTAATCCTTGACTCTCCCCTAATTTAGGGGATCAACCCTTAAACACTGCCTTAACAAATGACCAACGCTCCAGGGACAAAAAATTCAAAATCGATTGTGAAGCGAAGAGAGGTCCAACGGCACATTGTCCGCAGCGCAAATGCAGTCTGGATGTTGTCATCAATGAAACAGAGCAGTCCGTAGCTAGCTGGCTAGCTAGCAGCTAGCACACCTGACAGCACCAGGTCAGATTGGCCGGTGTCAAATGGGTGAACTGATGCACTCACATTGCCTCAGCAAAAATGGTCCACAGAGGTCAGGAGCATGTCATGAGGCTGCGGGTTGGTTGTCAGGCAAGCGGTGTGCACATGGTGACAAATTCAACTGGAAAAAAATGTGGGTCAACTGCTCCACAAGAAACAAAGTTTTGAAATGATTGTGAATCACAACAAGCCATCAAGGTCAGAGTTTGGTCAGAGTGAGGTCAACAAACACAATGCCAGATGGAGAGAGACATTTTTGGCGTCAATTGCACCATCAAATGTGGGTTTTTTGATTTTCATCAGACGACCCAGAGGACGATGGTTCTTTGTGTTTCAATCCAACATTTGCCAAATGAAGTCGGCTGTGAATAGAGAGGTGTCTACAAACTAGATGTAAATAACAATCAACAACTGGATTCCTACAGATAAGAGCTAGGATGAACGGAGCGTCCTTAATTGCTATGT
>ENA-ORBV01006227-ORBV01006227.1-microbial-mat-metagenome-genome-assembly--contig:-NODE-6227-length-21209-cov-6.505963_pt1 | contig 21209 bp, 22 predicted proteins | sample MGYA00237777_ERZ505514 | MGnify/ENA primary metagenome ERZ505514 (study PRJEB26160, sample SAMN06269048) | microbial mat metagenome | isolation source: Oligotrophic lake microbial mat | place... | reverse complement strand
TTTATCAAGCAGAAGACGGCATACGAGATTCGCCTTAGTCTCGTGGGCTCGGAGATGTGTATAAGAGAGAGATTCCGCCCCAGCCCGCGCTCGCAGACTGCGTGGAGTATCTCGGTTCTGAAGATCTGTTTCGCACCAGGGAATTTCACGCCGGCGAACTGGAGCTTCAGGACATCAACTCGCAGATCGTCAGCCTCGTCTGCGCGCCGAAGCCCGGCGAAACGTGGTGGGACGCGTGCGCCGGAGAAGGCGGGAAGCTGCTTCATCTCTCCGACCTGATGCAGAACAAAGGCCTGCTTTGGGCCAGTGATCGTTCCGCCCGCCGACTCACCAAACTCAAGGAGCGCGCCGCCCGCGCCCAAGTCTTCAATTTCCGCGTCGCTCCATGGGAAGGCGGTGTCCAGCTCCCGACCAAGACCAAGTTCGACGGCGTGTTGGTTGATGCGCCCTGCAGTGGCCTCGGCACTTGGCAGCGCAATCCCCACGCGCGTTGGACCACGACCCCGAAGGACATCAACGAACTCGCCGTGGTGCAGCAGACTTTGCTCAAGCACATCGCGCCTTCGCTCAAGCCCGGTGGCCGTCTTGTCTACGCCGTTTGCACACTCAGCCGCAGCGAGACCACCGCCGTAGCCGAAGCCTTCACCGCCGCCCATCCCGAGTTCGCGCCTACCCCAGTATTCAACTCTCAACCCCATGCTGCGCCGAAGCCAGGCGAAGGCGGGTCAACTCTCAGCCCTCAACTTTCTATTCCCAGCTCTCAACTCTCAACTCGAGACTCTCAACTTTTTCTCTGGCCCCACGAGCTCAACGCCAACGGCATGTTTATCGCCGCATGGAAAAAAAGGTAGGCCGAGTCGTCCCTGACGAGCCGCAAATGTCGCCATCATGATCAAAATCACGGCTCATCCGGAGCATTCGCCCTACCCAAAAGACATGAGCGCCGCGCCGCCCAAAGTCACCGGCGACACCGTGCGTGATGATTTTAATTCCATCAACACAGTGCTGCACTACGCCCGCGCGGCCCACTTCATCGGATTGTGGAAATCCGAATTGGTGTTGATCGAGCAATATCTGCCCGACCGTTCGGCCAATCTCCTCGAAGCCGGCTGCGGGGCCGGACGCGTGGCCGTGGGACTTTGGCACCAGGGTTTTAAAAACATCACCGCCTTCGACTTTGCCTCGGAACTCATCGAGCAGGCAGAAATTCTGAAGCAGGAACAAGGTATTCCCGGCATCACCTTCCTCCAAGCCGACGCCACCCAACTGGCCAACTCTCAACTCTCAGCTCTCAACTCTCAACTTCCCCTCTTCGACGGTGTGCTCTTTCTTTTCAATGGCATGATGCAGATTCCCGGACGAGATAACCGGCGCACAGCGATGATAAATTTGCATCAGCTCTGTCGGATCGGTGCGCATTTTATTTTCACGACCCACGACCGGGATGATCCGAAAGATATCAAAGTGTGGGCCAAGGAAGCCGCGCTTTGGGCCAAGGGAGAACAGAATCTGCGGGTGCTGGAATTCGGCGATCGCTACTTCACCGACGAGACCGGCAACACGTTCATGCATCTCCCTGACCGCAAAGAAATCCTGGAAGACATGGCTGCCACTGATTGGACCCATGTCCACGACGCCACGCGCAACGATCTCGCGAGCGAAACCCCCAAGGTTAGAAATTTCTCCGACAACTGCCGTTTCTGGGTGGCGAGGAAAGCGTAGAGGTACGCGTGCTGCATTCGCGTTGGGGACTAAGCGTGGAAGCTTCTCCGTAGGTGGCGTGCTTGTCACGCCACGTGGCGTTATCGTTGCGAGACGAGCTCGCAACCTACCCCTATCGGCGTTGGGGACTAAGCGTGGAAGCTTCTGCGTAGGTGGCGTGCTTGTCACGCCACGTGGCGTTATCGTTGCGAGACGAGCTCGCAACCTACCCTTATCGGCGTTGGGGACCAAGCGTGGAAGCTTCTGCGTAGGTGGCGTGCTTGTCACGCCACGTGGCGTTATCGTTGCGAGACAAGCTCGCAACCTACCCTTATCGGCGTTGGTGACTAAGCGTGGAAGCTTCTGCGTAGGTGGCGTGCTTGTCACACCATGTGGCGTTATCGTTGCGAGACGAGCTCGCAACCTACCCTCTCATTGCAGCCATTCTGGGTATGGCTGGCCGCGATCGGTCAATCCTTGGAACCATGCCCAATCCTCGGCACCGCATTGATAATATGGCCAATTTTGATCAGCCTGAATGAGCTCGGCCTGAAATGGATTGAGATAGATATACCGGATGATGCTCTCGATGGAATCATCGGGCTGGACCAGATGATCGTAATAATTCTCCTGCCAATCAGTGCCTTCAGAACGAACCAGAGTCTGCGTTTTGGATTTCAGTCGAGCGATGGTTTGAGAAAGGGTGAGCCGTTCACCGAGCGTGAAGAAAAGATGGACATGATCGGGCATTACGGTCATGCAGCGCAGTCTCCAGCTATGATCGGTGGCAAGCAACCGAGCCTCTTCCAACAAAGTGGTGGCAGTATCCGCCAGCAGGACAGCACGACGCGGATACAGGCAAATCGTAACGAAATAGTTCGCATGTGGCAGGGAGACCCGACCGCGACGCAGGGCATTTGGGCCGGAGTCGCGCTTGGGCAGATTCATGACGGTAGGATGCGTGCACCCAATGGAATCGCAACGAAGCTTTTCATGGCCCGCGCAATCGTTGCGAGACGAGCTCGCAACCTACCCTTATCAAGTTGGGGACCAAGCGTGGAAGCTTCTGCGTAGGTGGCGTGCTCGTCACGCCACGAGCTCGCAACCTACCGCAACACCGATGCTCACTCTACAGCGCCGTTTTGGCCTGCTTGATCTCGAGCTGGCCGAAATCTGCGAGGCTGATGTCCTCGATGCCGTTATCTCTCACGATGCTGTTTTCCAAAATATTGACCGTGCAGGAGGCATCGTTGATACGGATGCCTTGGGTTTTATTGCCGGTGATGGTGACTGACTGGAAGCGATTGTAGCGGCAGGCGGTGCCAGGAATGGTCCGGGTCTCTCCCATAAAGATACCCTGCTCACCATTCGCCCGCAGGGTCACTCGTTCAAAGGTATTGCCAATGGAATCGCGCATAAAAATCCCCTGACTTCCGTTCTCCGACGCCGTGGTATCGGCGATGAGATTGCGATTGAAGCGCCAGTCGAAGGAAAAACCCGCACTCTGGTTGTGATGCAAATTCAATTGGGTGAAACTGCTGTTCTCGGTCTCGTAAGCCGCCAAGCCATCAAATTCGTTTTCATACGATTCCAGTCCAATAATGCGGACGTCCCGGCAATATTTTTCCAAGACGACTCCTCCTGAACGGGCCCGACGGGTGATGACATCTTTAACCAGAATGTTTTCGGCCCCACGGACCGTGATCCCGTTATTCCGCAGTGCCGCCAGATCGGGGCTTTTATCGTTGCCACTATAACATTCAAAATCCTGCTGCGTTCGATTGCCGTCGATCAACAGGTCCCGCACGACAATCGAGCGTACCAGTCGATGCGTGGGCGTACTCGAACTCCCGATCACCAGCACGGGACAGTTCGCTTTGGCTGCCAGCAGTAAAATTGTTTCAGGGCCCTTTCCGCGCAGCTCAATGCCATCGCGATCAATAATTATTGGTTGTTTTATCTGATAGGTTCCCCGCCCGAGCTCCACGATCCCCCCGTCGACTGGGAGTGAAGCAATCGCAGCCGTGATCGTTTGGTCATCACCTCCGGTGAGGCGCACGGTGGGACGGAGATCCGTGGCTGCCACGCCCAAACTGACCGGACGCTGTACCACGGACGTCGTCCCGCCATCTGCACCTACCAAGCGACCAAACATCACGGCACCCAAAACGAAAACTTCGCGGCAATATCGTGGAAGATGGGGATTGAGGGACATGATTGGTGTGGAAATTTTAGGGTGAAAACGGACCCCCCTCCGACACGAAGTCGAATGGGTGTTGAAGTGAAGGCGGATGTTTTAAAAGAAACTCAAGTCGTCACCCTCACTCTACGGTTAATTTCGCCACAATATTACAGCAAAGTCGCATGGAGAGTGAAAATAGCCGTCAAATTTCCCGTCCTACCTCTTGAACGCATTCCCGTGGGTCAGATACCCCCGGAGCTCAATCCGGCTTGGTTGGAAGTGGCACGAGTCTCCTGACTCGTGTGGGATGGGATCACGGTTCAGGATACCCGTACCGCTTTCGACCCAAAGCTTGCGGCGGCCGCAAACGACTGCCAATTTTTTCTCCTTATGAACTTTCTGCCCTATGACCGCGCGCTACTTTGGCTCGCCGCCTTGCTCTATCTCGCAGGGTTTGCTGCGGGCTGCATTGCGCTGGTGCGGGCCCAGCAATCCAGTCGCACCCGGCTTCTGCTGAATCTCCTGCTCGCCGCCGGCCTCCTCTTGCAAACTATCGGTCTCCACATCCGCGGGATGGCAGTCGGTGGCTGCCCGTTGGGCAATAAATTTGAAATCGTCCAGTTCGTCGGTTGGTCGGGCATCGTGCTTTATTTCATGGTGGGACCGGCCTTTCGCGTCAGTTTGTTGGGACTATTCACCGCCGGCTATACTGCCTGCCTGACGTTGTTCTCGCTCCTGATTTCCGCTTGGGATATCACTCGCGGCGAAAAGTTGTTCGGCAACAATCCCTGGATCGAACTCCACGCCGCGCTCGCGGTTTTCAGTTACGGCGCATTTGGCCTGCTCGCCCTCACGTCGATTATGCACCTGCTCCAAAACTGGAGCCTCAAGCACAAGCAGTTGAACAATCTTTTCTGGTTTCTCCCATCCGTCGTGCAACTCGACCAGATCAATTTCCGACTCATGCTGGCGGGTGAAACGTTGCTGACTATTTCACTCGCGGTCGGAGCCAGTTGGTGGCTGCGCGACATCGCTTCCGTCAATACCTCGAAGCTCGCCATCACCCTCGCGGTCTGGCTGGCCTACGGCGTCGCGCTCGGCCTGCGGTGGCGTCACCGGTTGGTGTCAGTGCGCTTTGCGTGGGTCTGTCTCGTGATGTTCGTCCTCGCCCTCCTCGCGCTTGGTCCGGTCAACTCCAGCCGCCAGCACAAAGCGATTCTCACTCCTACCGAACGCTGAAAATGGAGACGTCCTCGCCCATCCTATTTCTGCTCGGTGCCAGCCACCACACTGCTCCGCTGGCGGTGCGGGAAAAACTCGCGCTCGACGCCACCCGCTCCGCCGCACTCGCCGCCCGGCTCCGGCAGACGGCCGGCCTGCAGGAATTTACTCTGCTCAACACCTGCAACCGCGTCGAACTTTACGGCGTGGCCGCCGATCAAACCGCCCTTGCTCGCCTCCGGGAAGCACTCTGCGAAGTTACCGGCTGCGCCCCAGCCGAGGCCGATCAGGTTCTGTTCTTGCGGCACAATCACGAAGCTATCGCTCATTTGTTTTCCGTCTCTTCCGGCCTTGATTCCCAGATCGTCGGCGAGACGGAAATTCTCGGTCAGGTTAAAGCCGCCTACGACACCGCGCTCGCACAAAAATGGACCGGCCCGGTGCTCAACCGGGTTTTTCAAAAAGCCTTTCAAGCCGCCAAACACATCCGCACGAATACGGGCATCGGTGAAGGCCAGATCAGCATCGCCACCGTGGCGGTGGATTTAGCCGGGCGAATCTTCGGCGAACTCGCGGCCGTCAAAATTCTCGTCGTCGGCGCCGGTGACATTGGACTCAAGACGGTAATCGCTTTCCAAGGCCGCGGCGCCAAATCCATCACGGTCGCCAGCCGCACCCTCTCCAAAGCCGAAGAAGCCGCCGCGCAATCCGGTGGTTGGCCCGCCACGATGGCTGACCTGCCCGAGATCATCGCCGACGCCGACATCGTCGCCAGCTCCACCTCCGCTCCGGATGCGGTGATCACGCACGACATGGTCGCCGCCGCGATGAAACGCCGCCGCTCGCGACCGCTGTTCCTGATTGATCTGGCATTGCCCCGCGACATCGACCCGGCCACCGCAAAAATCAGCGACGTGTATCTCTACAATCTCGATGATCTCGCCAAGATTGCTGAAGGAAATCTCGCCCGGCGCCGCTCAGAATTGACCAAGTGCAAAACAATTTTAGCCGAGCGCACGACGGCGCTCTGGCCCGCCGTCGCGCAATCGTTGAAGAAACCCGATTAATGGAGGCGGGGTGCCCTCACCCCGCGTCTTGCAGGCGTCACTCCAACTGCCGACTCAACCAATCTGCCGCGGTGCCTTTGGTCGGCGCATGCAGTAACTCGTGCAGTTTCGCTGCGTGCCGTTTTGTTTGTTCGAGGCGCTGAGGAGATTCGAGGCATTCACGCAACTGTTGAGCCAATGCTTTCGGCTGGGCTGCCCCTTGAATAAATTCCGGGTACATCGGCGTCTTGAGCAGCAGATTTGCGATGCCAATGTATTCCACCTTCACGATCATCCGGCCGAGAAAATAAGTGAGTGGATCAGTCTTGTATGTAACCGCTCCCGGAATGCCCGCGAGTGCGCAATGCATCGACATGGTACCACTGGCCGTGAGCCCGGCGGACGCGCCGACCGGAGAATCACTCTCCTGCGTGCGTCGCAGCTCCACTCGCGCCGGTGGATTGGCCGCCTGCAACAACGCGCGGATTTCCTCACTCGGGAAAAGCACCACCGCCCGCCGGTCCGTCCCGCTCTGGCGATAGGCCTCCAGTAACACGGGAAACAAACGACTGACCACCTGCCGCCGACTACCCGGCAGCAAAAGAATCGGTCCGGCTGGATCAAAGGCCACCGGAGCCGCGTAATCATCGGCCACAAACGGATGGCCCACGAATTCCACTGGCAAGGATGTGTCGGCGTACACGCCCCGTTCGAAGGGAAATATCGACGCGAGCCCATCGAGATGTTTCGCCATCTCAAAGCGTCGTCCGGCCCGCGAGGCCCAGATTTGCGGGCTGATGTAGTAGAGCGCCTTGGTCGGACCACCGGCCTTGGCTGAGTAGCCTTGCTCGAACAATCCTTTCGCGATCCGCAAATTCAGACCCGAAGAATCCACCAAGCAAACGACGCGTGGCTTGTGCACTCCAATCCAACGGACGATGTCTGCGATCAAGGCGCGGAAATACGAAATCTTGGTCAGCACGGCGAAGCCCATCATCGAGCCCACGGTCAGGTCCTTGAGCAACTGCGCGCCCGCTGCGGCGAGACGCGGCCCGCCCAAGGCGCAGGCCTTGAGCTCGGGATGCTTCGCTCGCAACACCCGCAGCATATTAGCCGCGTGTTCATCGCCCGAGTGTTCGCCCGCGATGATGAGCAAATCAACGGAACCGCCAAGCGGTGCGGCGAGGCCTTCGCGTATGGCGAGCTTACTCATGGAAGGTTTTCCCAAGTGGAGGCGGGGTGCCCCCACCCCGCATGGCGTGAGTTTCGAAAGCAATAACTCGCGGGGTGAGGGCACCCCGCCTCCAGCAAGATCAATTTCGTGTCTTTCGGCGTGATCATCTTTTCCCCGCGTTCCGAATCTGCTCCGTGATCGTGATGGCCACTTCGAGCGCTGATTTCCCGAGCGCGCCGCCAACCTTCGGTTGTTTCGCGTCGCGCACACTTTCGACGAAATGCGCGAGTTCTATGGCCAACGGTTCACCCTTTTCGATGGGGATTTCATGTACCGGTACTTTGTCTTCGCCGGCCTTGGCGAGGCCGATCTTCAGCTTCACCCCGTAGGCGATGATATCGCTCTTCTTCACCAGGTGTCCTTTCTGGTTCATGAAATCAAGGGAGAGGTAGGCATTGTCCTGAAACACGCGAATCTCCCGGTTCTTCTTCATGCTCATGCGCGACGCGCTCAGATTGGCGACACAACCGTTTTCAAATTCGATGCGGGCGTTCGCGATGTCCTCGGTCTTCGACAACACGTTGATGCCTACGCTGTCGATTTTGCGAATCGGCGATTTCACGAGCGCCAACACAATGCCGATGTCGTGGATCATCAGATCGAGCACCACGCCCACCTCCGTGCCTCGCGTCTGGTATGGGGCTAACCGTTCGGTCGTGATGTACTGCGGCCGGCCCGTGTGTTTTTCGAGATAACTCATCACCGGGTTGAAGTGCTCCACATGGCCCACCTGCACGAGACAGTTGTTCTCCCGCGCGGCGACCAATACTTGCTCCGCTTCATCCAGATTGGCGCAGAGCGGTTTTTCGATCAGCAAGTGGCAGCCTTTCTTCAGCAATGGCAGAGCGACCAACGCATGTTTGTCCGTCGGCACCACGACGCTGATGGCATCGCAGGCTTCGCCCAGTTCCTCGATGGTCGCGAAGCGTCGACAATTATTTTTCGCACAGATTTCCGCCGCGCGAAGCGAGTCCGTTTCAAAGATGCCGATGAGTTCGACCCCGGGCAACGAAGCATAGATCCGGGCATGATGTTGCCCGAGAGAACCTACCCCGATGACCCCGCATTTGATTTTAGGCTTAGCCATGCGCGTAAGGTTCAGGATTAATTCCCGCGAGGCAACACTTGGGTGAACGACTTCCCCACCTGCCGTCTCATCCCAAATTTGCCGCGAGCCGAAGGCAAAATGTATGAGCCCAAAACTGGGCTGGTTTACCAGCGGATTTAAGTGAACGGGTTGAGCGTGTTGACCCCGGTGCGAAGGAAGTCGGCGACATTGCGGGTTACGACCGTCAGTTTGTACTCCAATGCGGTAGCAGCGATCAGTCCGTCGGTGACTGGAAGCGGTTGGACCGGCGAGAGGCGTCCCCAGCGGTCCGCGATGTCCGCAGTGATCGGAAGAATCCGTCCCGCATAGTGGGTTTCAATTCCAGTCAACCAGCGCTCGAGGGCACTCGCAGCCACCGGGTCTTTTAAGCGGCGCAGCTCAATGCCGTGCCGGATTTCCCCGAGCGTCAGCACACTCAGGAACAAGTCATCGCTGGGAATATTGCCCACCCAGGCCACGACCTTGGGGTTGCGGTTGGTTTTGCGAACCTCCGAGATGATCCATGTGTCGAGCAGGTAGCCCATCAGAGTCGGACTTTGCGGGGGAGATCGGAGGCCCGGGGGAAATCGATACCCTCACCGCGAGGGATCGAAAGAAGATATTCGGTGAAGCTGCTTTGCGGCGCGGGCTGCTTCCCAATCAAAGCAGCGCGAAGCAACTGTCGGTGCGCCTCCTCGACGGAAACACCCTGCGCGGCCGCCCGGGTGCGCAGTTTCTTCACGATGGCCGGTTCGATGTCGCGGACGAGTAATTGGGACATGCGAAATGAGTGCTATCATTGATAGCGCTTGTCAATGGCGAGTACTGGTTGGGCTGGCGGCGAATCGACATCGGATTTATTCGACCGGTGAAGACGCCTTGAAATCTTTAGACGGCACGAGCGACGGTGGCAGCCCGGGTGAAGGCTGATCTACATTGCGAAAGAGCGTCGGTGGGGCCACCGACGCCCACCCGCGGCATCGTACCGTCTAACCAATAGCCAACTGCCCGTCCTTGAGGAAGAGTTGACGGTTGGTTTTTTTGGCGTGGGCGGGATTGTGCGTTACTAGGACCAAGGCGGCTTTTTCCTCGGCGCAGACTTCGAGCAGGAGACTGATTACTTCGTCGCCGGAGTGTTCGTCGAGGTTGCCGGTGGGTTCGTCGGCGAGCAGGACGGGGGGATGATTCATCAGGGCGCGGGCTACGGCGACGCGTTGGCGTTCGCCGCCGGAGAGATGCGATGGCAGATGATGTGCGCGCTGCGCGAGGCCGACGCGATGGAGCAGTGCGGTGGCGCGGGCACGTTCGGTGGTGCCGACTGATCCCACCATGCGTGCACCCATCAAGACATTCGCGTGGGCGTCGATTTCCGGGATGAGGTAGTAGGCTTGGAAAACCATGCCGAGAAACCGTCCGCGACGGGCGGTGATTTCGCTCAGGGAAAGTTTATGCGTCGCCTCGGAGCCCCACCAGAGTTCGCCGGCATCGGGGCGATCTAGACCAGCCAGGAGATTGAGCAGCGTGCTCTTGCCCGAACCGGATTCGCCGCGAATGGAAACACTCTCGCCGGCCGTCACCGTGAATGCCAAACCACGCAGGACTTCCAGCGTGGTATCACCGCTGCGGTAGTGCTTGCGCAGGTTGACGGCTTTGAGGACAGGGTCAGACATGGCTTGTTAGTGGTAGGGCGAGTCGTCCCTGACGAGCCGCGACGAAGAACGGCTCATCCGGAGGATTCGCCCTACCTGTTTTGAACTTACTCACTGCGCAGCGCCTCCACGGGTTTGAGTCTCGCAGCGCGCCAGGCGGGGATCAGGCCGGCGAGCATCGAGGCCATCAGCGAAAACACGATGATGATGATCACGTCCTTGGACTGCGTATAAGCCGGAAGCGAACTGAATTGGTAGAAACGTTCGAAAGCATTTTGCCCCATCGTGAATTTCGCGATCAGTTGCACGACGTTGTTGCGGAAATGGAGCAGAAGTAATCCCATCGCGAATCCCAAGACGGTGCCGCCCGCGCCAATCACGAGGCCTTGCGTGCAAAAGCAGAACGCCACATCGCGGGCCCGGCCACCCATGGCGGCGAGTAGTCCGATCTCGCGCGTCTTGCGCACCACCGAGATCAACAAGGAACTCGTGATGGAAAAGGCAGCGACGATGATGATGAACGTGAGGAGGAAAAAAATCATGTTGCGCTCGAAACTCAGCACGGCTTGGAAGTCAGCGTTGGTTTCGAACCACGTGAGCGCCGAGGTGCCAAGCGGGAGTTTTTCGTTAAGCGCAGTTGCGGCGGCATCGATATCGGTGCCGGGTTTAAGCCGGATGCTATACCCGTGAACCGACTGGCGCAGCCCATAGAGATCCTGCATGAGCCGCAGCGAGCATAGCACGGTGGAACTATCGAGTTGTTGGTGGCCGATGTGGAAAATGCCCGCCACGCGGACTTCGCGGGGCAAGAGCACTTCGTTGCGTTTGATCCGCTCCATCATGAGGGGGGAATACACACTCACTTTCCCGCCCACGCCCACGTTGAGGGTACGGGCCAGAATGGAGCTGAGAATAATCGAATCGTCGTCGAGCTCATCCAAGGAACCATTGATGAGATAACGCTCGAGCGGGATCACCCGGCGCATCTGTTCGTAGTCGAACCCGTGGATGCCGGGGAACGCGGGAACGGAATTATGTTCCAGCATGACGACGCCATCGGCATAGGGGGCGAAGGCCTCGATCACCCTCGAATCAGTCAAAACTTTTTCCACCTCCGTTGCCTTCACGCCACTGAGTGGTTTGCTCGCGCGGATTTGGATTTCTCCCTGCGTGTCGATGATCATCCGTTCGATTTGGTGACCAAAACCACCCATGACGCTCGTGGAAACCAACATCAGGGCGACGCCCAAGCCGACGCCGAGAAATGAGATCAAGGTGAAGAACGATACCCGTCCCGTCGGGAAGAGTTGCTTGAGCGCGAGGTAGACGGGCCAGGGCATGGGCGAAAGAAAACCTGAAGGACTGAATGACTGAAAGGCTGAAATTCCGGGCAAACGGTTTAGTCTTTTAGATTTTCAGTTCTTCAGCCTTTGGTTTCATGCGGCCGCATCGACGGAAACAAGATCACGTCGCGGATGCTTTCGGCTCCGGTCAGCAAAATGCAGAGACGATCAATGCCCACGCCCATGCCACCGGCGGGCGGCATGGCGTGTTCGAGCGCGAGGAGAAAATCATTGTCCATCTTTTGCTGATCCTCGCCGACCTGCTGCTCAAACATCTGGCGCTGCACAAAGGGATCATTTTGCTCGGAGTAAGCGGGCGCGACTTCCATGCCACCGATGCAGAGCTCGAACACATCAATGAGACCGGAATCCTGCTGATTGATTTTCGCGAGCGGGCAAAGTTCTTTCGGCAGATGCGTGACGAAGGTGGGTTGAATGAGATTCGGCTCGATCTTCTTGCCGAAAATCTCGTTCACGATTTCAAAGGTCTGCCAATCATCACGCGCGTCGCAGCCGAGTTTCTTCGCGGCTTCGATCGCGGCGGCCCGGTAGCCGTCGGTGCCGCGGAGTTCGCTGAGTGGGGATCCGACTGCTTCGTCGATCAGGTCGAAGTAGCGCACCGAGCGCCAGTCGCCGGCGAAATTGATCATCTGGCCGGTCGCGGCGTGTTTGATCTCGAAGGTGCCGATGACGTCGCGGCAAAGGTCGGTGAAGATCGCCTTGATGAGATTCTTCATGCCCTCGAAATCGCTGTAGGCTTGGTAAACCTCGAGCATGGTGAACTCGGGATTATGCTTCCGGGAAATGCCTTCGTTGCGGAAGATGCGGCCGATCTCGAACACGCGATCATAACCGCCAACGAGCAAGCGTTTCAGACGCAGCTCAAGCGCGATGCGCAAAAAGAAATCGGTCCCGAGCGCGTTGTGATGCGTGACGAATGGCCGGGCGGCGGCGCCACCAGCGACGCCTTCAAGCACGGGAGTTTCGACTTCCAGAAATGTCCGCCTGGCAAGCGTCGCCCGGATGCTGGCGACGATCCGGCTGCGCATCATGAGGCGCGCACGCGACTCGGGATTCACGATCAAGTCGAGGTAGCGTTGACGGTAGATTTGCTCGGAGTCGGTCAGACCGTGCCACTTTTCGGGCAACGGGCGCAGGGCTTTGCTGACGAGCGTGAAGGCATCGACGCGCACCGTGATTTCGCCGGTCTTGGTTTTGAAGAGTGAACCGGTCACGCCGATAATGTCGCCGAGATCGAGCGACTTCTTGAAGATGCCGTAGCGTTCCTCGCCGAGCACATCGCGGCGGAAATAGAGCTGAATCGGGCCCTGCTGATCCTGGATTTTCACGAAGGAACTGCCGCCCTGCACCCGGAAAGTCACCAGGCGGCCGGCCACGGAGACGTTCACGATATTGTCCTGGCCCTCGACGTACAGCGCTTTGGCTTCGGCCGAGAAATGGCTTTGGACGCAATTGGCGCGAAACGGGTCGAAGCCGGTAGCGCGCATTTCTTCCAGCTTCTTCAGCCGGACTGCGTACTGGTCGTGGGAAATGTCCTGATGGAGGTCGCTCATGGTAACCGACCACGATTAGAGGCGGGGCGGACCGGCGCAATGGGAATTTCTCGTCTTCTGGTTCTTCAATAAACGGGCCTACGCAAGAGTAGGAAATACCGTTTGAGGGCTCCGCCCGAATGCGCGGACGTTAGGGGCTGCGGGTATTTGATCCGCGTTGTCGCTTTCGCTCCAGCGCGGCTACTTAATTCCCGCAGCCATTTACGGCTTCGCGCCTCGCACCGCCAGCAAGCCGGTCAGCACTTCCTCGGCGGCTTTTAGTTGTACGTCCTCAATCGGGGTGAAGCCGAATCTTTGGGGAAAATCGGCCGTATCTTCGATCTCGATGCGAGACTGTTGCAGACTGAGCTTGGATTCGTCGTCTGCGGAAATTTCCACCACGGCCTGGGGCTCAACCCCGTGCTCGTGAATCACGCGACCGCTGGGAGTGAAGTACCGCGCGGTGGTGAGTTTCATGCCCTCGCCGTTGTCCATTTCGATCACGCTTTGCACGGAGCCTTTGCCGAACGTGCGTTCGCCGACGATCACCGCGCGCTTCGTGTCCTGCATGGCACCGGCCACGATCTCGGCCGCACTGGCCGTGCCGCCGTTGACGAGCAAGGCGATCGGATAAGTGCGCGCAGGGTGTTTGCCCTCCGCGTTGAATTTTTCCCGCGACTCCGGGGTGCGGCCTTGGGTATAAACCACGAGCTCGTTGTGATCGAAGAACTCATTGCACACCTCGATCGCCGAAGTGAGCAGGCCGCCAGGATTGTTGCGCAGATCAATCACCAGAGCGCGCAGGCCCTGTTTTTCCATCCGACTGAGGGTCTCCGCGAATTCGCTGCCCGTGGGTTCGCTGAATTGAGTGATCTGCAGGTAACCGATCCCGTCGGAGCGCAGACTGGCATTGCGGACACTCGGCATCAGAATAAGTTGGCGGCGGAGTTTAAAATCGAGCTCCCGATTCTGTGATGAACGCAACATGGTGAGCGTGACTTCGGTGTCGGGTTTGCCGCGGATGAGCTTGATTGTCTTTTCGAGCGTGGGGTTTTCCAATAAATGCCCGTCGACTTTGGTCAGTTGATCACCGCGGTGAATGCCGGCGGTTTCGGCCGGAGTGCCGGCAATCGAGGCGACGACCATGATCCGACCGTCGCGTTGCTCAACCTGAATGCCGACGCCGCTGAATTCGCTGCTCAATTCTTCCTCGGTCTCCGCAAACTCGTCGGCGTGCAGGAACTCAGAATGCGGGTCCAGTTGATTGACCATGCCTTTTAGGGCGGCGCGGGTGAGGCCGTGATAGTCGGCTTTGGCGCCATCATAATAGTTTTCCTTCACGGTCTGCATCACCTCGCGAAAATAGCGGACATTCCGGTCGCGTTCCCGGTCCGGCCACCAACTGGGCGCGCCCGCATGCCGGGCGGCGGTCTGTGCGAGCAGAAAACCGGCGGCGACGGCGCCCGCGACGAGGAAAAAGCGTTTGAGCATGGCTTTCAGTGGAAGCAAATGATCCATTTGGCAAATGGGTTCATCTTCCGACTTCTACGAAATCTTCGCTTCCGAGCCAAATGCGGCCACGGGGGTGTCATTTGCCCGCTTCATGGAGCTGGCGATGTATCATCCGTTGGCTGGTTATTATACCAGTAAGAAACGCCGGGTGGGTCGGGATGCCCCGGCTGATTTCTATACCGCTACCACCTTCAGTCCGGTCTTCGGCGAGTTGGTGGTCGCCGCGGCGGTCAAGCTGATCGCCCCGACATCTCCGGCGGATTATATTTTCGTGGAGATCGGAGCCGAAACGTACGGCGGGATTTTACGCGGACAAAAACATCCCTTTGCCAGCTATCAGACGATCTCTCTCGGCCAGCCGTTTACCCTCCCGCCGAAGTGCGTGGTGTTCTCGAATGAATTGTTCGATGCCCAGCCGTTTCATCGCGTCGTTTGGCGCGGCGGCCAATGGAAGGAACTGGGCGTACTCATTCATGGACGCCATTTGCGCGAAGTGGAATTGCCGGCATTCACGCCGGAGCTCGCCGCTGCCGCCGATCGCCTGCCAAAGACTGCCGAAGAAAATTATCACATCGACCTGCCGATCAGAACGGTGCCGATTTTGGATCTGATTATCGGGCAACCATGGAAAGGACTGTTCATCGCTTTTGACTACGGTAAGTTTTGGCAAGATCTGGCGGAAAACACCCCTGCCGGCACGGGCCGAACCTATTTCGAACAGAAAATGGGCAACGATTTGCTCGCCCGTCCGGGCAAACAGGACCTGACCTGTCATATTTGCTGGGACTGGTTGGAGGATGGACTAATCAAAGCCGGCTTCGGCGAACCCCGGACCGAATCCCAAGAAAGTTTCTTCGTGCGCTATGCAGCAGAGACGATGGCTGCGATCACAACGGCGGACGCGGGCAAGTTTAGCTCCCGAAAACGGATGCTCATGCACCTGATGCATCCGGGTAACATGGGGCAAAAGTTTCAGGTCGTGAACGCATTCCGCAAATAATCTAGGCAACTATATGTTTTTATAAATTCCCCTTGCTAAGACGACTCGCGATCCTTTTATCATGACCCTTTAACTCAAGAAACACCATGGCACGAATTTGCGCAATCACTGGAAAACGCCCCGGCAAGGGCAGCATCATCCACCGTAAGGGTCAGTCTAAGAAGAGCGGCGGCATTGGCACGCACGTTACTACTAAGACACCCCGTAAGTTCCGTCCGAACTTACAGAAGATCCGCGTCAAGCTGCCCAACGGCGGCACGAAGCGCTTGTGGGTGGCCGTCAAGGCCATCAAGGCTGGCTTGGTCACCAAGGCCTGAGTCGCCTGAGTAATCTCCGCAAACCCGCCGCTGATCGCTGCGGGTTTTTTCATGCCCGCATGGATTGCGCTGCTCGCCTCCGTCAAAAAGTGCCCAGCATTACCATTAGCGAATGAGGCTGATTTGACTATATTTGCTTATGGGTAACGCAGGGCAGGCCCGATTCCCAAGTGGAAATCAATCCTGTCACTTCCATTGCAACAGAAACATCTGAGGTGCCCCATGACCAACCATCCTTATCTCCATCAGGGTATCACCATTCTCCAGACACGGCTGCAACCGTATGGGACCAATCAAGCGCCAGTCTCAAATTCTGCGGTTTGCCATCCTTTCCTCACTATTTCCCGGGAAGCCTGTGCGGGTGCCACGGCGCTAGGCGAGCATCTCGTGCCGCTGCTTGATCGACAAATAGGAGAAGAAGGCCGTCGCTGGATATTCCTGGATAAAGATTTGATCACGCACGCGCTGACCAAGCACCAATTGCCGGAACGGCTGGGCAAATTCCTGCCGGAAGATCGTGTTTCTGAAATCAAAGCCCTGATTGGAGAACTCATCGGTCTGCACCCTTCGATCTGGGAACTGGAACATAAAATTTCGGAGGCCATTTTGCAGTTGGCGCAGTTGGGCCAGGTGATTCTCACCGGGCGCGCCTCTCACTTGATCACCCGCTCGCTTCCCGGCGGGTTCCACTTACGACTGGTGGCCTCCTTGGACGTGCGGATCAAACGCATGATGGTCTTGAAGCAATGCGCTGAGGAAACCGCGAGAAACGCCCTGCTCAGCACCGATCAGGCCCGACATCGTTATGTGCAATCGAATTTCCAACAAGCGATCGAAGATCCCCATTCCTATGATCTCGTCATCAATACCGATCATATCACGCCAGCCAACACAGCTCATTTGGTCGTCTGCGCCATGCGTGACCGACTCCAGTCCGTGCCCTCAAAACAGACCGCGTGAGTCGAGCACCCACGTTGCGCTCTCTCCCCCATCGGATCAAACCTTACGCCCCCGCAATTTCGCGATGATCAACTCCAGATCTTCGCGGCCCTCTATGCGCAATAGCCACAGCAGGCCCGCATAACTGCCCGCCGCCACCGGAATCAAGCCCAACACCAACACAAGATCCTTGGCTTTGGGGGCGAGCGACAGGTGGTTCACGAAACGCGCCCCACCCCATACCACCGCGCCCATCAGGACACTCGCCACAAATATTTTGCCGAGATTCGGCAGCAAGGGCGCGAAGCTCAACCCCTCGAGCTTGCGCGACAAGCGGGTCTGCAAAAACCACGCCTGCACCAACACGGCGAGATTGCTCGCGAGCGCCAAGCCGACCGTCGAAAACCAATGCATGAGCAGAATACTCAAAAACAAATTCGTCACGAAACTTACTGCCGCAGCTCGCACCGGAGTTGCCGTGTCTTTGAGCGCATAAAAACCCCGCAGCGCCACACTCGTGAATGACAAAAACGGCAGCCCGAGCGCATACACCGCCAAGATCGGCGACATGAGCGCCGTGTCGGCAGCTTGAAATTGTCCGCGTTGAAAAAGCAGCCGCACAATGGGCTCACTCAGCAACGCCAGCCCCACGGCGGCCGGGACGTTAATGACCATGACCAGTCGCAATCCTTTATGGTAATCCTTGCCAAACATCCCCCACTCCGCGCGAGCGGCATGACGAGCGATTAAGGGAAATACGACCGTGGATATCGCGGCCGCAAAGACTCCGATCGGCAGCTCCATCACCCGCGTGGCCCAATTGAGCACCGACACCGCTTGATCGTTGAGCGATAATCCGATGAATCGCGATACCGCGATATTGATGAGATAAATCGCCGAGCCCAGCAGCGTCGGCGCCATCAACTGCCCGATCTCGCGCACCCGATGATCAGAGCGCAAATCAAAGGTCGGCCGCCAACCCTCGCGCCACAATACGCCGGCGGGCACGATCATCTGCAAAAATCCGCCGACGAGTACGCCGCCGCAGAGCACCTGCATCCGCTGCGGCGCTTCCCACGCCCACCAACCACCAAGCCCCAGTGAAGCAATAATCGCGAGATTCAACCACACGGACGAAAGCGCCGGCTCCGTAAAACGCCCCAGCACTTGGCAAGCCGCACTGAATGACGCCGCCAGACAGACAAACACCATGTAAGGAAAAAGAAACACGGCGAGATCCGCGCCCAGCAGCAAACGCCGAGCGGTGGCCGGTTCCAGACCCAGATTTCCCGTCAAGCGCAGCAGCGATTCCGCATTGGCCATGACCAGCATCGCCACCGCCACCAGCCCGATCGTCACCACGAACAACCAACTCGAAATTTTGCTCACCAAATCAAACGCCGCCGCACGATTGTGGTGCTCCAACTCATGGCTCATCGTCGGCACGAAAGCTGCAGTCAACGCACCTTCGCCCAACAATCGGCGAAAAAGATTGGGCAGGGTGAACGCCGTCACGAAGGCAGAACTCAAAGCACTGGTGCCGAAGACGGCGGCGATCAGGATCTCCCGCACCAGCCCCAGCGCACGCGAAAGAACTGTGACCGTGGCTACGACACTGATATTTTTCAGGCTCTTCGACAAGGGGCAGAAGGAAAGATCAGCCGGAAAATTTACGGTTCGAACGTCTGAGGGCGGTTGCGCCCGCGTGCGTGACCGAGTTTACGGCTTGGTGATGATTTTTAGCTGGTCTCCTTCGATCGTGATCAGACTCGTTTTGCTCCAAGCCAGCAGAATATCATCGGTGATCTTCAACTCAGCCAGCAAGCGGTTCTCCGCAAACGTGGCGGCGGCTGGTATCAGGTGCAGCGGACAGGAGCCAAAATAAAATTCCGCCGGAATGAATTTGTACGTGTCGCCACTTCGACTGAATCGACCGATAGTTTTCACCCACACATCCGAGCCGATGCCGTAATAGTTTAATTTGCAGATCAGCGCGATTTGCAGACGACCTTCCTTGATGCTGAAATTCGGGGCCCCCACGGCGAAGAACGCATCTTGGGCGTCTTCCACCACCGGGTCGCCTGGCTTCGCGGGGACCACCGGTTTGGCTGGAGTACCGGGCTTCGCTGGGACTACGGGCTTGGCGTTCTTCGGAACCTTGGGATCCACCGGCTTATAATCACTGAGCGTTTCGCCCCAGGCATTCAGTTCTTCCTCCCGGAGCATGACCTCGCCACCAGCCACAAAAGTTTTTTGTTTCGCCTGCCAGCCCTTCGCTCGCGCGGCGCTGTCTTTCCCCGGAATGAAATAAACCACATTCGCCACCGGTTCCTTGGGCATCGTCAGTACCTTCTCCACCGGCTTGAAGCCGAAATATAATGCGGCGGCGAAAACGCCGAGAAGTATTCCCAGCACCGCCCCGAAAGCGACTTCGAGATAACTCGGGCCATAGAGAGCTTTTTCAATATTTCTGTCGGCCATGGTAGGGGCTATTTTGCGGCAGCTGCCGCGGGTTTCTTGTCTGCTGTTTTTGCGGCAACTGAACTTTCACCCGACTCTTTTTTGCCACCGGAAGATTTCTTGTAGTCCGTAATATAGAATCCGGTGCCTTTAAAAATCAATCCAGCGCCGCCCCCGATCTTCCGCTTGAGCGAGGATCGTTTGCAAGCGGGGCATTTTTTCAGCGGAGCATCCTTCATTGACTGGAACGCCTCCAGTTCATGATCGCACTTGGCGCAGACATATTCGTAGGTGGGCATATTGACGACGCGGCATAAAAGAAGCCCGACTGCACGTTGGCGAGCCTGTTCTTGTGCAGGGCAAACAACAAAGCGTTTGCCAACAGCGCCATGCGAGGAATGATTCCCCGTCATCGGCATGGATTTTACCTCTCAATTACAGAGCTACCGCGAACGCATCGAACACGGGATTAATCAGCTCGTCCCCGTGGCCACCACCCGCCCAGCGCGTTTGCACATCGCGATCCGCTACAGCCTGCAAGCCGGCGGCAAACGCCTGCGTCCCGTCCTCACCCTCGCCGCCGCCGATATCTTTCTATCGCGCTCCAACGCGCCCATGGCACCCGTTGCGCTCAATGATCCGCTCCCCGTCGCCGTGGCGTTGGAGTGCCTCCACACTTACTCCCTCGTGCACGACGATCTACCGTGCATGGACAATGACGATTTTCGGCGAGGTCAACCCACCTGCCACAAACAATTCGACGAAGCCACCGCCCTGCTCACCGGCGACGCCCTGCTTACCCTCGCCTTTCAACTCGTCGCCCGTCACTACCCCACCAACCCGGCACTTGCTACCGCCCTCACCGGCATTCTCGCGGACGCCGCCGGCAGTGAACGTTTGATCGGCGGTCAAATGGAAGATCTCCTCGCCGAAAAAAACGCGGCCACCACCACCGCCGAGCTCGATTACATCCACCACAACAAAACCGGTGCCATGCTCACCGCCGCCCTGCTTGCCGGTGGTCGCTGTGGCCACGCCACTCCCGCCCAATTGGAACTCCTGCGCGTCGCCGGTCAACATCTCGGCCTGGCTTTTCAAATTATCGACGACCTTCTCGATGCCACCACCGACAGCGCCACTCTCGGGAAAACCGCCGGCAAGGACGCCAAGGCCAACAAGACCACCTACGTCAAGCTGCACGGCCTCGAAGCATCACGCCGGCACGCCCGTGAGCAAACCGACGCCGCCCTTGCCGCCCTCAACCGCCTGCCCAGTGGCGCACCGTTTCTCTCCGCCTTAGCCGAGAATATGGCGGCGCGCACCAGTTAACCCACCGCTAGACCTTCCTCCCCATGGCCAGCCAACGCGAAGATTACCTCATCGGACAAATCCAGCTCCTCCGACAATTTGTCGCCCGTTTGCTCCGCCGGCGCGAGGAAGCCGGGCTGAACGAAGCCATCCAACTCGCCCTGCATCTTCAGGAAAAACTCTTCGGCAAACCGGCGGCGGAATTTCTCCGGCTGGAAGTCAGCGAACAAATCGCCGCGCTCAAGCTCGGCGAATCCAAAGAAGCCGGTCACAACAAGTGCCTCGCGTACGCCACGCTCCTGAAAGAAACCGCCACCCTTTATCAAATCAAAAACCAAGATGACCTCGCCGCCGGAGCCCGCCAGCTCGCCTTGTACGTGGTGCTAAGTGTCGCCGTGGATCAACCCACGGGCGACAACTCGGTCAGTGTGTTGCTCGCCGAACTCACCGCTTCACTCGGTCAAACCGAACTTCATCCCCCCGTTCGCGAGTTGCGGGAAAAATTCGATCAACGCCTGACCTAAAATCGCAATTTCAGCCTTCTATCGTCTGGGAGCGAGCATACTCGTGAGTTCGTAAGCGGGCATCTGTCTCTTATACACATCTGACGCTGCCGACGAATAGAGAGGTGTAGATCTCGGTGGTCGCCGTATCATT
>ENA-ORBV01006225-ORBV01006225.1-microbial-mat-metagenome-genome-assembly--contig:-NODE-6225-length-21215-cov-6.689043_pt1 | contig 21215 bp, 7 predicted proteins | sample MGYA00237777_ERZ505514 | MGnify/ENA primary metagenome ERZ505514 (study PRJEB26160, sample SAMN06269048) | microbial mat metagenome | isolation source: Oligotrophic lake microbial mat | place... | reverse complement strand
TTTCAAGCAGAAGACGGCATACGAGATTCGCCTTAGTCTCGTGGGCTCGGAGATGTGTATAAGAGACAGGGGTTTGAACAAGCACACCATGGGGGACAGCAGTGCCTCTGCCTCGGGTGCTCGCAATAGCACTACAAGTCGCAGTATCGCGCCGAGGAGTTCTGCTCGCAGTAGTACGAGGAGCCGCAGCGGCGGTGATGCTGCTGCTGCTGCTGCCGCCACCGGCAGAGGTAGCAACCATCCCGCGGATGGCGGCGGGCAAGACGACAGTCCCTCCTCCTCCTCTAGCAGCCGTGATGCAGGAAATGACTTTGAAAATTTTCGTAGCATTGAATTTGGTGTGGTGGGTTGGGAAGAAAAAGATGAAACACATTATACGGCCGCAAGGTATCGGAATTCCAATTCCGATTTGGATTCTCAAGAGGACAACAACACCGACGACAACTCGCCTAAGAAAGGAGGAAGAAGAAAGTCGGCCATGCCTCATCATAAATATGACAGTGAAGAAGAGGATGGAGACAAAGAGGAAGAAGCCAAGGAGGGAAAAAGCGGTAGGAGAAAAGGACGACGGCATACCGACATTCCAAAAACGACGCCCGCAACGACTGCTACGAACACGAAAACGGCCGCTACTGCTACGAAACATCCCCAAATGAATTTCAATTTTATTTCTCAAGATTCTCCCACAACCACCACCACCACTACTGCGAGGAACAGTACCACTTCCAATACGGACATTACCGCAGATGGCCGTCCTTCCTCGCCCTTTATTCAATTTTCCCATGACAAATTGTATGGACGGGACAAGGAATTGCAACACTTTCAAAGTCTGTACCAACGCATGATTCAACACAATCAATCACAAGCCGTGTTTTTGTCCGCCTATTCTGGATCCGGCAAGACACGGTTGGTATATGAAGCCGTGCAACGATTTCCTAAAACTTCTTCGGCAAGCAGTAGTCATTCCACTTCCAAACACCCCCTCCCACGGTTTGTGCATGGCAAACATGAGGTTCAAGAATTGGATGCTCCCGTCCCATACAAGGCATTGAGCGAAGCCTTTCAACGATGGCATGTTCAATTGTCGGAGACAGAACAAGCACATTTGCATCGTTTTTTGCACGAGGAACTCTATGAAGCCGTAGGAGATGATGTGACTGTGTTGGGGGAAATTATTCCAAGTTTTAGACCCATTATTGGCAGCAATAGCGCTGACGGCAGCAGTAGCGGCGGTAAAGGTACGACTGCTGCTGCTGCTTCTGCTTCTGCTGTTACTACGATTATGGAAGGGAGTCACATGAGGATGGGAGACTCACAAGCAACGCTGTATTTTGATGCCCATGATCACCACCACGATGATGACGAACACGACCACCACCACGACAATAATGCTATCCAAACACAACGCACACCGCCACAACGACGACGACCACCACCACCACCACATCATCATCATCACCACCATCATCGACGAACAAAATCAGATAATGATGATGTCATGAACAAGAGTCGTCTTCATTATGTCTTTGTGTCCTTTTTACGATGTCTTTGCACACGAGAATCGCCGCTGGTCATTTACATTGATGATTTGCAATGGGCGGATGCCTACACCCTAGAATTGCTGGAAACGATTTTATCCGATCCCACCACCATTCAGCACATCTTTTTCATTGGCGCCTATCGATCCAATGAAGTAAATCCACACGATCATCCCTTGGCCAAAATTATTTCGAGTTTACAAGATATTGAAAAAGAACACCAGCCATCATCATCCTCTCCCAACAACAACAATCACGGTAAAATACCCAGCAGCCAGGACGAGACAATGCAACAACAGCAACTAGGACCACAACAAGAACGACAGAAAGCACTGCATATTGAAACCATCGAATTGTCCGATTTATCCAAAGATCAAGTGGGAGAATTTATTGCCGATACGTTGCAATTGGAAGTAGATCAAGTCCAACCTCTCACCGAGGCCATTTACCGCAAAACTTTGGGCAATATATTCTTTACCAAACAAGCGCTGGAACAATTGGTGCGACGGAATGCGCTCTACTTTGATATGGTCGTATTTCAATGGCAATGGCGATTGCCACAAGACAAATTGGAAGAAACCCTTTCGGATGATATCGTGGAAATGATCCAATCCAAAATTGAATGTTTGCCCATGGATCTGCAGCACGTACTGGCCGTGGCAGCACATACGCGATCCAGTTTGGATGTGGAAACGCTCGTGGAACTCCTCAATGCTTTTCGCAAATACGAACAAAAAGAGCAACCAAACCATGGCGGCGGCGACGACGACCAGCCCAATCCTTATTTTACTGCCACTTCTGTACAGGAATTGTTGGAGCATGCCGTCATGTCGGGACTATTGTGCCGTGCTACAAACACGACGACGCCAACGACGGGTTCCAATACTACTACTACTACTACGACAGGCAAGAATACTACTAATAATGACAATGCGAGTACTCGGGAAAAACTAGAATATGCCTTTGCGCACGACCGCATTCGCGAAGCAGCAAGAGTCTTCGTCACGGGAGAAAAACTTCACAAACTATCCTTTATCATTGGCAAAGTCTTGGCCAAACGAGGGACGGATGATACAGTTGGCGAAGACTGGATGATGTTTACGGCAATCCACCATTTGAATTCGGTCCCCTCAATATATCACGAAGATGAGGAAGCTAGATTGACTCTTGCCAAGCTCAATTTAATTACCGCCAAGCTTGCCATGGGGAGAGCTGCATTCGAAGATGCCGCCAAATATGCTGAGAAGGGTATTGAAGTATTACCGGTTGATCGATGGGAGCAATGTACCGTTCTCTGCCATGAATTGTATGCTCTCGCAGCGGAAGCTTGTCGCTTGGTTGGAAATATTCAACAAATGGAGCGGTACTGCGCCGCCTGTCTCACAGCAGAGCGGGATCGGCCGTTGGAGGCCAACTACCAAGTTTATTATACCTTGGCGGTTGGCTTGTTTTATGGCTCGGATCGTTATGGCGAAGCAAAGGATATTCTTCTTACCCTGTTGAAGCATTTGGATTGTCGATTTCCGACCTCTCCCACAATGACAAAATCGAGCACAATGCTCAAAGTTGGTCTATTGGTTGCGACGAAGAATAGCCGGACGGAGCATGAGATCGAAAAAATGGAGTTGATGACGGATCCCACCAAAATGAGAGCCATGAAGCTTCTTGACAGGCTGTTCGATATCTGCTACATTCAAAAAGATGATGTTCTAATGACGCTCGTCATCTTTCGCGCCTTGGAGTACACGCTCAAATTCGGCCTCTGCGCCTACTCGCCACGGCTTGTTGCGTCTGTTTGTTGCATCTTCACGGGCGCACTGAACGACCTCAAAGGTGGCGGCTTATACGCAAATTACTCGCGGCAGCTTCTCAAGAGAGTGAACCACAAACCGTCCGAAGCAGGTACGATGTTGCTGTCATACGTCTTTGGAAGCCAGTGGGTCACACCAATTCGCGAATGCATCGAACCGCTAAGATCGGCCCACAGGATCGGTCTGCATACTGGCGCAGTAGAGAACGCTTGCTGGTGTATGTATTATGTTGTGTTTTGTTCTTTCCAAGCAGGCCGTCCGCTTCAACCGATTGCAGCAGAGTGTAAAGCCCACGCCCAACGGATGGAAGATTTTGGCCAAAGGATGATCTCACTGTTTTGCAAGGCTCAGCTGCTAACTCTGCTAGGCATTATGGGCATCTCGAAAGATGAATTCCCACTTAACTTGAGTGAGGTTGAATCTAACGTTCCGATTATTGTCGAAGCAATTGAGGCAATGCGTAGATTCGAGCGTACGTACAATGGGGAGTATGAATTGGTTGCGGAAAGTACCGTCAAACATGGAGAAGCGTACATCAAAAACGCCCCTGGCATCCCACAAGCTAGCTACGATTTTGCTGTATCCGGCGTTTCTTGCCTGGAAGTGGCTCGGAAAACAGGAAAGCCCGAGTATTTGAGAGAGGCAAAACGTATACGTAAATGGATCAATGGTTGGGCGAAACAAGGAAGCCCGAACTTTCAACACTGGAAAGTATTGCTGGACGCTGGTTTTGCAGCGCAGAAAGGTAACGTTAAAGCTACCGTCCAGAATTACCAGCTGGCTGTTGAACTCGCCACAGATGGAGGATACATTCACGATGCTGCTCTTGCTAATGAGCTTTGGGCGGCATTCGCACTGGACGTCCTTTCGGATGAAGACGAAGCTCAACTACGACTGCATGACGCCATCAAGTTTTACGCAAAATGGGGTGCGTTGGGGAAAGTCCAGCGCATCAAAGCAAAGTATCCCACTCTGTTCCAACAACGTACGTCTTATGCTAGCAACGCTGGTTGATTCCGGAGACTGCGAAGCTACCGTCGATTGAACGCTACGACGCAGGGGTCTATTTATGGTGGTATGCCAAGTCAAAAGCTTTCTACACTCATCGCGCTGTCAATCTGCATTGCAAGAGCTATGTTTCTTATTACACTATCCGACCCCAAAATGGATCGTTTATGACTCGCCCTGTCGCGTCGAGAAGTCCTTACTCTCCAGGCCATCCAAGACAAGCTTGCAACTTTCGCCTGTGAAATAATTGACGCCTCGAATCATACTATACGTGGCACCAACGATTTGTGTGTGAATAAGTTGAACTTTTCTCACGGATGGAGTAATAGGTTTGATCATCCCAACAATATCATAGATTTCATTTGTCATTTCTAGCTGTACGTTTTGCACGGCCGTAGATCCTGCGTCCACTGCGACCTGGACGAGTGATGCAGCTCCGCGAAAGGGCGCCCACCTGCTGGGTGGTGTTTCCTGCTGTCGCCCGCCGGCGTCGTCATTGCTCTCGGTGATACTTCTATCGGCAGCCTTGACCATGTTCATTGTATCGTCATTCTCCTCGAGCATGAAAGTGTCACTGCAAGTAACTTCCGTTTCCATCGACCGCGTCTGCAAAGACTGCTCCACCCAATCCTTGATCTGTTGATACACCTGCATGTTGGCGGGAAGAGCATTATGAGCAATGCCCGGAAACTCACGATGGGACTGAAGGCGCAGGTATTCTCCCGCCTCGCCGCCGGCAAAGGCTGATTTCCCTTCGGCACTGGCTCTGGAGACTAAACCATCTCCAAAGACTAAACTGATTGGGTTATGCGGATTGGTTGTGACTGTACCCGATGCAACGTAGCATGCTATAAACTTGGGCTCAGACGCGTCATTCGGCGGCTTTAACACCATCATATCCTGATCTTCCAATTCCTCTTCTTCTTCGTCCTGCGCCTCTGCGTCGTTACCACTGTCGTCTTCTGTTGCAAGGGCCATCCAATGATCCCCCCAATCGTCCCCCCAATCGTCGTCGTCGTCATCTTCTTCATCACCACCAGTCTTCTTCACCATGGCATCATCGTCATCCTTGGAAGATGATGCCAAGACGGTTCCATAGCGCAAATCCTTGATCCCACGGCTTCGGAGATTGCCAATTTTGGCCGCCAATTTCATATAGGGTCGAGGAATGGCATCCATGGTCAAGGCCACGACATTTCCTGCCTTTTCCCAATAACTACCACCGTGGGGCGTTCCTAGAAACAGGATGGTCCGTACCTGTTGTACCCACCATGATGGCGATTCCGCAATCTGCTTGGATGCCAATGCCTGCAGGACGGCACTCTTGGCTACCAAACCTCCCATCGAATGCCCAATCATGACCATGGATGTAGCAGTAGTCGTTTTTGCGAGTGGCAAACACAAGGATTCAAGTAAATGACACAACTTTTGTCCATTGGTCGCAATGCCAAGGCCTGTATTGTATCGAAGATACAAGGGAGTCACCATGACATTGGTAGTACTTTTTGTCAAATCTTGTTGAAGCAACGAACCGTAATTCGTATTGTTATCGTCCTCCTCCTCGTCGCTTTCGTCTTTACCACTTTTGGGCGCAGTAGTAGGATCAAAGTTCCAAGCCGTTTCGATGCCCAACAAGCCATGCAAGAAAAGAAGAATGACATGGTGCTGTCCAGAGCTGCTCTTCTGCACAAGTTCCTGTTGAAGTTGGTGGACATCACAGGGCATTCCAAATCGTGGATCCTTGGGATTGCAGGTTGGGTACCATTGCATGGGTGTCGCCAATTCATTGTCCGAGGCGTCGAGGAAATCTCCCACAATGCCGTTGAGAATGCTCGTGGGGGTAAACATTTTGTTGTTGGTCTTGCTTGTTGGTTTGCTTGTTGAGCTTTTTGGTGTTCGTCAAGAACGAGAAAAGTCTTGCTGATCTGCTGCACCAAGATTATTATAAATCCATCGCTTCGCGGGTGGTGTGAGAAGCGAGCTATTAAGTCTACTGTAACTCTAGACCACAAAGATTCAAGTCTTGCTCATCTGGATTATAATGATGATGGTAAATCCATCCTTGTCCTTGTCACAATTTGAAGAAGCACGAATCAAATTATGATTCGTGCCTTGTGAAAATTAGGGTTAACACTTTTCATCAAATCAATCCCTCATCTCCCGGGAAGAGCCAGCCAAGGTTAGTGATCGAGTTATAGTCAAAAGAGCGCACCTCTGATCCACTCGCTGAGAGTGTTTCCTTTTTTTTGTTGTTAATTGTTATCTTGATTTATTATTCAACTAACTCTGGAGACAAGAGAGGACGATACTGGTACCATCTTGATCAAACCGCATGACCCTTAGTAGCCGGAGGTGTGTGCACAAGAGGGAGCATGAAGCCATTAAAAGCATCCCTCTCTTCCACGACTCGAAAGAGGATTGGTGGTGGCACGGTTCGCCGCCCACTACAACCTGGCTGTAAATGTATGACGCGTGCTGTTGGCAATTCGCAGGTGATAAATGCATCCACATCACACCCCCATGCGACAACAACCAACAGAAGGAGCTTCTCGTCCATTGGACTTGTCCGTTCACAAGCAAATCTACCACTCGTCGGCTCGGAAATTCGTCGAGCGTCAGCCAGCAACAAATTAGCGCCACCGCGAGGACTCTCGGATACCGCTGCCTCTTTCACCACGAACGAGGATGGCACCATAACATCCTCCCAAAATTCCTCGGAAAGTGCAACTGCATCACCACAAGAAATGACGCGTCGTCTTTGTTCCATTCCTGTAGGATCCATGGCCGTCTCTGATTTTGAAGCCGCCATGGAATTGATTCATTTGTTCCTAACAACAACAACAACCAATGATGATGATGACGATGAAAACTCCGTTTTTAGTCCGGAAGAAAGCGTTCAATATTCCTTCCCATTGTTGGAACGCATCCTCCAAGAAATCGAAGCGACTGTCCTGATTCACAATCCTACGAAAGACCAGAACAACAAGACCAAGGCCCACACAAAGAATCATCTTCCCAACAACAACACTTCCTCCTCTATATTAAACCAAATATCTGTGTCCCACAAACAACATCTCAAGCATTCCACCAAGTCCTTGACCAAAGACGTGGTGTTAAATTGGCAACGACAATGGAGACGGCGTGAATTGTCTCGCGACACGGAATTTACACCCCATCACGTATGGCAGGTGGTTGAAAATTGGAGGCAATGCTCGAGACGTCTTTCCATGCCTCCTCCCGGCAAGCAACCGCCCTATACATATTCCTTGCTACGAAAATTCCATCCCCTCATTCAGAGTTACAATGCCATTTTGGAAGAAATTAGCAATACAACTACTGCCATGTCGACAACACATGAGACGAATAGAAGAAAGACGTCGACCACCACAAGTAATAATCATAAACAGGCGGCGGATCAAATTCAAGCCATTCTGGATCCATTGCTTCAAGTGCAACAAGAGGATATGGATATTCTATTAGCCGCAAGAGTTCTTCGAAAAGGCAGCGACCACCACCCAACGGCAGATCCTAATCCTAATCATCATCATTCCATGTTGTGTTTGGCATGGCCCAATACCACCACGTACGAAATTGTACTGTCGGCTTGGTTGGACCATGGACGACTTGACAAGGTCCTTCCCATCTTGGACGGGATTCTCCAACAACAGCACTTTGGGGCAGTGCCAGTGCCACCCGAATCGCGGCTAAGATTCAATTCTCCGATATTTGAAAAAGCCTTGCAGACATGCGTCGATCATCTTCACCTTTCTCAACAAAAACAAGCCGGAGCATGGGCCGACAAGGTGATGCACCGGATGGAAACCTTTTATGACCGCGAATTATTGAGTCAAATGCCTCATGTGGGACATTATACCCAGGTGATTCAAGCCTGGGCCAAATCGGGACACCCACAGGCAACAACCCGGGCCATGGATATTTTGAATATGCTGATAGAGAAAGCAACACGCCAAAAACAAAAGGAATTGGCACCCGATATATCCACGTACCATGCCGTCCTTCATACCATGACACGCACCGGGGACAACATGCCAGAAGCGGAAGCATTCTTGGCCATGCTCTGCAGCAAATATACGCGCGGCAAGAGTCGGGTCCAACCCGACGCCAAGGCCTTTGGCACCGTTTTGGATGGGTGGTCCCGAACGACGCCACTACGACCGGATGCCGGAGAAAAGTGTGAATCCTTACTGCGCATCATGGAGGATATGTATCGTCAGGATCCTTCTGCACTCCGGCGTCTCCGACCCGACGGTGTTTGCTATGCCGCTACCATGCATGCCTACACGGCATCGGGAAATCCATCGGCGCCCGTGGAATGTGAACGACTCTTTCAGGAATTGTTGGAAAAAGATATTGAACCGAGTACCAAACTCTACGGGACCCTGATTGATGCCTGGGCCAAAGTGGGGGAAGTGGACCGTGCGGCGAGTATTTTGGGGTACATGTGCCAAGAGTATCAAAAACGAATCGACGGTGCTTTGGATGGCAACAAGGATGCCGCAGAACCCGATGTCCATTGCTTCAACATTCTCTTGAACGCATATGCACAATCCAGTGATGTGATTGCTGGTCGAGAAGCCTCTCGGTTGCTCCAGAAAATGTGGGAATTGGACGACCGTCAGGAATTCAACAATGTCCGGCCCAATAGCATTAGTTACAGCAGTGTGATCAATGCTTGGGCCAAATCGGGTCACGCGGATGCCGGAGAGGAAGCAGAGGCATTACTGGACGAGCTGCATGCCAAATACGACGAAACGGGGGGTGACCATGGCTTGAAGCCCAGCGCCATTGCGTACAATTCGGTCATTAATGCCTGGGCCAAGTGTGGGAATTATCAACGTGCCAAGAAGGTCTTTTCTCGCATGAACTACAAGGGAGGCAACGGCAGCAGCCACAGCAGCAGCGTGGAGGCTTCCGACCACAACAAGGATGCAGCGTATCGCAATGTTCGAAGCTACAATTCACTGTTAGATGCTCTGTCGAGATCGGACGAGCCCAACAAGGGAGAAAAGGCGGACTCGTGTATCTTTGCCATGGAAGTGCGCAACATCAAACCGGACAAAACAACCTACATGTTGGCACACAAGTGCTGGCACCGGAATGGAGTCTGGAATTGTGACAAAACGGAATTTCGTTTGCAGATCTTAAAGGAAAAGATTGAGCAATCAGAGCAGCAGAAATAGTTATAGAAGGTGTGTCGCTTCTCTACTTTTGTGCTCGTCGTCATTAAGGGTTACTGATATGACTGTGGACGATAGTGACACTAGTTGCAGGAACTGACGATGCGGACAGATGGCTGCAGCGTGCTTCGTGAAAGTTCCACAAGCGAATATAGTGGCACTACCTCCAAAGATTGGAGTGTATCTTCATTTCAGAGAGGAGTTTGAGTGTTTTCCGCTGCTTAACGCTGTTTCCGCTTTTCTTCAAAGAGCTTTGCCGATTCGTGCTGCTTTCGCCTTTTCTTCTTCTTGTACTCTCCTGTGCAGTCGCGAAGAAACTTTGTCCGAATAGGATAAAAACCATAGTTTTCAATCCCCTCAAACGAGTCCGAATATTCCCTTCGAAAGCCACATTCGATCCGGTCGTGAGTTGGATCAGTGTCCTTTTTCCATGGCTTGGCCGTCGTAAAATGAACAGTCTCAAAAATATGCTGTCGAAACTCGGTGAAGTAGCGGAGTTGCTTCGTCGCAATGCTAGATATCAATACGGATGCTTCTGTCGGCATTGTTTTCATTCGTTCTGAAGCACCCAGCGACTCTTGTGTGAAAAAGGCCGACAAGAAACCTTGTTGCCCATAGCCACTGTTGAAATTGTCCACGTTTTCAGATGGGTCATTGGAAAGCATTTTTCGATCAAACCTTTTTACTCGTGGTACCATGTCCACCAATCCTTGAAAGGTCGTTGTGTTTGGCTGAATGACCATTGCGCCACTATTCCATTCAATGTTGTCCTTGGCTTGGGTGGCACACGGTGTGAGGTAGTCGAACCAGTGCAAAATATTGTTTCGAATGAGAATGTCGGTATCCAGGAGAATCAACTTGTCATATTTGATCAAATTAAAAAGCCACAACTTGTTAAAGACACCCTGCCAAAGAGTGTCATCTGCCATTTTGTCATAGATGTGATCTTTGTTGATAAAGTAAATATACTTCTTGCCGATCCACTGTGCCAATGCTTCGTATTCTTTGGGGTACTGCTTTGCGAAGGAATCCGGCACCACCACGACTTGCTCCAGGCCGGCACTGGTCATGTTGAACTTTTCCATTTGTTTCCGGATTGAGTAAACGCCGTAGACGTGCTCAGTGCTATCCACAAACGACGCAATGGCAATCCGGTTTGGACCTGATTGCTGGGACAGCTCCGTTGTCTTCTTTTCTCTTTTAGATGCCTTCGCGGACAGCTGAGTAGTGTAGTCGGACAAGGTCAATTGCTTGTGTCTGGTATAGGACAACGCTGTCAGCGGATGTCCTTGTCGGTCCTCTAATACATCTTGGATGGTTTCAAAGTCAGATTGTGTTTCCTGAACTTGCAAGTGACCGACGAATGAAAGGGCCATGGTAACAATGAACACCAAGAATAGTCGGAAGCAACGAGCGCCGCCGCTGTGGCCATGGCTGTTACCTATGCGTCTGCTGCCCTGAGGAGGAGCCATGGTGTCTTTACTGATGTTACGCCTCATTTCCCTTATGAGTTGCATAAAGGGGAGCATTTGTAAATTTACAAGACCTCCTTGTTTTGATAAAATCGGGGACTAGCTGATTTACTAAACTCTTCGAGAATGACCGTCGATTTGCTCGACAAATGTGTTTGTTCCGTGCCCAAAAATAATTGCCGTTGAGCCAATGTGCGTCTTCCCTTCAATTTAAGGAACAATTGTGCTCGCTGTGTTGTTTACTGTTTGCCTACAGCATGTACTATCAGGGACCAGCTAGCTAGCTAATAGAGCGGTATTAGCCACTATTCCGGGTGGGAAGTAGCTACGGTATTTGGCAATAGCAGCAAGCTAACTAATTGTGCAACGAAAGTGGCCCTTAGAGTGCCGCAGATAGGGTATACACAGCTGTACAACATGTGAACCTTGCACAGGCGGCAACGACAAGATTCAACACAGACTCAAATAAATTACATAATAAGATAATATTGTCATAAGTAAGCCTAAATTATAAAACCTCCTCACAAACCCCGTTCGAACAACAGAACTGGCAGCATGAACATTCTAAAACGGCACACTCGGTGTAGGCCACAGTCTCCCTTGTTTCAAAAATGCGACAGAGTTCTTCGGGCACAACGCCAGTAAGACCATTTGCTTGCACTTGAAATTCCTCGATTTCTGCCCAACTTTCATAGTCGGAGCTGATGGCACCTGTGAACTTGTTGTTTTCGACACGAAGCACCTTCATCATTTTTAGTGCGGACAATTCAGGCGGTAACGTTCCAGTGAGGCGATTGTTGTGCAAAAACAGGCCAGTCGTTATTCCAGTGAGCAAGCCCAACTCGGCTGGCACCTCTCCGATCAGCTGGTTATTGTTGAGATAGAGCGCTTCTAAACTCTGTTTCATGCCATTCTCCTGGTTGAACATCCCCTTTTTCATCTTGGCTTGGAACATATTACTTCCGAGATTTAACTCCTTCAGCAGAGACAGTGATCCTAATTGCCGGGGAAGAGTATCATAAAACTGGTTATTGGATACGTCGAAGTGAACCAGCGATGGGAGGTTACCAACTTCTAATGGGATTGTTCCCCCCAGAGCCTGATTTGTGACCTGCAGGGTTTGCAGTGCCACTAACAATCCAATTTCAGATGGCATGATCCCTGATATCAAGTCACTATCTCCGGCACTCGTTGAGTTATCACTAGTCGAGGTATCATTGACCATTTCGTCTTGTCTATTCTCCGCATCTTCCAATGAAAACCCAAATTTTGATTCCAACAAGGCTTGCTTGTTTTTTCGTGCTTCAGCAGCTACTGCCTGGTCCCCCGTGGTGATCACTAGTTGCTCCAATTTTGTCAACAGCCCTATCTCTGCAGGCAGCGTGCCTCGTAATTTTGGAGCATCTCCAGCCAACATTTCCAAGGCAATGACTTCTTCGCTATCATCGCAAACTATGTAGTCCCATTCACAGTCATCAAAGGCGGAGCTCAGCCACTGTCCAGCAACAGCCTGACGTGACGTTGCCCCAGCTGATCTGCCGCTTGTCAGCCAAACATCATCGCTTCCTGTGGCAAAATATATTGCAGCCAAAGCGTAGCGTTGCACTTCCTTGGTAATGGACAATTCAATGGGTAAGAAATCGCCTAGAGTAATCCAGGTATAGGCACGATTTTGTGGGCTGCCAGCGGTATCAATTGAGGCTCCTTGATCGGAAGTCCTCTCGCGTAAGACCTGCAAAAGTCGTGTCGTCTCAGTAGGAGCCTCCGTCACTAATTCTGTAGGCGCTTCCGTTACACCGGGTGCACTTGTCATCTCGTCATTGGCGCTGGTTGGTACGAGTGTATTGGAGTTATCGCCAATGGAAGGTGCTTGGGTTACAACGAAACCGTCGTCGTCGTCGGGTAGCGTGGGTGAGTTGTCGGTGACCGCAGTTGCTGTGGGTGCTTGCGTTCCTCGTAGCGTGGGCTGTGGGGTAGCATCTACTGTCGGCGCCGCGGTCGGTACCATTGCAACTGACGGTGCCAGCGTAATGTTGATGGGTGGGGCAGTCTCGAGTGGCAATACCTCTTTGGTAATAAAATATCCCGACCCTCCTCCCACGAGTAAAAAGAAGAGGCCCGAACAACAGCATGTCATTAAAAGCATCAAACCAAACTTCTTTTCTCGCTTTTCAAGGTCCTTTTCTTTTTCTTGTACCAACAATAGAGCGGCCTCATGTTCGGCGTCATTTTTGGACGATGCAAGGGATCGCGGCATATTGACCTTGGAACCATCATCGGCACCACCATCCTTATCAAATCCGTCGTCCTCATCACCAAAGTTATTGTCCTCGTCATCAAACTTGTCGTCATCATCACCGTCCTCTGCAATTTTCTTATTATCTTTGACACTGATTCGGATTCCATCAGCTTTCTTGTTGTCCGCTATAAAGGATGTACGGACACGGCCACTCACATATTCACTTTGATCCGATCTATTTTTGGAAACAATTCGATCCATGTCATCATCCACGACTTCTTCCACTTCGTCTTCCCACCCTTCGCTGTCATCCTCCACTTTTTTCGTGGCAGCCGCCGCCGGGGATTGTTCCATGCGTGGCATAGAATTGGCCTGCATTGCTGCCGCAATGGCAGCGGCAGGAATAGGTTCTTGAGCAGCAGCAGAAGACGTACTGCGAATGGGTGGTGGTGGTGCTGGAGCAGGAGACCCACCTCGAGATCTACTGCGACTTGGTGGTGCAGGAGCTGTTGGCTGAGCATTGAGATTTCGAACGCTTCCACTCCGTTGTGCGGCATTGAGATTTCGCATGCTACCACTCCGTTGTGCATTGAGGTTTCGTACGCTCCCACTCCGTTGTTGTGAATTGAGGTTTCGAACGCTACTGAATCGTTGCATCCGTGATGGTTGTTGTTCGTTGTTGTTGTTGTTGTTGAGGTTTCGAACACTGCTAAACCTTTGTGCATGACTCATGCGCGGGGGATTCAAATCTCGAACACTCCCCATGCGGGAATTCCGGTGCAAATCTCGTAGTCGACTGGCCCGCTTGGATGCTCGATCGTCGGTGGAACCAACGGACCGTCCCGATCCTCTGGAACCAACGGATCTTCCCGATCCTGTGGAGTGTTGGGATTGATGGTGTTGAAAGAAATTCGAAGGACGAGTTTGTGGATCGTCCTTGTATTGTGGATCGTCTTCTCCTTCCGGAAAGGATTGAAGGTCCTCGCGCATTTCTTCTCCCATTTCCAGTGTCGGCATGGTAAACATGTAATTGAGATTGTCGAGTGTTTTCACTCTCAACATGGGAATGTTATAGGAGGGTGGACTCATTTGTCGTTTGGCAACTGTTTCCCAAGGAATGGTCACCATGGGTAGACCTGCCATTTGTTGGCGTATGCCCTCGTAAAAGTACAAGGCATCTTGTGTCAAGACCAGTCGTCCAATGGTTCCTTCAAATTCCACATTGGTATATTTCTTGTCGCCACCTGGAGGTGGTTGCCGTGATCCTTGCGCATCATTGTCGGACGCCATCCCGGGTGGGATGGATCCTTCTCCATAAACGGCACTGGCGGGTCGGGCATACCTGGAAATCGTATGGGTCCCACTCTGTGCGCTAGTACTGAGTGCGCTTATTGCGCTAACATTGAGTGCGCTAGCACTTAGACTCTTCTCCTTCTCCTTCTCATTCTGATGATTCGGAGTCGGGTGATGATGAGGATTCTTGCCACTGTGTGCATTCTGTGCCATCTGCTGCTGATTCGGATGATAGGGACTCTTCTCGATACTCCGCACGCGCCGATGAAAGGCCGGACTTCCCATTTGATTGGGATCTCCACCGGTGGTACTTTCATCCATAATGTTGGTTTTACTGATGCGACTGCCATAGACGGGTGAGGCCATGCCCGTGCTGTTGGGGTTGGGTGAGGCCATGCCCATACTATCCTCCTGCACCTGGACCAAACTGTCGTGACTGCCGTCGTTCATAGTATCTGCCATGAGGGCCGCTTGAAAGTTTCGGGGTGCCGCGTCCAGTTCTTGTTGAAGCGAGGGAATATCTTGTTTGGATTCCGAGCCATCACTATCCGTCATTTCCAAATCGCTGGGGATATCAAAGTGATCATCCTTATCCTGACCCATGTCGCCGTCACTCGAATGCATGTCCCCCAACCTCATTTTGGTTTTGGAATTGACCGTGGAACCATCCTCATCATCACTTTGCCAATTGACAATTTCTTCCAAGTCTTGTTCGGGAACGTGCGTTTCGGATTTGCGTTTGCCATGATTGCTTTGGTGTAAATTAATGAGCAATTCATTTTCATCTTTATTATCCTCCTTGCCATCATCGGACGAACAAAAGGAACCCGTCGTTAAACTCATGTTTTTCTGAGGAGTATGGCTGGGACCTGGATAGACCATGCGAGACGCGGCATGGTTGCCAGATTGGTGAGTCGCGTCACTCTCACGGGGTTGAGGGTAGTGATGGTTTTCGCCATTATGACTCTGATGGTGGCGGTCGTCCATCTTGGAAAAAGTGTTGTCTTGGGGTATGGAGTCTTCTTCTTCTTCTTCTTCTTCAAGCCGATGCGTGTTTTGATTGCAGTTGCAGTTCCTGCTGCCGCTGGTTGTTTTTGCTGATTGTTGTAGGAATTAGGAATGGAATGACTGCTAGTAGAGTTGCAATTCCAGTCTATTGGCGGCACGGCAGTGATGATGGCTATGGTTGGCGTTATTCGGCAGTAGGATAAAACTTGCCTCCAAGAATGTTCACGAAAAACAATGAGTAGCTACTATCACTTGTAGTATATGCTACAACCTCGCCCGTCTATCTGTCTTCTTCCTATAGTCTCTGGAAGATATCTATTGTAGCTAACTAGCTACTATACTACTCTACTACTACTAGCTAGATTGACGGATAACGGAGGAGGATGAGGTGTTATTCTTCAGCAACACCTGCCTCACGTACACTGGACTGGACGGGGTCGTTATCTATCTGGGTCATCCAGCATGTACGTGTGGACGTCGCTGCGGCTCGTTCCCAAAATTTTAAACATGATTTCCCCGAGGGTGGCCGAAAATTCTATCGCACAAATTACGTTCGTTGTTGACAATTCTCAAAAAGACACGGCCAGGGTACCTGTGGCGGGTCATTAGTGACTTCCTTTTATCGATCGAAAAATAAACGCCCGTAGAGCTGCGAAGAGCTCACAATTCAGGCTTCCCATAACAACATGAGATGTCTCCACATGTAGCCACTGCTGCTAGCTAGTAACTACAAGCTTGTTAATTTGAAGTTGGAAGATGACAATATGTGAAAATCTGATAACTATGTTTCCATCTCACAACACATGTGGATGATTGTTCTCCATGTTGTCAACAGACCAAAAACGGGTGACATTCTTTCCGCTGTGATGACAATCATTCTGTTGCAAAACAATTGTTAAAGATTCATGCACTTCATCAATTGTTTCGTCAACATCGCTCTGATGCTCTGCCATCTACTGAAAATTGCCTTTTCATTTTGGTCACTGATCTCCGTGTGCGTCTCTTGAAAGAATTCATCATTCATGAGGGACCACACACAATTTTGTGAAATCGACAATCTCGAATTGCGAAGAAGAAACAATTCAGCATAATTTTTCACCAATTGAACAAGACAGGAATAAGCTGCAGGAAGGCAACATTTCTCGATGCCCATCAACGCAAAGAATGCAAGTTCTCTGACTTGCATCAACTGCATTGCTGTCATTTTGTGTCCACATTGCATCAGCCCCCAATGTCAGAGACAGGAGCACTCACCATGTCCTTCTTGTTCTTCTTCAGGAATGCCATCATTTCTTTGACCAATGAAGCCATCAAAGAAAACTCATTTCTTCTTGCCCAACCCCACATTCTCAATGTCTCTCAACGTGCCACAGCTTCATCACAATCAAGCATAATCTTCTCTTTCTGCTCAGCTAACACAGCTCTGAGACAGAGGAGACACTTCAAGACCAACAAAAAGAGACAATTTCCTAATTTTTGTTAAAGCAAACAGCCTTAGAAACAAAAGCATTGTCAAACAGTTCTAATTCGGTAAACAGAAAAGCGCCAATCTGAAGGTTATGTGATAAACATCATAAAATTGCTACAAGTTCATGACTGAAGACTTCATAAAACTGCCAGTTGAAAGCACATCCAACACCCTCCAAGACTAAAAAGACAGGAAGGATTAGAATGTTTGATCCAAAAATGACCACCAACCCACCCTTTCTTAACGAGGACATGCCTCAGAGAGTTTTTTCTGCTCAATCGCAAGTCTACAACCCGAAGCTTCCTTTGTTCCCCCTCCCTTTCTGATGACATTTCCCATCATTTCAGCAATGTCAGATTCAGCCTTGCCACTCCCGGGTAGCTACGGGAGTCGCAACTTCACACAGACCTGTCTGTGTGTGAGCGTCCAAAGAGCCTGCTGGGCTGAAGTCTCTTGTCTAGTGCGAAGTAAATTAGATGTACAGATTGTTTTTTTTTTTAATCCAAAAATGACTCTTCAGAGTTCACAAAAACGCATCAATGAATTGTTCTTCAGTTAAGTCAACCAATTAAATTTTTTAATGAAATGTTCCTGGTTTTCAGGTTGCTAGTGACATTTTCAGCCATGATGATTACCCCCACGTTGGCAACATGAACAGTGATGGGAGTCTGAATGGGAATGTCAAGTGAGATAAGAATTTCAAAAATAGTTTTCTTGGCAATGCTGTTTGCTGGCCTCAGAGGAGGAATGAGCAACAATGCTGGCTTGCTTAGAGCACCACCTCTTAGAGGCTCCACACAAGAACAAAATGAAAGCCATGACAAAATTTCTGGTGCATTTATCATTCACCAAATCCAAATCTGACTGACCAACAAAATGTCATTCAAGTTGTCCTTTGATGAACTTCAATCCCATGTCTTCAGTGCCCTACACAAACTTCATGTTTGTTGACATTTCTTTGCAAGCAAGAGTAGGAGACTTCAAACATTTTGTAAGCTTCCAAACACAAGTGCCTAAATCAATGATTGAATTCTTCAACAAATGCAATTGGATTCAAACACCATTTCCACTTTCTTTGTTCCAGGAGTCACATAATTTTTCAAATCTCAAATCTTTTCAGCAAAAAAAGATTTCAATTTCTTGATCTAGTTGGGTTGTCTAAGCCAAGACTATGTCAAGAATTGACAAGACACTGCTTTATTTGCTATTTGGAATTGATTCCTTTGGCAAATTCTTGAAATGACAAAAGCGCTGCTCAAGGTCTTCTTCGTGAACAAGAATCGAAATGCTTTTGTTTCCTGAGACTGACTTTTGACACAAATGATTTTGGAACCCTTTTGCCGTTAACAAGCATGTTACGTTCTCGGATACTAGTATTCCACAACAGCGATGGTATTTCTTCCCTACATTTGACATAACAAAAAAAGTGTTGCTGCATGCATGATGGAATGTCAAAAGCAGTATTGGTTCTCTTGTTGATATTTTTCTAATGTATGGTTTATGGGATCAGACCTGGCATGGCGTAAAATTGGGGGCCAAATCGAACTGCTCCGTTCAGCAGATTCTGCCCCGAGCGGGGGAGAATTCCAGTTTCCTCCAAATTACGACGATATATTTCTTGGTAGTTACCAACTCCCAAAACGGTGTCCTTAAACATCCTTTTAAGGCCTGGACCATAGGCATTCGACAGTGGCATCCTGTTAAAAAGGCGCTTATCGATACCCATTTCTTCTGCGTATACTGTAGACGAGGAAACCCAATAGACGAATGAGGCCCAGTCATGATCATCTTGCATTGTGGCAAGGCACAAGTTCTCCTCAGTGCCTAACTCGTTACCAGATGAGCTGGGAATTGTTGGTCGATAAAAGTATGGCTCTGAGAAGGAAAAGCCAATGCCTGTGGTTGGCTCGCGAACGTCGTTTTCCAAATTCCAAGTAGCACCAGCTACAATGTCGACGTCTCCACTGACCAGCATTCTGTATCCCTCGCCACTGTTTGCCAGGTGCACCAAATCCACAGTCGAAAGGTCACCTCCAAAAAGACCAGACGCTACAGCGAAGCAAAAGTCAACATCCAGACCAGTTACACTCGCTGAAGTAGAATTTGGAGCAGCTTCCATGGCAAATCCAGGTCGGCCGAATCGGACCCCACAATGTAACCGCCCACGTTCAAGCACTTTACGAAGCGTACCCCCGAGTGGTTTGGGTCCATTGCCATCAACATCAGTACCATCATAAATTTGATCAATAGGCATGGTGTACATTAGACCGGTTGCATTCATGACGTGTTCCTTAGCGCCCTCGTTATACAAAAAGTTTTGGTTCTCTCGCGGTTGAAATGGTTCGACGGAGCTCTCGTACATTTCTCCGTAGTTCCCTACAGCCGCAACAGCGTGTCGGAACATATCTTGGTAGCCATCTCCAAAGACTTGGGTCTGTGGGAACTGTTCAGCGGTCTCACGAGTGATGTTTCGCAATTCGGCCACTAGCAAGGCACCAAACACAGCATTCACAAAGTCCGACAACACTGGGTCATCGGCCGGAGTCATCAAACTCCACATGGCCTTGCTATAGATCTTTGATCCAGTGGTGTAGTCTCCTGTGTAACCCATCTTTCGAAGCCCAGCTTCCCCCATGGCGATCGGCAACACAGTAAAGATGTTGCAGACTCCATCCGCAATTGCTCGGAAGTAGTCCATGGGGCCGCCTTCTATGACGATCACGTTTCGCTGACTCAGATCACCCAGAATGAAGTCGTAGCGTTGGGAATCTTCCCTTGCGCAGAACATCAAATCCTTGCATTCTTCAATATACTTGAAATGCTTGTCTTCGGCACATTCCAAATAGAAGGGGTCGCCTGCAAGTACGAATCCGCCACGGTAGAACGTGGCTGCGGATCGAATATTTTTTTGGCGTGTGTCCATAAAAGGGGTGACCTCTACTGGTTGGATGTCAAAGGTATCGCCCTCGTTCATGTCCACATATTCTACCTTGGCATTGTCTGGTCCCAGGATCGCAGCTGAAATGGCAGTGCACTGCAGACAACACATGGCATAAAATCAGCAAATGATGGTTAGACGAAAGTTTAGTAACACAACAAAGCAATCAAAATGAGGATTCTACGCACCATTGAAGGAAGCATACCCAAGCGGGTTCCGTCGTCTTGCTCTCTACTCAGAGCTTGTGAGGAATTCTGGTGATATTGACAGGTGAGGTATCCCTTCTGTTTGATTTGTTCCAAACGAGACAGAGAGATTGGTTCGATACCTCCAGTTACGTCTCTACCAGTTTCCTCCGTCCAATCCACTGGGCTTGTGCTTGTATCGGACTTCAAAGAAGAAGCAGACGAAAAGCTTTCTGCAAAACGCAAGGCCATCAAAATGACAATGGACACCAAAATGGAAATAACGAGCTTGGTTTTCCAATTCCACTCTGAGAAGCAAGCGCAAGCGTCAGGGGTCGACAATTCCTTATCCCAGACACGAGTGGCTTCGACCAATTCAAAGCTTTCCAAGTCTGTGTGTGATGAACTCGGTCTAGCCTCTTGGTCCTGCTGCTGCTGCTGCTGCTGCTCCGTGGGAGAAAGAACCGCGTGAACGTGAATAATCCTCTGGTCTTGATTGGGGACAAGCGGTTGTTCATTTGCATTTGCACCAAGTCGTTCACCTGTGCCCGCGTTGATGTCATCGGGGTTCGTGTCGGAGTTATTAGTGCTGCTCCCAATACCTCGAACAGCAAGGGCCCCGGGACGGCTCAAACGACTAAGGCGGTGTGCCCTCCCAGTATCCCGACGCAACGTCGTCAATTCCAATGCAGTGGCCTTTGTCTCTTCCTCTGAAACTAGGGGTTGCTCATAGATAGCATCCCCACTACCACTGCCCCTCCTTGCACGGTTATGGACAGACGCAGCCTCCTGCTCTTGCTCCTGTTGCCCGCCTCCTACCAACTCTTCAGCTTGCTTCTCATGTTTGGCCGACGATGACATGGCAATAAGAAAGAAATAATAACAAGTATACTCTGTAGTTCTAGTGACTATCTATCACAGTGCTCGAGGCTAAGGCTGCTAGACTCTAGTTAGTGGATTGCTTGTATAGTGGTATGGCTCGGATATCTCGGACAAATGCTGTCTCTTATACACATCTGACGCTGCCGACGAATAGAGAGGTGTAGATCTCGGTGGT
>ENA-ORBV01006223-ORBV01006223.1-microbial-mat-metagenome-genome-assembly--contig:-NODE-6223-length-21222-cov-8.607898_pt1 | contig 21222 bp, 16 predicted proteins | sample MGYA00237777_ERZ505514 | MGnify/ENA primary metagenome ERZ505514 (study PRJEB26160, sample SAMN06269048) | microbial mat metagenome | isolation source: Oligotrophic lake microbial mat | place... | reverse complement strand
TTCTGGTTGCTCCTTTCCGGAAGCAACTCCCACCTACACCACCTTAGCCCTTGGTCCGAATTTTGGGGTCCACTTCAAACTACCATTCCGGTGCGCACGGTGTTGGCGGAGGCAGATAGCGCACTGGCGGGCCGCGCGACCCTTCCAAGCCTCACCTCAGAAAGGCTGGTTCAGCTTTTGAGCTCCGTAAATCTTGGTGAAATCACCTATCGACAACCGGGAGTGCCATTTCCCGAGCAACCGATGGCGGATGATGATGGGGACGGCTTGGCCAACATGAAAGACAACTGTCCGAGCGTCGCGAACCCAGATCAGGCTGACTCGAACGGCGATCAGGTGGGTGATGCCTGCAACATCAAGGTCACCGGCAGCTGCGTGTTGGAGCGTCCCGACGGTCAGCTGAGCGCGTTTTTCGGGTACAGCAATCCGTTAGCGTTCCGCAGTATTCCTATTGGCACTCACAACCCAGTTGGCGGTGATGCCGCGGGGCTTGGTTTGCTCGATTGGGGACAACCGACGACGTTCGACGGTGGCATCGTTGCTGGGGCCTTCACGCGGCCGTTGTCGGTAGGCGAAGTGGTTTCCTGGAGCGTTGAGGGTCAAACGGTTAGCGCAAGTTTGGACGGGTCCCCAGCGTGCTCGGGGCGCGAACTCACCGATGTTGCGTTCGCGCCCAATGTTGCTGCCTTTGGTGCCGAGTCAGTCACGCTGGGGGATCGCGTGAGCGTGGTTGGCCGCGGTGACATGGCGACCCTTGTGAGCGGGGGTGACATCGTGCTGGGCGCCAACGTGAGCGTTGGGCACCTCATGGCAGGCCGTCGCGCGGTCGTGGGCGCCGGGAGCGCGGTGCTCGGAGCAGCGGTCACGGGCGAGCAGCTCACTCTGAATGGCGGTGCCTCGGTGGCGGGCGCTCAAGTGCGGAGTGTGTTGCCGCAACACGCGCTCGGCTGGCACGTGGTGTTTAGCGCGGCGACGCTCGGGGATGTCGAGGTGCAAGCGGGGCAGATCCGAGAGCTGGTGCCTGGCAACTATGGCAACGTGAATGTCCGAGCGGGGGCCCGCCTAAGCTTGCAGATCGGGAACTACCAGTTTGGTACGCTCTCGGTGGATAAGCAGGGAACGGTTGCCGTTAGCGATGGGACGGTGACGGTGCACGTAGCGACGAGCCTCGACCATCGTGGAGCCACTTCCGTACAAGCTCACTCGGATCTTACCCTCGGCTATTGGGGATCAGAACCTGCGAAGGTGAACGCTTCGTTCACCGGTGCCGTGGTGGCCCCGAATGCGGAATTGGCGCTAGGCACCGTGCCGAATGCTGTGTATCGAGGCTCATTCTTTGCGAAGAGCCTCAAGGTGGGGCCAGGTACTTTGGTCGAATTCGCGCGCCCCAGGTGAGCCCGGTGCGTTCGGCGATAACCTCCTCCAGCGCGCGCCTCTTAAAGATCGGTGGCGTAAGCGTTGGGCTTGTCGCTCTCTGCCTGGCCTGCGGCTCGAGCCGCGACATCGATGAACATAACTCCGAAGCGATGAACCTCGGGGGGGCCGCCGCGAGCTCAGCAACTCAGCTTCCCTGTGAGCCGCTCCCAGCCGGAACCGAGCAGCTCGTGAAGGGGGTGCGCATCTTTGAGCTAGCTGCGTTTCAAGGCGTCAAGGTTTCGCTCGTTCATCAGATGACGGAGGTGGCCCCGCGCAATGCAAAAATTGTGGCGAACCGGCCTGCGCTCTTTCGGGCTTACGTGGCTCCGGAGCCTGGGTGGGTTCCTAGGATTGTGCGGGCTAGGCTCACTCTGCAAAACACCGACGAGGCCGGCCGCGTCTCGGAAAAGGTCTTCCCGCGCACGGTTACTTTGCGTGATGCTTCTATCGATCGCGACCTAGATTCGACGTACAACTTTGAAGTCCCCGCTGACGCCATCACTGGCAATACGCGCTACTCAGTCGCTTTTTCAGAGACGGAAGCTTGTCCGCCGGCGTCCACGGGCACTGTGGCTCGTTTTCCTAGCGAGGGGTTTTCTGAACTCCAGGCTCGGCCAATCGGGGGCGTGCATGTTCAGCTAGTTCCCCTGCGTTTTTTGGGGCCTACGGGCCCTTTGCTTCCGGATACGAGCGACTCGCAACTCGAGATTTACAAGGATGCACTATTCAGGTTGTTTCCTGTGGACGCGGTGGACATGAAAGTGCGAAGTGAGCCTGTAGATACGTCGGCGTCCACCATGACAGCTGTGCTCGATCAGCTAAGCGCGCTGAGAGCCGCAGAGAATTCAGCATCAGATGTGAGCTACTATGGGCTCGTGCGATTTACTGAGCGCGTTGAAGATTGCTGTTCGCCGAGTTGCGTGCTCGGCGGAGCCGTTGACGGCGATCCAACCCATCCAACGGCTGGAACGGCGCTTGGCGTTGGCTACACGGGGGAGGCGTCAGCTGGGACGTTGGTGCACGAGTTAGGGCACGTATATGGCCGGCCCCACACGCCTTGTGGTGTTGAGGGCGACCCTGAATATCCCTACCGTGGCGGGCTTATCGGAAGCTGGGGCTATGATCTTCTGAACTACGAACTCATCGATCCCATGACCCACCACGATTGTATGGGCTACTGCGCTCCAGTTTGGGTCAGCGACTACACGTTTGCACATCTTCAGGCGTACCTGGCCCGGCTGAATGGCTACGACGCGGTGTTACCGGGACAAATGTTACAGACCCTCAAAATTCGCACGAGCTCTAGTTCCTTGCGCCATGTGTGCTCGAACCCTCTCAGCGCTAGAAAGTCATCCTTCCAATGAGAAGCCTCTGTTACGCCTGGCCATTTGTAACTAGCGTTGCCTTGCTGTGCTCGGCCTGTGGTGTGGAGGAAACGCCTCCGCCCATGGCTTCGCCTCCGATGAACTGCGACGGCGCTGCGTTCCTTGCCACCGCCCCCCGCACCGCGCGTCATGCCAAGAGTATGGGGTTCAGTGGAACCCCCGAGGCGTACACGGCCTTGTACGAGGTTGCGTGCGCCGCTGTTGCCAATTGTTCGCAGGCCTGCATCGCAAGCGGGGGGACCAAGGAAATGTGCGATGCTTCCGAGTGCCTGCCGATCGGTGTCACGGGTATGGCCTGCTTGCCGCCACCGGTGTGGAGCAACCTACAGGGGATCCAAGCTGAATCCACGCTGACCGACGACGCGGTGCAGATAGTTGCTGTGGATACCTTGTATCGAGACCGACTGCTCGTCTTTCAGTTTGGCCTTGCGGTGCCAGCGGACGCGGTGGTCCGTGGAATTCAACTGAGTATTCGCCATTCGGGGGATGAGTCGATCGTGGATGATTCCGTCAAGCTGAGCAAAGCTGGGCGCGCCGTAGGGGCGGACCGCGCCGCCGCTCAATCCTGGTCGAGCGAAGCGTTAACCTGGGTGGATTACGGAAATCCCGATGACCTTTGGGGAGAAGCTTGGACGCCGGCAGACCTGAATGGAGACGGCTTTGGCGTGGTCCAGTCAGTGCTCTACGGAAAGACAGTGGGGAATTCTCGCGCGTACGTGGACCAGGTTCGGGTTACGGTTCATTATTCGCTGAGCGTGGAGTGTCGCTGATCCACGTAGCTCTTTAAGAGCAGCGATCCGCTGCCCGACATGAGATCGCCGAGTGCAATGGCGACGATGCCATCACCGAGCGGCCAGGTTCCGCGCCGCCATCGACTTACGGAGGCGGCGCGTGATGAATGGGGAATTAACGAGCCTTTTTTGACGCTGCCTTTTTCGGCATTGGCTCACTCGGTGTTCGCCGCCTTTTGCCTCCAAGCTGAACGAATACCTTCTCGGTTGGCTCAGAAGCCACTGTGAATCGCTGCGAAGAGGTACGAAAACCAGCCTTCATTGCTTTGCAGGTGTGCGTGCCAACTGAGAGTGTCACCGGTTCATCAGACACGGCAACCGGCTTTCCATCGCAGTATACAGAATCGCAACCTTTCGGCTCACATCGAAAGCGAACCCCTCCGAGTCGTTCAGGCGAAGGCTGCACGGCGTCAGGTTCCTGCTCGATGTGCGCCATGGATTCGATGGGTGCTTTCGGCTGTGGGCTGAGCGGCTGAGTGGCGAGCTTGGGCACTGGCGGTGTGTGAGCAGGCCCGGAGCCTGGTGGCTTTAGCGCCACCAGCCACACCATGAACGCAATTGCGCAGATCGACAGAAGGCCGCCTGCAGCGACTAGAAATACGAGCGAATTTTCCGCCACTGGGCGTGCTGTCGACGTGTCAGAGAAGCCGTCGGGAGCCAGGTTCGAAGCATTTGGCTCGCTCGGTAGAATGTTTTCTGAAACCTGCTGGGGCGCAGGATTCGTCTCCGTGTGACTGGTCGCCGGAGGTGGCGGCGAGAGCGAAGGCATCAGCAGAAGGGGTTGTGCGCTCACGAGTGCGACAGCTCGTTCTGGGATATCGAAGACGGAGGGCGGAACAACGGAGCTAGGAGCGTTCCGTGGGCTTGGCTTGGGCTCCGGTAGGAGGCGCGCCGGGGGGCGAGTGGGCGCCGGCCTTCGTGGCGGGGGCGCCGGCTCGGGCCTTTTGGCGGGATGATTGGAAACTCTGGCAACCGTAGGATTCAGGCTCGCGAACGCGCTAGCTTGGTCCAGTACGCTTTCAAAGCGAGCGTCCGGTCGAGACGCCAACGAGGTCTCGAACCACGCGTTGAGATCTGGTGAGAATCTGTAACCAAGTGTGCGAGCTCGTTGCTCCATGGAGCCGAAGGGTTGCGTCAATTCTGCGCGGAGCGCCGTGAGGTTCACCGAGCCGGTCCCGAAGCTTCGGAAGGGCGAGCCACCCGTGAGCGAAAAGAAGGCGAGTAGGCCTAGAACGTAGACGTCCATGCTGGGGGAGGACGCCTGTTTCGCGTCTATTCCCTCGGGGGCAGCCCATCTCGGCGTCATGGCCCACCCGGAGTACACCGGTGTTGAGCATTGGAGCGCAGAGGTTCCAAAGTCGCTGACTTTGACGGCGCGCGTCTCTGGGTTAAAGAAAACGTTAGTCGGCTTTAGGTTTCGATGAACCATCCCTGAGGCGTGGGCCACCTCTAAGCCGGAAGCTAAGCGTTGAAGCAGCTGCGTGACAACCGCAAGGCTCAGGCTGCCTTGGTCGCGAACCAACTGAAAAAGGGAGGGAATTTCAACTTTTTCGGAAAGCGCGTAGCGTCGCTGAACCGAAGGCTCATAGCCAAACGAAAGGGGTCGCACGCAAACCTGCGAAGGGAGTTGGGCGGCAGCGCGGGCTAACTGCTCAAGGCCGCGCCACGCTTCTGGAAGGTAGCGCGCATAGAAAAGCTTGATCACCGCACGCTGCTGAGTCTTAACATCCTCGACCTCGAAGACTTCCCCCAGGTCGCCGCGTCCGATAGGCGAAATGACTCGCCAGGCTCCTTGAAGGAGCTCGGGTGGGAGGGTTGAGTTACCCGCGGCATTTTCTTCGACGAGCTCGGCGGACATGGTTCCTTCGTGCAGAATTCGCTTCAACACGACAGAACGACTAGGAAAGGCGAATACTTAGACCCAGGGCGTCCCTTCGCTAGGGTTTAAGTCCGATTTCGAAGGACCCGAGGAACCGCGCCTGGTCTTCTTCGCGCTTCGTGCCCGGGGACTCGAGGATTGAAACCTGGTAAAGGCGGGAATGGTCCAGGATGAAGTTGGCTCGGTAGCGGATCCCTTCGGGCAGTGCTGCTTCAATGGTGCGACCTGTGTGTGCGTTCAGTGAAATTGCCGAAGAGCTGACAAGCCTGCCGGCATCTCCCAGTGCTCCCTCTACCGCAAGATCTAAAATGGAGTCCGGAGTGGCGTGGTCGACCACCGATTGCGGATAGTCGTTGTAGGCGACGGTGTAGGTCTGGTTTCCCGCTTGCACGGTGACCAAATGCACGGTCAATGGGCCCTTTGCACTCGGCGAGGTGAGATTCTCGGTCGTGGGAGCTCCCGGCAAGAGCACTTTGAAGTTGCCGTCTTTCGACCGAAATTCCTGCCAAGTCGCTGGGCGGCACGCGAGCGCGGTGGTGGCGCCGAGTAGCACAAGTGCGGTTACAGCTCCACGCCACAGCCGTGTCGAACAGAATCGGGTCCGAGTGTGGGGTCCGCTCATGCTTCTCAAGTAGCCGACGCAGGCGCTAGGTGGAACCATAGGCGGGCGGGGGCATCGTACTGGGCCTGCCTGCGCGCACACGATCGTCGATCCAGCCGCGGTGGCGGCGCTCGTCAGCCAGGTTTGCCTCAAGGATTCGCCGGATATCGCGCGGGAGCCCGGCAGTTTCTAGGGCATGCTCATAGGCTTCATTCGAATCATCTTCGTTCGAGCGCATGGCCGCCAAGATCCCCTGATCCCCGACCACGTTGCCAAAGAAGACGCGCCCCTTGGCAACCAGTCCCATGAAATCACCCCGGCTTGGAGGCTGCCCGCCCAGCGACGTCATGAGTGCGCTGAGCTCCACAACATGTCGCTCATGATCCTCGAGGAAGCTTTGGAGCGTTGAGCGAGCGCCCTCGTTTGACAGCCTCTCGACGGCGGCGCGGTAGGCGGAGAGCGCATCGTAGTCGGCCGAGATCAGCGACTTCAATAGGGCCAGCAACGCTTCATCACCGCTCATTGCTTCAGTATTCTAGGGCGTGGCGTGCCCGCCTGACCAGCCCGGCGCCAGGAACACCCGGAATTCTCGGGATCCCCGACTTTGCCGTGCCTCAGCTACCATCTCCCAGCCTCGGTTCCGCCCGCGGGCAAAGCGCGCTAAGCATCGGCTTCCGATGAGTGCCGACCAGAAGGGCCAGCGCCCCACGATCCGTGGCTTCTTTGAGGAAGACACCCCGGTACATAGCTGGAGGCCGACCCCCGAGCGCACGAGTGGCGGCGAATCATCCCAGGAGTACCACCCACCGGCGTCGCCTCCCGTCTCTCCAGCGCATAGGACGATCGAAACCCAACCCGTCCAGCTTTCTTCGGAGATAGATCCGCACCGCGCGCTAACGCAGAAGCTGCTGGTACGACGCGTCAGTCCGTTTGCCCCTCCAACGGTCGCGCCGCACAGCCGGCGAATTCCACCCTGGGGTGTCGCGTTTCTAGTCAGTCTGCTGGTTTTCGTGAGCGGATGGCTTGCCTGGCAGCGTACTCAAGACTCCCCGATTTCAACCGATAAGGATCGGTCCGCACTACCAACCCCATCGTTCCCGCCGAGGCCCCCACGCATTCGCGTTCAAGTGGCTGCAGACTTACCGAAGTCGCTCACACACCACCGACCGGCCTCGACGAAGGCTGCGGCTGCCGAGGCTGGTGGGCCACCGCCCCCCGAGGCTAAAAAAAACAGTAGGGTGAACTCCGGGCTAGATCATGTTCAACCGCACCGTGACTCGACACCGCATGACCGTGAGCACTCCGGTACAAGTGGTCCCCCACACACTGCTGATGAAGGAACGCGCCCGCGTGAGGTGTGGCTACAATGAAACACGCGACCCCAGGCAACGGCTGCCGTTTAACCGCTTGCGATTGATGGGTTGGTTTGGGTGCATGGTGGCGTTATTGGCCGTTTGCTGGCCGGTTCCAGCCCAGGCGGCGGAGGCCCGCGCGCGCGCGTTACAGCTCTTTCAGAAGGGGAATGAAGCCTTTGCGGCTGGCAATACGTTCGATGCTTACGATGCCTACGCGCGTGCCTTCAGCTTGAGCCCGAGTTTCGATATTGCGTGCAACCTCGGGCGTTCCGAGTCAGAGATGGGGAAGCTGCGTGAGGGTGCTGGGCATCTCCGGTATTGCCTCAAAAATTTCCCGGCAAGCAGTCGCACCGAGATGCGACAGGCGGAAGCGAAGTTCGGTCAGCTCCTCAGCAAGGTTGCAGGCCAGCTCGCACAGGTTGCGCTCAAGGTTGAGCAGGCTGGAGCACTGGTTTCGGTCAACGGCGAAGAGGTGGCCACTACGCCCCTTTCCGAAAGCATCTTTCTCAATCCCGGTTCGACCCGGCTTTTGGTGTCAAAGGTCGGCTACGCGGACGAGATTTTTGAGTTTGTGGCTCAGGCAGGGAGTCAACATGAAATGAACGTTAAACTAACGCCGTCTAGCGGTGTCATGCAGCCGGCACGCTCATTCACTGCCAAGGGCGGGATGCCTATGCGCGTGAAGCCGACCAACGACTCAAGCGAATTGACGTACGGTGCGAAGCGAAGCGAAGCTTTGCACTCTCCGCCGCTGCGCACGGCGCTGCTGATCGGGGGGAGCGCCGTTACACTTGCAGGGCTTAGCCTCGGGACGTTTTTCGCGCTCCAGGCCGCTGACGAGCATGCAGCTTTTCGCTCGCAACGCGGTGTCGTCGAACGGGATTTGGGTGCTGCCGGCTGCCTTGGCCAAATGGGCGTGCCGAGTTGTGTTCAATTGGAGGCACATCGAGAATCAGCCGCCAGGAAAGAACGTGTGAGCTTTTTGGCGCTGGCGTCCGCCTCGGGCTTCGGGCTCGGAACGGCGGCACTCTGGTTTTTGTGGACTCCCTCCCGCACCCAGCCAGAAATCTCGTTTCTTGGGAGGGCACATGGCGCCGAGGTTGTTGTTCGAGCGGCTTTTTAGGAGACGCCGCACTCGTTGGTTTGCTATGGGAGTCACATTGCGGTGATGAGAGCTGTGGTTCAGAACTGGTTCGGGTGGGCGCTTTGCTTATTTTTGTTGGGTCTGAGCCACACCGCGTACGCTGAGCCGTCGTCAGCAGAAATCGCGGTGGCTCGCCGTCTTTTTAAAGATGCTGCCGCGCTCGAAGAACGAGGGCGCTGGGCTGAAGCGGCCCAAACCTTGCGCGAAGCCATCGCGATCAAGGATACGCCGGGGCTTAGATTTCATTTGGCCAACGCAGAGGCTGAACAGGGGCATTTAGTTGAGGCCGTTGTTGAATATGACAGAGCTGATGAGCTGATCGCCGCTGGGGAATCCGCCCCTGACGTTGCAAAGCTTCTGGCTGCGGCTCGAGAGGACCTGAAAAAACGCGTTCCCACCGTGCACGTCGTCGGCCTCGCATCGGATGCAGGGGTTACGTTGACGATCGACGGGCGAAAGCTCGCAAGTTCACTGTTGGCCCACCCCATCCCGCAGAATCCGGGACGGCATAAGATTGTGGTGGAGTCCGCGGGGCATCAGCGCGCTGTGTTCGAAGTGGACTTAATGGAAGGCGAGAGGCGGCAGATCCAGGTCAACCTCGCTAAGCAACAGCCCAAAGCCGGGGTACGCCAGGTGTCCACGAGCGAGTCGCTCACCACTGGCGAATCGCCTTCGTCGCCCGAGCCCCCGCCGGCTCAACCTAGGAAGCATGGAGGGAGCATCGCGCGCACGGTTGTTGTCGTGTCCGAGGTGCTGATCACCGCGGCAGGCCTGGGTGTCGGAGCTGGTTTTCTCCTCAACCAAAATTCAATCGATACGCGCTCAGCAGCGCTGAGCCGTGAGCTGAGTGAAATAGCAATGAGCGCGCCGCAAGATGCCAGCGTCTGCGGTATGCCCGGAGACGCAGCAACAGCCGCTAAGTGCGCGGAGTTCCGGCAGACTTTAGTGGATTCGAAGCAAGCTCGGGATCTTGCGACGGCGGGTTTTGTGGGGGCCGGCGTCGGCGTCCTCGCGACGGTGATCACGCTCATCGTGTGGGACACCTCGGGCGCCGAAGCCTCTGCCTCAAAGGCGCGCTCCGGCTGGCAGGCGACCCTTTCCCCGCTTGGCTCGCAGGGTCTTCACGCGACGTTCCAGACGCGTTGGTGAACTCGCACCGAATGTGGAACGTCGTTTAAGCCAACGCGGTCAAGGGCACTTATCCCGACGTACTTCGCTTACTTGGCGAAGTACTCGGTGGCACGCTTGTGCCCTTTGGTCTTGAGTTGCTTGTCGGCGAGTAGCTTTTTTGCAGGCAAATTGAGTTCTTTGGTCGAGATGCCCAAACCGGCCGCAATAGCCTCGATGCGTTGTCCAGGATTTTTTGTCACGTACTCAAGGAGCGTACTACTCAGGCCTTGAAGCTCATCGGGGGTGCGCTTAATGCGAGTGCCGCGTGAAGGACGGGCCTTGAGTGGCAACGGTGAGAGCACGAGCGGCGCTGCCGTACGGGCTCTGCCGCGTCGCGGCTGTGACTCACCCAGGGCTTCACGAAGCGTCGCCATGGCTGCCTCGCGCACCAGATCGGTGAGCTCCTGGGTGAATACCTGGATTAGGGCCTTCATTTGGCTATCAAAATCGGTTGCCATTCGTCTGCTCCTTTGTGGATCCTCGAGGAAAGCTGCGCGTTCGAGGCTAACGTGCGTAATACGCGGCTGTAGGCTCCTCGCCAACGAGCCTGAGATGATTCTCGCGGACCAGGAGCCGCATGGGCAGTGTCAGGTCTTTCGCCGAGACTCCCAATCCTGCGCTGATTTCCTCAAGCCGTTCGCCCGGGCGACCTTCGATGTAGTCGAGCACCTGATCGGCGAGCCTATCCACGGCCTCCTGCTCCCGTTTGCTCAGCCGTTCGGGTTCCGGCGAAGCAGAGGCCTTCACCGTTTTTAGCGGCTCGGGTGACACCGGCTCGGGTGACACCGGCTCGACGTCAAGCCGTAACGAGAGTTGCTGCTTGGAGCTCGCCTTCGCCTCAGAGAGTGCCTGTTGCAGCGCCTCATGGGTGGCTTTCTGGATAAGCACCCTTAAGTCTGCAACAAAAGCGTCACCCGCACGCTGGAAGGCACGCTCGACGTTGAACCGCGGCTGACGCGGCGTCCGTTTCATGGCGTAGGCGTTTGACACAGCTCTCCCTTGTCTGTCAATTGGCAAATGCTCCGCTCGAGCGCTCGGAATCGGTCGAAGCCGAGCCGCGTCGAGATGCTTTTCTCACCGAAAACGGCTCTGAGAGCTCGCTGTCCGGCCGGCTCCACAGGAACGTCGCGAATCTTTATCAGCCAGACGCCATCACGATATCTTCCGCTGAGCTTGATATCTTGGGCAAGCGCTCCTGGCGGCCAGGCCGCCTTGACGAGGAGAACTCCGAGGGCGACCATGGGTGCTCGCGAGTGAGCGTTGATTGGCCGTTGCGAGGAGGAAATCGTGTCTCAACGTGTAGCGGACCCAAGCCTATTTGTCATTTTCGGTGGTACCGGCGATCTTGCCCGGCGTAAATTATTACCTGCACTCCTTCATCTGCTGAATGCGGGCCACACCGAAAAGACACTTATAATCGGTGTTTCGCCCGATCCCCACACGGATATCAGCTACCGACAGCTGGTTCGCGCTGCGCTGCTTGAGGCTCAGATGCCAGCGGAACAAACGGAGAAGTTTTGCGCTGAGCACGTGTTCTATCAGTGTCTGGGAGGCGGAACGCCAGCTGATTTTCAGCTACTGTTTGCACGCCTCCAGAGCCTTGAAGAAGCGAATGGATTTTCGGTCCAGAATCGCGCCTTCTACATGGCTTTACCACCCGATGTGTTTGCGCACACCGTGGAGGGAATCGGTGCTGCGGGGTTGAATCGAAGTCTGGGGTACACGCGAATTGTGGTCGAAAAACCCTTTGGAACTGACCTTGAGACAGCGCGAGCGCTCAACGCGATGCTGCATCGGCATTTGGACGAAAAACAAATTTATCGCATCGATCATTATCTTGGGAAAGATACGGTTCAGAATCTTTTGGTGTTTCGTTTCGCAAACGCCATCTTTGAGTCGCTGTGGAACCGGGACCGGGTGGAGAGCGTTGAGATCACGGTGGCTGAAGATCTCGGGGTTGGCACGCGGGCTCGCTATTATGATCGGGCCGGCGCAATCCGCGACATGATTCAGAATCACCTGATGCAGATCCTCGCCTTGTTTGCGATGGAAATCCCCATCGCATTCCGTGCGGAGGCGATTCGATTCGAGAAAGTGAAGGTGCTGCACAGTTTGCAGGCGCTCAAGTTGGAGAAAGTGGTGCTTGGCCAATACACAGCCGGTGCCATCGCCGGCCACCCGGTGATCGGGTACCTGGAAGAGGACGGGATCCTGCCGGACTCAGTGACTCCAACATTTGTCGCCATGGAAGTACGCATCGACAATTGGCGCTGGCAGGGAGTGCCCTTCTACCTACGAACCGGCAAGCGCTTGCCAAAACGTGTGAGTCAGATAGCCGTCCGCTTTCGCGACGTTCCTGTGAGCCTGTTTCGTTCGATGGGTGCGGAGCTAGACACGGCGGATGTTCTGCTCATCACGCTGCAGCCGGATGAAGGTTTCTCTCTCCACTTTGATGTCAAAGTGCCCGGCCCTGGCTTAAATCTTAAACGCATTCCGCTTTCCTTCAAATATAAGGATGCGTTCACCGACATGCCTGAGGCCTACGAAACGTTGCTGTTAGATGTGCTGCTCGGTGACCAAACGTTGTTTGTGCATGCGGAGGAAGTCGAGGAATCCTGGCGCTTTTTCGCAGAGCTTCTGGCGAATCCGCCGCCGATATACGGCTATGCGGCTGGCACCGTTGGGCCAAGAGAAGCGGACCAAGTGGCCATGCTTGAGAAGGATCTTTGGTAGCCGAGAGTTATGGTAAAAACGCTCATGTTCAAACTGACAACTTCACCTAGCTTTGCTGCGCTAACGCAGCACAAGGAGGCCTTGGCAACACGCCACCTTCGCGATTTGTTCGAGTCAGATCCTGGTAGGTTCGAGCGTTTTAGCTTGCATCTCGAGGACATCCTGTTTGATTTTTCTAAGAATCGGATGACTGATGAGACCTTGGAGTTGTTGGTGCAGTTAGCCGAGGAAGCTAAGCTGCCGGCATGGATTGAGAAGATGTTTTCTGGGGAGAAGATCAACGTCACGGAGGGGCGTGCTGTGCTGCATGTGGCGCTTCGACAACAGGGCCCAGCGCCGCTCTCGTTTGAGGGACGTGATGTGATGCCCGATGTGCGTGGCGTGCTGCAAAAGATGCGGAGATTCTCGGATGGTGTGCGCGAAGGTTCCTTCAAGGGCTTCACGGGTCGCCGTATCACTGACATCGTGAACATCGGCATCGGGGGCTCCGATTTAGGCCCTTTCATGGTGACTGAAGCGCTTCGGCCCTATTGGCAGCCCGGCTTGAATGCCCACTTTGTTTCGAATGTGGACGGCACGCACCTGGCCGAGGCTCTGAAGCGGCTCAATCCGGAAACGTGTCTCTTTCTGGTCGCCTCCAAAACATTTACGACCCAGGAAACACTGACGAACGCGCATTCAGCGCGGGCTTGGCTGTTGGAGCATCTGAAGGATGATCGCGCCGTGGCGAGCCACTTTGTGGCGCTCTCCACCAATCAGAAAGAAGTGGTGCGGTTTGGTATCGATCCCGAAAACATGTTTGAGTTTTGGGATTGGGTGGGTGGCCGCTACTCCCTGTGGTCGGCGATTGGGCTATCGATTGCCATCATGCTGGGAATGGACCACTTCGAGCAGCTTCTAGCCGGTGCGAACGACGCAGACGTGCATTTCCGGAGCACGCCACTTCGGCAAAACATCCCGGTTATCATGGCGCTCTTAGGCGTTTGGTACACGAATTTCTGGGGCGCCGAATCGCACGCCATTTTGCCCTACGATCAGTATCTCCACCGCTTTGCCGCGTACTTTCAGCAAGGGGATATGGAGAGCAACGGCAAGGGCGTCGATCGCGAGGGTGCGCGTATCACCGAGTATGAGACCGGGCCCGTTATCTGGGGCGAGCCAGGCACCAATGGGCAGCACGCTTTCTACCAGTTGATCCATCAAGGCACCCGGCTGATCCCGGCGGATTTTCTGGCGCCTGCGCAATCGCAGAATCCGCTTTCAGACCACCACAACAAGCTCTTGGCCAATTTTTTCGCTCAAACAGAAGCGCTCATGCGAGGTAAGACGGAGGCGGAAGCTCGTGCGGAGCTTGCCAAAGTCGGGGTCAGCCCCGAGCAGCAAACGGCGCTAGCGGTTCACAAGAGCTTCCTGGGGAATCGGCCCACCAACTCATTTCTGTTTAAGCGTCTCACGCCGCGGACGCTGGGCAGGCTCATCGCCTTGTACGAACACAAAATATTCGCGCAGGGGATCCTCTGGAATGTTAACAGCTTCGACCAGTGGGGCGTGGAGCTTGGGAAGCAGCTAGCGAACGCTATTCTTCCGGAGCTGCTCGGGCCCGAGCCGGTGGCCTCGCACGACAGCTCCACGAATGGGCTCATCAACTACTTTAAAGAACAGCGCTGAAAACGGGCGCGTTCAAACGCGGATTCGAGAGTTTTTTCCCCTGGAGGATGTCATGACACAAACACTTGGGCAGTTCGGAATGATTGGGATGGCCGTGATGGGGCGCAACCTTGCGCTGAACATTGCAGATCATGGCTTTCGAGTTGCAGTGTGGAATCGAGAACCCCACCTGACCGATGACGCCGTCAAAGAGAGTGGTGGGCGCTTGATCGCAACAGCCTCTCTCGCCGAGCTTGTCCAAAGCTTGGAGAAGCCACGCAAGATCATGATGATGATTCAGGCGGGTAAGCCCGTGGACAGCGTGCTTGAACTGCTGAAGCCTCTGCTCGAGTCAGGCGATATCGTGATCGATGGCGGCAATTCGCTGTTCGAAGACACGCGTCGGCGCGAAGCCATGTATCGTGAAGCGGGGCTTCGATTCATGGGCGCTGGGGTATCTGGTGGTGAGGATGGTGCTCGGCACGGTCCTTCCCTGATGCCCGGGGGTGAACCCGAGGCGTATGCGGCGGTTCGACCTGTGTTCGAGGCAATTGCCGCACAGTCGGACTCCGGTGCGTGCGTGACGCATTGTGGAGCGGATGGTGCCGGGCACTTCGTCAAGATGGTTCACAACGGCATCGAATATGCTGATATGCAGTTCATCGCGGAAGCGTATGATCTGCTCTCGAGTGTGTTGGGGCTTTCGGCGACGCAGATCGGCGACATTTTTGAGGAATGGAATCGCGGGCCGTTGGAGTCATTTTTGATTGAGATCTCCGCGAAGATCTTCAAGGTCAAGGACTCTAAAACGGGCGGGGCGTTGGTAGATTCCGTGTTGGATAAGGCGGGGCAAAAAGGCACCGGCCGCTGGACGGCGCAGGTGGCGCTAGAGCTCGGGGTCGCGATTCCGTCGATTGCAGCGTCCATCGACGCACGTGTGCTCTCGAGCATGAAGGAGGAGCGAGTCGTTGCGAGTCAGCTGCTCCGTGGCCCCCAGAATGCGGTGGGGATTGAGAAGATCCAGTTCGTAAGCGCCGTTCACGATGCACTTTATGCTGCCAAAATTGGCGCCTATGCGCAGGGGATGGCTCTCATCGCGGCTGGCGCCAAGAAATATGGTTGGGCTATCAATCTCCGGGAGATCGCTCGCATTTGGAAGGGTGGTTGCATCATCCGCGCACGCTTTCTGGATTCGATCATGAAGGCGTATGAAAGTAACCCAGAGCTGCCCAATCTGTTGATCGATCCGCAGTTCGCTGACTGGGTAGCAACGCGCCAGACCCCGTGGCGGAGTGTGCTCAGCCAAGCGCTGCTGCATGGCGTTCCCGTGCCAGGGATGGCTTCGAGCCTTGCCTACTACGATAGCTATCGGAGGGCCGAGCTTCCCCAAAATCTGACGCAGGCGCAGCGCGATGCCTTTGGCGCTCATACCTATCAGCGCAAGGACGACCCCAACGGGCCTTTCCTACATACCGATTGGCTGGGCCACGAATAGCCTCACCTATTATCCCTATTCAAGCCACGAGCGACGGGCTGCGGGCAGACGGCGGATCCGTCGAGGGTGCCAAGCTGGGATCGGTGTACGCAACTCGGATTTGATCGCGCCCCTGGAGCTTCGCTTGATACAGGGCTTCGTCTGCGCGGCGAAGCAACAGTTCTGGTGTCTGTCCGTGTTCCGGAAACACCGCAACGCCGATGCTGAGCGTGACGGGTCCGAGTGCCCGGCCATCGTGATGCAGCTTCAATGCCTTGACCTCCAGAGCGAGCTTCTTCATCCGGTCGGTTGCGTTGGCAATCGAACACTCTGGCAGAATGAGTGCGAATTCTTCGCCACCAAAACGACACGCGATGTCTTCGCGTCGCACGCGCACCTTCAGTAGGCGGCCAAGCTCACGAAGCAATATGTCGCCCGCTTCGTGGCCGAAGGAGTCGTTGAAGCGTTTGAAGTGGTCCACGTCGATCATCACCACCGTGAGCGGTTGGCTATGGCGCTTGGCGCGATAGATCGCCTGGTCGAGGCCTTCTTCCATATATCGTCGATTGTAGAGGCCCGTGAGCGGTTCACGAATGGCCTGGTCGCGCAGCGTCATCCTGAGCTTCACGTTGGCGAGCGCGAGTTCGATGCCGTCCGCAACGGCAAGAATCAGTGGCCGTCCGGCGTGAACGGTTTCATCCGGATGGGCGACATGGAGTACTCCAAGCAGTGTGCCGCGCGCGATCATGGGGGCACAGGTGTAGGGCCCACTGTGTCCGGCATCGACGTGAGCGCACACGAGGTCAAGCGCTGGATCGTCCACACGGTGTGCGTTCCCGCGGCGTACCGCCCAACAATCTTCTGGTGAATATACGGGGCGCAGTGTTAGGGGTGTGCCCGTGGCGCCCCCCCAGGTTACTACCTGCTCTAGACGTTTGCGTGAATGGGAAAGAATTGAGAGTGCGCCGGGCTGTCCTGGGAAGAGCTTGCGCATGATGCAGCCGATCACCTGAAAGGCTTCTTCATCATCGCGACAGGTCTGCAAAAGCTCGCTCATTTCTCGCAAAATCTCGGTTTCCTTGTTCTTCCTTTCGAGCTCTTCGGCCCAGCTCTTCAGCTTCCGATTCGCCTCGGAGATCTCTTCTTGGGCAACTTTGCGTCGCGTCGTATCTTCGATGGTTCCGAGGATTTGCACGACTCCCCCATCGGAGCCACGCTTGAAGACGGTATCTCTGGACAAAAGCCACACCCACTCGCCTTCATAGTGTTGAACTCGACCTTCGAAAGGCACGATGGTTCCGTCGCGGGCGTCGCGCAGCCGTTCGAGGTGGTCGCGGAAACGCGGCAGATCTTCCGGGTGAATGATGCTTTGAAAAAGCGCCGCCACGTCGGGTGCGGTCTCTTCAGGCGGGTAGCCGAGGATCTTGGCCATGCCGCGATTGGAGTAGAGGTAAGAGCGTCGATCGAGATCATAGAGGTAGACGGCGTATGGGGTAGACTCGGTGATTCGCTCGACAAAAAGCTTATTCTGCTCGGCCTCACGCTGCGCATGCACGCGCTCCGTCACGTCTGCGACCACGCCCAGATAGCCTGTTATCTGGGCATCTTGCCGCATTGGGCTCGCCTCAGCCACCACCCAGCGCAGGGTCCCGTCCGGCCTTAGCACTCGAAATTCTTGAGCGAAATCCTCGCCTTGATCGGTGATGCTCTGCCAAGCACCAAGTACCTTGTTGCGTTCGTCCGGGTGCACCGAACGGGCCCAACCAGTGCCGAGGGATTGCTGTTCGGTCATCCCAGTGAGGTCTTGCCAGCGCCGATTCACAAACACAAACCGGCCATGGCGATCGGTCTGATAGATACCCACGGGTGCATTAAAAACACGAGCATTCAGCTGACTTAGATCGCGCTGCGCTAGCAACTCAGCTTTCTCAAATTCGCGTTGGCGGTCCATGCGATGTTTGAGCGAGAGCGCGTCGGTCACATCGAGCGCGGCAGCTGAGATTGATTTTTCCAACGGGTCGAGTGCCAGCCACCAACGCAGGACTCGGGTTTCACCACCACCGGCACACGTCGTGTCGAAGCTTATGGGAGTGCCGAGCGAGAGTCCGCGCATTTCAGCCAGGACAACGTCACGTTCGTCGTCGGCCACGCACTCCTCGAACCCGCGGCCCATCCAATCTTGCGCACGGCCACCCAGGCGTGCCCCGAGTTCTTCAGGAACGTCGAGAAACTTACCGCTCAGGGTGAGTTTGCACAGAAGGCCGGGGACTAAGTGGGCGGAAGAGACGCGCTCTTTAGCGCCGGCGACAGCTGAGGGCGGCATGCTGAGGATACCTACGGCCAGAACCGTACGGAGCTTGAGCCAGTCTGAAAGCAGTTGTCCCAAGTTGAGACGAACATTAAGTCCACGCGGACCTGAACCGTTCGTGCGTTTGCAAGCTTTGCGAGCAGGAATGAAGATTCTAATCGTCGACAGTGACCGAGAGCGAGCCCGGGGCCTGAAACAGCGCCTCGCCGAACGCGACGCCGCGTTCCAATTCGTCACGGCCGACTCGGCAGATAGTGCCGTGCGAGTTTTGGCGCTCGGCGTGATCGACGCGCTGGTGACCCAGGAGAAGCTCGCAGATAGCTCGGGTCAAGACCTGCTCGGTCGTGTGGCGGCGAGTCACGCCCAGGTGATGCGACTGCTTTTGATTCAGCCTGGCCCTGCAGCTGAGACCGCCCCGGTGAATTCCGCTGCGCACCAGACCCTGCTCAGCGGTTCGGATGAAACGTTGCTGCTCAAGCTGCGACAGTGCTGGCGTATTCGCGAACTGGTGGTGGATCCGTGGTTGCGGAAAGTCGTCGGGCAAGGGGATGCCTTACCCACACCACCTAAGACGTTGCTTGAGTTGCGCCGGTTGTTGGAGCGAGAGGATGTTTCAGTGCAGGCTGTGTCGGAAGTAATTGAGCGTGACCCTGCACTCGCGGCTGCCATTCTCCGCCTCGCCACCTCGGCGTACTTTGGTCTCCCGCGCAAGATTCACAAGGTGTCTGACGCGGTCATGTACGTAGGCCTCGGGACGGTTAAGGCGCTGGCGCTCAGCGCGAAAGTCTTTCAGAGCTTCCGATTGCCACTGCACTGCACCTTTTCTCTGGAAAGCCTTCAGAGCCATAGCCTTGCGGTCGCTCAGGTAGCGAGGAACCTTTTCGATAGTCCAAAGCGCGCGGATGAAGCATTTTTGGCGGGCCTCTTTCATGACGTCGGCAAGCTGGTTTTGGCCTCGCGGGTACCTACCATGTATGCTGAAGTGCTGCGCGCCACCGCGGACGGCGCAAGCACGATGCATGCTGTTGAGCATGAGCTGTTTGGCACGACGCACAGTGAAGTTGGGGCCTATCTCCTAGCGCTCTGGGGCTTTCCTATCGATTTGGTTGACGCCGTACTCCTGCATCACACGCCGCTTACAACGGTGGGAACAGCGTTGCATCTTGCGGTCTCCGTGGGTTTTGCGGATCAGCTCGCGACTGGGCGACAGATTGACGCGGAATACGAGGACTCACTCAAACGAACCGGTGTGGATGTTGGGCGCGCGCGCTGGTACGCGGAAGAGCACCGGTTGCTCGCGTAGAGGCCAAGAAGTGGGGCGCGGTGCGGGCTCGGCTGGGGTCGGGTTGCCCAGCGTCCTAAAGCCCAGCTAGTCTCCACGGGCACTGCAGAAATCCGTCGGAAAAGGAGGGCTGAAGCATGAAAACTATCGAGTTTTTTCGAGCGTCACGCGCCGTCCAGGATAGGTTCACCCACTCGGCACGTGGCCTTTCGCAGCCCGTGCCTGTGCTCTTCAAGGCGCGGGTGGCCGACGGTTGGCAAGTTGCCCTGCTGGGCAGTGGTCTCGCACTCGCTTCAAGCCTCGCGGTCGCGGCGATTGGTTTTGCTGACGCTAACAGTGAGCTTGCGATTTCTCCGGTATGGATGTCCGCCGTTTACGGCGGGCTCTTGTTCTTGGTGTTCCTCGGTCTTCTCGTGGCGCGCGTTCGCTTCAGAGCCCCACGGCTATTGCCCTACTTACCCGGGCACTATCTCTTCCCGTTTGGTGTGGTGGATGCTTCCACGCCAAGCTTCAGGGTCTTCGCGCTGGATGAGCTGCTGTCGGTAGAGGCGTTGGGTGGGTTGCTAATACTCAAGTTCAAAGAAGAGCAGTTTGAGTTTGAGGTTGGCAAAGCGGGCGAGGCGACGCAGCTCGTCGCATCAGTTCAGGCAGGTAAGCTGGTCTATGAGTCATTGCTCGCGGCGATGAATCACCGTGAGTTGGCAGCGCTCGATCCTTTGCGGGATACCGGGTTTTCGAACCCGTTTTCTCCTAAAACACCCCTTCAACAGCAGGCACAGCGCCGATTTTTTTTGGCCATGCTAGTGGCAGCGCTGCTGGCGTCCGCGGGTCTAGGTTGGGGTTCCCGGGAGTTCCGAAACACGCTCAGCGAGCAGCGCCTCTTCGATCGGGCGCGCCAAATCAACACTCCTTCAGCCTTCAAAATGTATTTGGAGCGGGGCGGTGAGCGGGCCGTCGTCGTGGAAAATTTGTTGCCGCGAGCAGAGCTAGCGGTGGCTGCAGGCTCGGGCAATGTGAGCGACCTTGAGGGGTTTGCCGCCAAGCATCCGGAAAACAGGATAGCGACGGAGATCCGTGGGGCTTTGAAGAATGCTTTGCTCGCTGAGCTTCGGCGCGCCCAAGCCGTCGGCACGGTGTCCGCGCTGCGAGCTTTTAGGGAGCGATTCGCGGTGCATCTGGAGCTGTTCGCGCCTGAATACACACGCGCGCAGGCTGAGTTTTATGCAGGGATATTGGCCAAGTACCGGCAATCGCCTACGTATTCGCCCAAACTTCTGACGCTCGTCGGTCGCTTGTTGAACTTCTCAAGGAACTCTCCGGCTCAGGCACTCGTCCGTTTTCGAAGGGTACTGCGCCCGAGCCTCACGTTGGCCGATCGGCAAGTGCAAAAGAGCCTGTACTTCATGGGGCTTGAGTCGTTGCCATCCCAGTATTTCGACGCCAAGAATTCAGCACCGCGTGAAGCTCGGGTGGGTGAGGCTTTGATCAAGAAATGGCAGCAGATCTTCCCTGAAGACGTGTTGAAGTTCTCGCTCGGGCCAGCAGTCGAGGAGCCAGAAGGGACTCCTGTTGTATTTGCGGCGCCCACGTTGCTGGTTGAGTACGTGGTAGGTGGCGCCGGGATCTTCCTCAGCAAGAAGCCTCGTGGAGTCTTTGTTGGCGTTGGCCTGGTATTTATAGCTACTTTTTCGATTCCAGATGTTGCGGAGAGCTTGGAGTTTAGAGGGTCGTCCTGGAAGGTGCCAGATTTTGCGAGCCTGGCCGGTGGGGAGGGCACGGTAAAGGGCGTGTACGAAAGTGTTGCCGAGGATGGATTTGAGCGATTTCTGCGCCTGTACGACGCGGAGTATTTTCAGGCAGGGGCGCCGCCTCCGGCTCAGGGCGGGCGCGCCATCTGACAGGTAGGTTTGTTCCGCAGATGTCGGTTTGTTCTTACTTTGTAGGATCAATCTGAGAGCGTGCGCGCTAGAGCGATTTCCATTGGGGTGGCACGGGTGTTGAGTGGGGGGCATGGGTAATGAAAAGCTGGAATATCTG
>ENA-ORBV01006221-ORBV01006221.1-microbial-mat-metagenome-genome-assembly--contig:-NODE-6221-length-21234-cov-5.390934_pt1 | contig 21234 bp, 14 predicted proteins | sample MGYA00237777_ERZ505514 | MGnify/ENA primary metagenome ERZ505514 (study PRJEB26160, sample SAMN06269048) | microbial mat metagenome | isolation source: Oligotrophic lake microbial mat | place... | reverse complement strand
TTTTCAAGCAGAAGACGGCATACGAGATTCGCCTTAGTCTCGTGGGCTCGGAGATGTGTATAAGAGACAGGTGACATGTCCCTTAAGTGACAAAAGTCGCAAAGCGGAGCGAACGCGCTTCTACCACATTTGATGCCCGGGTGGAATGAGACCCCCGGAACAAAAGAATTCGCATTTTTTTTGAATGCAAAAGTACGACTGCAACACCAAGAACACTGAAATCAAATATACCACGTTAAACTACTAGCTAGCTAGTAGTAAGCCCTTCCTTCCTATGGCGTTGATGAGCTTTGTCAGGGTTTACAAGCACTGTAGGCCATGAGCACCACCACGTCGGACCTAACGAAGCGAAATGGGACGAAGAGAGAACCAAAAGTCAGTCATAGTTAAAAGGTGGTAAACTATACGTACTGTACTATTCTTCGATTTCAGTCGCGTATATTTGGAGCGGAACATACATGCGAAGCGGGTCCTTGTGATTGACTACTCTAGCTAGCTAAAGTGATCTGGATCTGTACTTTGCAACTGTACTCTAGTTCCCGCTTGACGGCTAGCTACTGTCGCTAGCACTCACAACTTTTGTGGCTTTCATTTGTTAGGAAGGCCGATTTACTGGAGTAAACAAGAAACCACCACCGGTACCACCACCACCACCACAACCGCCAATATGTTATTCACCACAACATCCAACAAGAACAAAAATGCGTCGTCGTCCAGTGGATACCATCATCCTGAAATGATGGTTTCTAGCTATCAACGGATTGTTGTATTGGCACTTGTTGTTGTTGCCAACGTGATATGCATGGAATGGGCTTTGGGATTGTACAGCAGCAGCAGCGACGGCAGTGAACTACGTCGTCCTGAAAGTACTTTAAAATCTGCCCCTTCTGTTGACTACGATGACAAGGCGCAACAAGACGAAGAAGATTTGCAGCGAGATAATGAAGCTGTGTTACGCTTTGAGCAGTTTGATGATGATGCTGTCTATGGCATGGATGACAATGCTGACAATGAGGAAGGCAGTACCGCAACATCACGCATGTTATTCCGCCCACGAAAGGGACCTAAAAACATCGCTACAACCATACCGTCTGGAAATCGTCCTCAATGCCCACCGAATTATTTTATATTGGGAACGAAAAAAGGTGGAACGACCGCATTGCATCGATATTTAGCAGCTTCTCATCCACAAATCTACCCCTACAAAATTACACCCCCACCACCACATAATGCTACCCTCAAGGAACAAATCCAAGATGCGACCGTGGGAGAGTCTCTCGTTAGTTTAAGAGACGGGAACCGATTTCCTCGTGCTTTTCCCAGGATTCCAGCGAATCAAATCTTTGGTGAATCGTATGTCTCACGAATCATTAATGAAGATGGTGTACTTGTGAAAAAGTGTCCCCAATCACGGTTTTTTATATTGCTTCGTGATCCCGTGTCTCGAGCCTTATCGGATACATTGATGCATGCACGATTTCATTGGTTGAAATTGAATGAAGAATCCAATGTGAATAACTTTTTAAAGGCCCATGCGAATGCTTTTGAAGCTCAAATGAAACGAGTGGATCCCAACCTTGCCTCCAATCCACAGCCCGTGCGTTTGTTTCAATCGGCCCAAAACTTTTTATACGAAGGCGCGTACGTGATTCACTTGCGACGATTGATGAATGCCGGAATGGATCCATCTCAACTACGGATTTATTTTTCCAAGGATATGTTTCAGGATACACCGACTGTCATTACCGATGCCTTGCATCATTTAGGATTAAATGAAAGTTTTATCCAACCCCAACAATTGTCCGAACCCTTTAATGCAAGAGACAAAGACACCAAAACGCCCGTCCATCAACAATTGGAGGCAGAATTGGAACAACGATTGCGGAAACTCATGGCACCCTTCGATATAGAATTGGCCAAGTTCTTGGGAATCAGCCCCCAAGAATTGCCATGGCCCGTGCCAACCGAAACGTGAAAATTACGTGCAATGACTTCAGTCCTCGATGTCTGCCAGCTTCGGCCTGTGCGCGCAGCAGAAAGAGGCTGACAAGGTCGTGGAAGAACTTGGAAGGCTTGATGGAAGGGGCATCAGGAGAGGAGGAGGATTAAAAATGAGGGACACCAAGAAATTAAGAGAGGAGGAAGAACTCAGTTACCTGAGTTCTGGATTGCAAAGAACGGCATGTGTTGTGTGACATGCAAGTGGATAAACTGGCAAAGCAATTGAACTTAGTCAACTAGTCAGTTAGACACCTAGTTTAAAAAACCATTTTGATGACAGAAGGGAAGAATGCAGATGAATGTGGATGATCTGTCAGCTATGAACTTGCAAGCTGTTGTGACTGAAAAGATGGGAATCTAGGAAATGATTTCCTCTGACAAAGAGATGCCATTGTGAGAGAAAAGCAGAAAGACAGAAGCATGCCACAAACAGAATTGTGACATGCATTCTAAATGGAACACCATTTAGACAATTTCTTGTTGGCTTCTCAAGGCTTGGCTGTCAGGATCTTATTTGGACCTTCATTCAAGACCTGCGACCATTGTCAGACCTGAGGTCTTGATGACTGTTTGCTTGCCAAGATGTGCGTCCAAACCGCAACTTGCTGAATCAATGGAACTGGCACATGCACACACACAGTGTGTTCAGATGGTGCCCTCAATTCAAATGACACATCTAAGATGATCAAAACCATCACAATGGATGAAGACATGAAAACAAACACAAATGCTGCAAAGATAAAAAACCAGTGAAAACAATGCACAAAGAAACCTCACAACGTTCATTTTCTAAAAAAAAATGCTCTTGCTTCAAATTTGTTTTTCCCTTCAAATTGACTTGCTGTAAATTCCCTCTTTCTTGTGGAATGAGAATTTGGTTAACCACAATTAGCACTATTTGTGAGCAGCAGAGAGCAACATGCAGCCTTCAGTTTGAATTGAGCAAATGACATCTTGCAATGACTCACATCAAACACAACAGTCAAACATCAGATGCAAGACCGGCTGAGATGTCTTCATGATGCTTCAAACACAAGTGGAGGATGGCACACCTTGAGTTCAACAATGACATCTTGATGCCCTTAAAGATGTCTGCAATCTGTTCATTTCTCAATGAAATGATGAGAACAGGTGTTGACAGTTGTCAAATTGATTCCTGTGCTGACAGCAGTCTCTTTTGAGAAACACCAACATTTTCAAATGGCAGATGGGATTACAGTGCATGCTGATGTCACGTGAAAATGTTTGTGGTTCTCAAAACAAGACTGCTCTAACAAAATTGTCCCAGTCAAGCAGTGTCAGAAACAATCGGAACACGAAAGAGAGACCTATTCCTACTGTAGCACGAATGAAATTCACGTTGCGAAAATGGCGCGTACTTTCGATGCCTACTATCATCTGTAGTAGCTACCATACTATCGATAGCTACTAGCTAGCTCATCCGATCCGATCCACATGCATGACAAATAAATTATTAAAAAACAACAACACAACAGGCAATCAATCATTCTGATTGAATAAATCAATCAATGCAATCAAGTGAATGAATCAACACAGAGCTATAATTTTCTTTCTCTTACTTTGGTACATATCGTGACAGCACTACTACTAGATAGAAATGTCACCCAGCAGAGGAGGAGATCGCTTGCCCAACAATAAAAGCAACAACCAGAATCGATTGTTTTTGTGGTTGTTATTGGTTGTACTAGTACCTCCATTCCTATTATTGCAAACGCACATTCTCTTTTTCGTACCACCAAGTTCCAACGATGACCATCATCACCATCGGCATCAGCAGCATTATACTCACGAGCCATCTTTGGGTCGTCTTCCACAAGCAAGTCGTCGAAACGATGGACATACGCAAGGCCATCCACAACGCCACCAGGATGACAACAGGAGTCCTCTTTTACGTTCCACAAAACCCACCACAACGACAACGATTCACTGGGGAGGAATCCAAGAGACAGACAGTCTCCTGTACTTTATGAAACACTACTGGAAACGAAATGTCTTTTGTGAAACGGTTCGTCATCAGTGGAAGAATCATAATTCCAACCACACATCATCGTTATTAGTCATGAAGATGGAGTTAGGATCGTGTTGGAAGTTGCATCAACAATTGTGGTTTGGAACGGGCAACTTGATGATTGGTATTTATGGGATACGATTGGCAGCTTTGCATCTGGGTGTCGATTTGAATTTGACCTGCCACGACGCTCACAAAAGCCAACACGACTTGATTCTGCCTTGGTTGTTGGGATATTTTCCAGCCAGTGGTGCCAGTATAGATAGTGTTGGTGCTACTTCCTCCAGCCAACGACCAAAAGAAGAGGCTGCCTGTTCCACTTTTAACCATGTCCCGGTAGTACAAATGACGGACAGCATTCGAATCGAGTTGCGCAAAATGGCCGTTTCTTTGGTGGCGCCACCCAAGCATCATCCAGCCTACGAGTGGAGGATGAAACAACAGAATCAACTACAACAGAATCATGATGATGATGATAATCCAAAGAATAATCGATACCAGCTTGCGTTCGAGAGTGACTTTTCAAAACAACAGCATTTGGAATTGGACGATACCACCATTCATTTTCGAGGTGGAGATTTGCTCCGGACGGTGGCTCACAAAGGCTATGGCTTTTTGCGATTTGATGTTTACGTCAAACTCATTCAAGATCATTATTATGACAACGCTTCTGCTGCTACGAATTCTACCAAGAGGGGTCCACGATCCATTGGGATTGTCACGCAAGCCTTTGACGACAATAATGTTGGCGAGTACAACCATACCATACGAAAAAACAATGCATCATCAGCAACATCACAGGTTCATCCTTCTCCCAAAAAGAACCGACAACCACGGCCACAGCAGACCAGCATGGACCAACGACTGGTCGATGCTCACACGGGAGGTCGGGGTCGTATTTTGGTGACGGCCTTGAGCGAGCATTTGCAAAAGGCTTTTCCCAACGCCCAAATTCGCATTCATGCAGGAGAATCCATGCCCTTATCGTATGCTCGCATGATTTTGGCACAACAGACCATTGGTGCCTTTTCGAGTTTTGCGGTCTTTCCCGCCATGGCGACCTTTGGAACAGGATATTTACGACATCCGCAGGGTATGGGTCCCTACAGATGGATTACTACCAGTACCAACCATCATAATTTAGTCTTGTTTGAAGAACCCGATATTTTAAAGGCATCGGTACTTCAATATGTATGGGACAATCTTGGGGAGACAATTTTGTTCAAATGGTTTCGAAATGAAATGACTAGTCCAGAATTGCTGCACTTGGCGCTTTCGGCATCCTCCTCCGAGACGAAGCTGCGAGCAACCACCAATCATAATAACTCCACACGTAGTCCAAGTGTCGGCAATAAGCGGGATGGCAAAGGGCGGGAAGATAGAGAAGGTGTACGAATATGACAACCAACCGTTTTGTAATAATGTATTTATAGTAATAGGTGGCTGGATATGTATCGGTTTCTGATTTCAACCCCCTCCCGTGAGGCGATAGGTGGCGAATTCGGAGTAGTTACTGCGCGTTTAATAATTACCGCAAGGGTCTTTGTTTCTCCTCTTTCAGCGAGCTGTTTCCTTCTAGTTGTATTGTCCTATCAAGTTGTATTATGGCCTTTGCTCATTGTCGCAAGAGCCTTCTCCTTCCTTCTCTTCCAGCGAGTCCTTTCCTAGTAAGGGTAATGTTCTGTCGAGGGTTGTAATGGTGTCTGCAATTCCATTCAAGACATCAATCGCCGCTGCATTGGAGATTTTGAATTTCTTTTTCATCCGTTCAAGCTCTCGAAGCTTTTGCATATATGTGCACATTGCGTCAACTTCTCTACACTTCTTCTCGTAGAGATTTTTGAAGTCAACCATGTGTTGCTGCTTCAATTCCTTCCAATGGCGCAAGGAATCGCGAAGACTTACATTGGCGTAGAGATGGTCCAAATGGAAAGCGTTCTTTTCGCTGCATTCGGGGCAGGTCACATTCTTTAAATTGTCGCAGTACGAGTTGCTCAATGCTACCAGATGAAGGTCATAGATGCACGTTGCACAAGACGAGTGCCCGCATGATCCAACAATGGGAGCTCTCGGATGATGGTCCGTAGATCCAGGGGCAATGTGAAGATCTGTCGCAAACTCCTCTTTGCACCGACGGCAAGCTCCAAAATCGGCCTTGCCAAATTCGTGGGCGTCGATCATATTCGTGGATTCCTTTTCTAGCACTGTTTTTAGCTTGTTTATTTGTGCCACAGCGTCGCAGAGCTGGTAATTTGGAACGAGGCGAGTCGGCCGAAAGGCTCGCACTTGCTCTTTTACAACGTTGCCCTTTCGGTTGGTCCTCTCCATGTTGCACTTGAACACGCACGGTATCGTTGTTTTCCTTTTGTGATACTCATCGCTCTGCCTTCCGGCGTACCAGCTTTGGAGTCCTTGTTTCGCAAAGGAATGACCGCACACACCTACCATCGGACATAAAGGACTCTTTACATCGGAAGAAAAGCGCTCCAACGATATGATACACAAGTCATAGTCAGTAGCCATTGTCCGCAAGGTACTACCTTTAAATGACAGATGAAGTTAAACAGAAATGTACCACGGCCTCCGAAGTGCTACAATATCGCGCCGATTACTTGTGCGGGACAGGTGTGCCAGCGTGGGGGCGAAATCGAAAACGTGGAAGGGGAATAGGTCACGACGCGCTGCCGACACGTCGAACATTATAAACGGCGCACGCCTGCTCGTTTGTCCTTGGTCGCCTTGTGCTGGAACTGTCCAGGCACCCTAATCTGCCTGTGGTGGCTTACAGGCAAAAGCGCTATTGTGCAGTAAAAAGGAGGACAACAATAGCACACCACGTGGCCTTCTAGCCCACAAAATGCTCTGCACCTCCCTTTCGACAGGATAGCCAGCCAGCTGGGTGTGACGACTGCGCATAGTGATGTTGTACCGGCTAGACTGGCGCGACGAAGCCATTGTTTTCTTTGTAAGAGGCAAGTATCTGGAAATGGAACTGCCTGAACAAACTTGCTGTTGCTCCGCACGAACTTAAATTTCACTGTGCTTTACCGAACACCAGGAAAATTGAATCCGAGCCGAGAAAGTCTCACTCAAGTAACTCTCGTCATTGGCCAATCAATCAGCCATTCAATAATCTGACCAGGCCAGGCCAGGCCCGTCGCGTCGACATAAAGTATGCGCTGTAGGTACTAGTAGTACTGGACCCAGATAGCAGTAGTATGGGCCTACTAGCTACTCTGTAGTTATGGTCGTGACTGCCCCAGCGTACTGGTATTCTCGATTATTTTTGCCAGCCGTCACGCGTAAAACTGGTAAGGGCTTGTCAGTTTCTGGCCTACAAAGCTGGCCGTAATACAAAGTGGAATTCACAACGTCGTGGGAGGCATACACGGCTGGTGCTTGTGTAAAGGGTTGTTCCCATTGTGGGCCATCGTGAGATAGCCCCATATTGTTGGCCGCCTGATGGATACTGGGCCATTGAGGCTTCCGTTGAGTTGCTCTCCGTTTATTACTCTCTCATTGTGCGGTATATATCACTCGAGTAGATCCTTGCTTTCACCCCGAACCTTTTGCAAGACACGGTCCAATCGTTCCAATTTCTCGCGCTCCATCATATCGCGGTCCAAGCAGTAGCGCGTCACACTCATGATGCTTCCACCTCCCAGTAACAATTTCAGCTCTGGAATTTCGGAAAAGCCACCTTCCAATTCTTCGCGTATCGCTTCCTTGAAAACTCGGTAGACTTGTCGTCGCTTGCCGCGTGGTGTTTCCTTTAACATTTGTTTCAAACTCACCACCCGTTTGGACATTTTGGCCGCCAGGAGGGTCCCAATCGCACCTCCAACAACTGCTCCAACGGGACCTCCCACAAGAATGCCACCGCATACACAAATTCCAGCAGCAACGCCCGCTTGGGTTCCCTTTTGGACCGTGACTTGGACATTGCGTTTTTGAGCAATGTACATCAAGTTTTCAAAATCCTCTTCTTCTTGCAAAGTGAGAAGGCTTGATTCGTCATTTGGAGTAGCAGGCTTTTCTTTTCTGGAAAAGAACGATCGCTGTTGTTGATGACCGATGTTTGGAATCGACATGATTGGAACTACATGTAATTGATGATGACGACGACAAGAATCATGGGAACGGGACGAGCCGACCTTGCAAGAACTTTTCAATAATGGATGCCCCCATGTTCCAGCTGTGCTGCGAACCTCCGTTGCATGCTCCTGACTTTCTGTTGGACTGTCCTGTGGCGCCAAGTTATGAGAGCCGAGCAACTTCGGCGACCACAACAAATGCCTTCCGGTTGTTGAAGCCGAAGCAGCAGATACAGTCCGCCTGCTACATCTTTGGGATGGTCGCATCTTTTTGTTAGTTCGCTGCCAAGCAACTCGTCGAGTAGTCTAGGCGCCCTTTGATAGGCGCCGTAGAGTACTAGTTTGAATAGCTAATCTACTTCAATAGGACAGAATGATAGCTCCTCGATTGTGTTTTTTGAATAACAATGAATCGTTGGGACGATGCAAGAGGATGCTTTTCGTATCTTTCAATCCCGTTTGTCAGTGACTGAGAGATCTTTATGCCATGACCACCTACAGTCTTATTAGGGCTCAGGATTTAGTGATGCCCATGTCAACACTGTATTTTCTCATTTTTCTTTGGCAACTAAAGATACCGATGAAGGATATTGAATCTGATGAACCACCACAAATAAACAACAAACCGAACTTTGATACTGAAGCTATTAATCTGCTTCCAGGTTCTGACTGTCGCGACCTTTGTCTCGCCCTTGATTGATTCGAAGTACAGTACTAGAAGTAGTCTGGAAGTTGTAATCACTTGTAGCCACGCGCTCATTCTTCCACATCCATAATTTCCTTGCAAATTTTGTCTGTATTAAATCCATCACAAGGATGATGACTCATGAGAACAGATCTGGCGGATACGGCGCTGTTGTAGACAATGGCGGTGCCACGGAGCCGGACAACGCGGTAGTAGAAGCACGGTACATTCCAATCTACTACCCACCCATATCGATGGATACCACCGCCCAGAAAGTTCGGCTGTTGGCGGCTGTGGCAGCCATGTTAGTGTTCATGACGGTGATTTCCGGATCTTCCTCCTCCTCCAAGGGAGGTCTTTCCAACGTCTCGGCTGGCGTGTTACCAGAAAAGCTTTACCGAACAGAAAAAGAGATTGATCTAACAGAGATTAGTGGCAGTGGCTGTCCTTATGCCAAGCAACGTTGGGGAATTTCCCAGCCACCACCGCCGCCACCTTCGGAGGAATTAAACAAACTATTGGGTCCATTGGCAGCCTTGGTAGGAACCTGGGAGGGAAGTGGCGGACTCAGTGTCGCGTCCGTGCCCAAACGCAACAGTCATCCCGAGGATCCAGGAGATTTTGAGTTGGTTGTTCGACCCTACAAGGAAACCATTACGTTTTCTCCCCTCGGTGATCCTGTGCGCAACCGTGGTGGGTTTATTGAACAATACAGCGGCGTTATCACGTACTACAAGGAAGGTAGGTACATATATTCAACGCTTATCAAAGGATGGATGGCTGTCCTTGATTTTGCTTTTTTCGTGGCTGTTTTAAAATCGACAACGTCCATTATTTTACTTTTCGCTTCGACTTACTTTTTCTTCCATCGATCGCTTGTAGTTATTGCGACGGATGATGATCCTGGTGCCATCCACGTGGAGAATGGGATGCTATTTTATCTTAGCAATATTCTGGAATATGGAACTGGAAAACCTGCTATGGATTCGTATGCTGCTCCCTATCCCATTGCCCGGAGTGCCACCGTTCCTCATGGGAACGTTGCCTTTATGTTTGGCTCTCATGAAACATCTGAGGATGCTCCTACCATTCATGATATAGATAGCCGAGCGCCCAACTCGGGTGCGAAACATCCTAGCAAATACAACCAGCAATTTGAGGACTCGCCCTATGAGTTTGCCGCCAATCCAAATGGAATGCTTTTGCAAGCCATTGAATCACAAAAGATTGTCAAGACCACGCATTTCTTTCTCGATTCCAAGAACCAAGGAAGTGTGACGAATACGCCATTCATCAACAGCAATGCGAATACAACAGGTTTCAAGTGTGATATTTGGATCGAAACTGTAGTGGAAGAAGATGGAAGTATTACAGAACAATTGCAATACAGGTAAGCTTGAAAAGAAGATTCAATTTTGTTGTCACAATGAATACGAATGATCTCGGTGTGTCTAATTTTTGTTTAATTTCTTTTTCTATCCTTACCTTGGACACAATAACTATAGTGAATTCGTTGACATCTTGTTCCACAGGAAAAAGGGCAAACACCCAGGTAAAGAGTTAATTTCCTGGCCGCACGTCAACGTCAATACATTGAAAAAAGTGAATTAGGCCTACCCGTGGCATGATGAGGCTACCCTTGAAGACTTTCCTTTCATTGCGATTTGCCTTGTCCTTGCAGGATACACTAATAATGGCAACAGCAGAAGGAGACGATGAACTTCCCAGTTTGATACGAATTATGCCTCTAATATATATCAATTCATTTTCATCTGCGTCAATCTATGGCACCGGCTTTAGTCTAGCATGTAGATCTAGCTACAGAAAGACAGTGAATAGAGACCCTGGGGTTGACAACGGATACTGCGTACTAGTGATCTCGAATACATATGTTGCGCTAGTAGTAGATCCAAGCAACTCTAAACTAAGCAATGGCTTCCTTTATAAGTGGTTAAGAATCTACTACTAGGGGATAGCATTACCTAGCCAATCTCTCGTAGTGTGCAGCAGGAAATCCGAGCCGAGTAAGACTCTGTCAGTCTAGTCCATCCTATCAGTCTTTCTATCCTTCAACTAGGAGTTAATTGTTTGAATAGTAAAAGCTGCAAGGCCGAACTGTTTGTCCTGCTACTCTCTCTTGCCCAGTCCAAGACTACTAGGAGTAGTAGGCCGTAATTAATGTGAAACTGCTTTTTGTGGCTGCCGCAGGGAAGATTTCCTTTGTGGCTGCTGTTGTTGTTGTGGACACCATTGGTGTTGGGAATCCTTCAACATGTCCACCATGAACAATGGACGATTGGAAACAATGCCATGTCCACGAAACGTTGCGACTCGTTCCAAATCTTCAGCGGTATCCACAATCCAATAGACGGCTTTGCGTACTGTTTCTTGTACGACCCGCAAAGACTCAACTCCTGTCGTGGCTTTGTGATTGGGATGGGTTGGTGAAAACTCAATCGTGGGCATAACGTAGTCATAGGACATGAGTTGCACCGCTTTTTGAGCCTCGAATCCTTCATGTCGTCGAATAGCGTAGGAAAAAGTACAATGACGAGCCAATTTTTCCATTACTAATTTTTCGGGATCTTGTAGTTTGTTGGCATCAATGTACAAGGTACATTGGGACGGTTGAATCTGTAAGGTTTCCAATACCATCAAGGTTTTCTCCAATACGAGCACGGGTTCCTGCAATAAAGGGAATTCCTGCGTCCGATCCCAATCGGCTTTGGGTTCCAAGGACACAAACCATGCGGATTGTGGCATGGCTTGTTCCAAGAGTGGGAACAATTCCTGCAAGGGTGTCTTGGCACAAGGACTGTAAATATCAGTGGTCCCTTGAAATTCCATGGGATGAGCAATCACAATTTGATCGGTAGAGGGATCATAAATCATGTCCAAATCCAAATAATGAATCTTGTGAGCGTAGAGTTGTTGCAATCCTTCCAAACAGGACGGCTGATGCTTTTGTTTCGAGTCGCCCAAAGATCGATGCGATCCCACCATAAAGTCTCCCTTGTCAAAAGCATCTTTTAACCAACATCGATCGGGAATGGTCGATTCGGACAACACTGCATGCAGCGTGTTTTGTGACGAACGAATCCAAATCACATAGAGGGTCAGCACTACCGAGGGCACCAACAATCGAAAGATCTTGGAATGGTTGTACCCAAGTAGAAAGCGAAATTGTTGGTGGTTGGTTTTGGTGAATGGTTTCTTCTTGTTGCTACTAGAGGCAGTGGAGAAAAATCGATGGAGAAAATTCATTTTCGGCGTTTGATGGTGATCAGCGTGGTGTTGTTCTTGGGGTTGGGTTGTTGTTTCTGGTGTCTTGTGTCTGGGTCGCCTATTAAATGGGTTTGTTTGCATTATTGTCAAATAGAGTTGACTCTATACAGTATTTGTCGGTGCATGCAAATGCTGTATTGAAATAGACAGCTGTACTGACTCTACTAGAGCTTCTACTAGGTCTAGCTAGTATGCCGCGTGCATGCTATGCATGATGAAGGAATTCTTCTTCTCCGACAAGAAAAATGAGGCATTCAAAATTCAAATCTCTGTGAACCTCATCCCTAGTGTTGATAGTTTAGTTCCTGGCAGGTGTGCGACTGTCAATTGATGGCTTTGTGTCGCGGGTGTTGGTTACCTACTATAGCTACTAGCTAGTACTACATTGTACTAGATAGTTAGGTGCACACCAACAATGTCAATGATACAATATCTCTTTGATCCCCAACCCCCCTCTGTAATGGGCTGAAAGAGGAGGTCGAGAAGCAGTTAATTATTGCGTGCTTTGACTGTGCTTTTTCAGGGATGACAGAGAGAGACTAGAGCTTCCTACACTGTGCTAGCCTTTTGCCAGAACAGGATATTCTATCTATCCAGCTTCAAAAAAATGACTTCGGTAGTTTTACGCATTACCAGCTGTATGCCAAAGCATTGCACAACTCAAAGCATTGCACAACTACTTAGTCTAATTCAAGTCCAAAATGACACCACCCGATGCACTCACATACACATTCTCGCTTTTGGACTGTTCTGCCTCAGAAACAAAGGCAGGCTGGCCAGTATCAAAGACGACGTATTCCCACAAACTTTGGTGTTCCGTGTCAATGACATTTCTCTTGTTGACCAACACTCGGATGGGAACGTAACATTCGCGCGTATTCACAGATCCCACCACAAATGACGTGAAACCCGCAAAGGCACCATGGACGGCATTGTGGGCCAGTTGCGTGCAGTAGACATTGTCCGCAGTGTTTGGTGGCACGCCCCGGACCATGTAGCTTGGGTCGACATATTTAATGTAAACAGAGTCCCCATACTTGGTCTTGCCTTCTAATTTTTCAGTGAGGCGAGCTTTTAACTTTTTGGACAACCATGGACCAATATCATCCAACAAGACATTGCCCGAAAGATCTTTCAATTCTTCCGAGTTGACGTCCTTCTCCATGGCAATCAATTTCTGGCCAGCACCTTCTGCCACCACCACGACAGCCTTGTCATTTTGAAGTAGCCGTTCGGCCAAGTGATCTACAATACCACCTTCTCCATCCAAATAAAAATCCACTTCGGGCACCAAACACAAATCCACCACTCGCGACCCCAAGGCGGCATGCATGGCAATAAAACCGGAATTGCGTCCCATGACCTTGACAATGCCCAGACCCAAGGGAAATCCATCGGCTTCCACATTGGCTACGTTAATGGCACTCCGAGCTGCTTCTACGGCGGTTTCAAAGCCAAAGGTCCGATCAATGAGTGGGACGTCATTGTCAATGGTCTTGGGGACCACTGCCACGGCCACGGGCATACCACGACGTTTGGTTTCTTCGGCAATTTTGGCGGCACCCCGAAGGGTCCCATCCCCTCCAATGACAAAGAGCAAATTGATATTTTGTTCAATCAGGGCATCGACAATGGCGTTGGTATCGTGACCTCCACGAGAACTCCCCAGCACGGATCCTCCCAAGTTGTGAAAATTGGAAACGGCAGCCTCGTCGAGAGCGAGCCACGTTTCGGCTTCTAAAAATCCACGATATCCACCGGGAATGCCATAGACGTCATCGACTCCATATTGTCGTCGCAAACACATGACAATTTCTCGGACCACCGTATTCAAACCAGGACAGAGGCCACCACACGTGACAATGGCGGCACGCGACAAGGTCGGATCAAAGGCAATGTCTTTGCGGGGTCCTGCCAAGACAAAGGCGGGGGCGGCCGCCTCTTCATCAATGATGCAGGTTTGATGGACGTCGACATTGACACGCGCGGCGACTGCCGCATCCTCCTCGACAAACCAAGAAGCGGGAACTTTGGCTTTGAGCGATAACGGATTGGGATAACTTTGGGCTTGATAATTGACATCCATTTCCATCTCTTGTGTACTGTCAAAGACGTGATCCACTTCTTCAATTTTCCACAAGGGAACCACATAATCTTCGGCACTATCATTATTATTATCATCCGCCTTGTGGTTGTGAAGTGGATGGAGTTTGGCGGCCTTGAAAATGCTGCTGCTGGGAGTAACCGTAAATGCTTGTGCCAGTGCCAAACTGTGGGCCACGAGCAATGATGCCACCAGTACTAGTAGGTTGTTGTTGTTCACTGTAGACTGTCTTTTCCTTCTCGTTTCATCGTATCGTGGCACCCGCATCTTGCCGACTGGTCGGGTCTCTAATGTGAAAGTAAAAGTTATTTCAAAGCAAATACATAATTATGACCAAAGCATAAGAAGTTGGTTAATAACAGCATCATTGTGTGATGCTTCCTGAAGAAAATCAATTGCAACAGAGAAAGAATCAATGTACTAGCTCTAGTAGTACTTTTGTCTGCTGACGTGGTGATAAAGTGCCCGATTCGTTCCGGATGGAGTTCCGAGAACTTCCGACCCTTTTATTGGAGAAGATGTGCGTGCAAGCTATTTCAAAGGATGGTAAAGAGCAAATATGCGATCGGCAGAAAGATCCATGCGAGCCAGGCGACCAAGACATTAAAATATTTCTCAAAACCTGAAAGCGTTGATCGAGAAAAATGAAGGATACTACATACATGATACATGCTGGATGGAACAAAGCCGTGAGTAGAGCAAGCATGTAAGCGTTCACGGGGATGTGCGCACTGCTGAGCAGCCTCCATGCATGGGTGTGCCAAACTATCGTAAAAGCTAAAATCAACACGCTCAGCTGAATAGAAGAGGTTTTGTCTGGAAAACCGACCGTGAAGGTTGTACTGTAGATATCATAGAATAATTGAGAGAGTCCCAGTCCCACCACAATGAAGATGAAACCACTTCCAATTGTACACGAGGCAGAAACGCGGCAACTCGAGACGAGTAGTCGAAACCACCCCAAAAATAGCTCTGCTGCACATCAATATGGACGATTCCAGTCGGTCTTTGTGTTGGTGCTGGTCTTTTTGATTTGGCGGCACTTTATCGACCAGGAAGTCGTCGACTCGCTTCGTCATGCCATGCGTTCCTGGGAGACTACACGTGTCATGACGTCTTCTACAATACAATTGAAAGGAAGGCTGCCACCATCTAAGAACAACCGCAACCACCACGAGAATGCCAGTACCAACAATCCAAGTCCAAGTTCAAAAGAAGACTTTGTCGCTGCCGCCACAGGACAAAAATTTGAAGGAAAACCCATGCGAACATACGTGGGACCCATCCAATTTTCATCCTCCTCCTCGAGTAGTAATAACCATATTCGAACGAGACAAAAAGAACCGGATGATGACACGGAAAGGGAGCAAGCCCCGCAGATTCTCTTGGACGGCTACCTATCCCGCAAGATCCCCGGACCTCTTGCCTGTCAAAAATGGGCCGTGGTGACGACCATTTACGAACCCACTCCCGCCGTCCGTCGTGTGGGAAATCAGCTGGCACCGTCGGGATGGTGCATGGTCATTGTGGCGGATGCGCAAACTCCCAAGTGGTACATGCGATATGCTGGATGGAAATCCAAGAATAAGGCGAACCAACAACAAAACAACAATACTACTATTAGTACCAAACCCATACTATCTACGAGAGGAGACAATGTCGTGTTTTTGTCCGTCAAGGATCAATTGGAATTGGCCAAAATGGTTCCCTTTGTGGATCAACTACCCTTTGAGAGTTTTGCCCGCAAAAATGTGGGATATCTCTACGCTATTTGGAGAGGTGCTCAAATCATTTTTGATTTGGATGATGACAATCTACTTCGAATGGACAAGAACGATGACGACGACATGAATAACAACAACACAAACCTATTATTATCGGGATTGGAACTCTTGGAAACCTATTCCAATTTCATAACCGCACCAGACGACTCATCCAGCAATACTACGAGTGGTTGGTTGGTACGGCATGTGAGTATCTCGGACCACTACAAGGGTCGCGCCTTCAATCCCTTTCCCATGATGGGTTCCTCCGTTCCGGATGCATGGCCAAGAGGATTGCCCATTCCTCTGATTCGCGACAAACGGTCCAAAGGACAAGCAGGTCCCATGATGCTCAAGGAATTACCCACCAAAAACATTGCCGTGGTGCAATCCACGTGCAATCATGGTCCCGACGTCGATGCCATTTATCGCTTGACAAGAGAGCTACCCTTTTCCTTTGACGCAAGCGCCGAAAAGGCCATGACACTGCAAGTACCACCTCAGTTGTATGCCCCCTACAATGCTCAATCCACCTTGCATTATCCCAGCGCCTTTTGGGGATTGTATTTGCCCATGACGGTGACTGGCCGCGTCAGCGATGTATGGCGAGCCTACATTGTCCAACGCTTGTTGAAGGAATTGGAACAAGACGCCCATGTCCTGTACAGTCCACCGTTGGTGACACACCAGCGAAAGGAACTGGACTATGCCGGTGATTTTGCGGCAGAATCGCATCTCTACCTAAGAACGGAAGCTTTGTTGGAGTTTCTCGAGGAATGGAAACCAACTACACCGGGTCCGCTCACAGCAGGAGCCGCGGATACTCTACAAGCACCCATAGAAGACTTGTGGATTCGTTTGTATGAACGAGGGTATGTCGAGATGAAGGATGTCCAAGGTGTTCAAGGCTGGTTGAAGGCATTGACGCAAGGTGGATACGTGTTTCCGGCCGTCAAGAAACATCAACGGGAAGCTCCAGATGTCAGTACGGGAGGAGTGGAAGCCCGCAAAGAATGTGCAAGACGACGACTTGCTGAGTGGCAAGAGCCAGTTCCTACCATGATGAATGGGTCCAATTATGGTGCCTTGGCCTTTCAAAATACAAAGATGACGGTGGCGCGTTTGCTTGCCGAATATGAGCTGGAACATCCCTTTCCACACAGCATTGATTTGATTTGTCGTGCCTCCGGCATTCGATCTGGTTTTGAATTGGCTATTTTGGTAGAAAGCATTGAACTGTATTTGCCCAAGTGTGCGGGACGTGTTTTGCTGGTCTTGGACCGGGAAGATGTTGAATTTGCCCGAGAGAATATTCCTCCTTGGGTGGATGTCATGTTTTCAGAATTTGCATACAATATGCCCGGTCGACTCGGGAATCAGCTCTTCAATATGTACTCGGATCAACAGGGCAGGTCCGAATACGTAGCCATGATTGATTCCGATGCGGCACTTGTAACACCTGTGACGCCTGATTTGATCTTTAACTTGAATAAAACCGATGACGAAGGCAACGCCCCGCCGTATATCTTGACTGACACGCAGTGGCAAAAGGGTGACTGGTCAAAAGGCGACGATTGGATGTTTAAAGGCGATTCTTACGATTGGAATTTTATGATTACACTACCACAAGTATTTCCACGGGCGATGTTTCCTCGATATCGCGCACACGTGGAAGCAATCCACAATTACGAGTTTGAAACTACGGATTTGTGGCAGCATTTCCGGACAACAGTCAAATTAGGTTGGATGGGAATGTCACAATTTTGTCTCCTCGGCAACTATTTTGTTCGGTACTGGACCAGAACCTCATTTGATTTGCGAAATGAAACAGATGCGCCAACGATTCGATACGGGATGCACCTGCCTTACCATGGAGGACTGACCTTTCGTCCGGGCGGAAGAAAGGATCCGTCGTCCTTCATGAACACCGGGCGAGAGCAAATACGTGAGGGAATTTGTGAAATGTTTTGCTCGGTTCCTTTGTCAGCCGACCCTAAAAGTTGGCATCCTCCAACGCTGAAGGATTGCGCCTCACTGTGTCCTGCTGCCTTGAAAGAAACCAGATCAGTGGTCAGTCAGAGATACTTCAAGTACAATAAAAACCTGTACGGTACACCTGAGCAGCAACAGGATGTTTACATGGCTCACTTTCGCCCCTTCAAAGCAGCCCTAGCAGAAAAGCTAGCAAGATGAAATCAATAAAACTGTAATGTAGTTTACATTTTCATTTTAAGATTATGGAAAAGTTAACTTACCAATCATTAACGACCCGGCAAGCTCGCCCTCCAATAGTGCCTGCCGTGGCGCGAGTAGACCAATCATGCAATTCGAGAAAGGGCCTTTTTGTGCCGAGGTCTTCTTCTGCGGTGTCCAGTTTGCTCGGACTCTTTTGGTCGCCCCATGAATTAGCCACTGAAACACTTTGTCTCGAGCACGGCAGTACCGATGAAGGAAGAATCCCACGCCAGTGTCCGCGTCTTTCCAGTCATCATCTGCTGATAGTCTGGCCAATTGCCTCTGGTTGACACTAATAATCCAATACGGGGAGTCCTTCATGGGTGTCACATCTATCTGCTCCAGTCGCTGATAATCCGCGCAAAGGCACCAGGGTTCCCTCACAAAGGAGTGGATCGTTTTGCTCGTCCGCGACTTACGCAATTCTGGGCTCCGTAAGATACTGTAATAGACGCATACTTGCGCTGTGTCGAGACTGGAGCGTTCTGAGCTTCCGAGCCTCTCTTTGCGAAGCAAGGCAAATCTCTTTTAGGTCTGGCACGAACGTACCTAGATATTATCAGTTTGACCATTGACGCTTCGGCACACTTAAATCCTCTGGTATCCACTCATCCATGGACCTCGTTGCCATTTCTGCCACAAAGATGATACACCGATGCCCAGTAGAAAGGACATGAGAAGCGGGAGCAGTGTCCGTCGTGGATCGTTGATTCTGCTCGAGTTGTGGTTGTTTTCACTGGCACGGTTGGCCAAAAGGATGGATTCCAGTTTTGTAGTATCAATGGCAGATGGAAAGCCGTTAGGAGGAGATTTGGACTTTTGGGGTTTGGATACCGCAATGTTGAGCGTCGGAATCATCTTGTCGTAAAAAGATTCCCGTTTCAAAAAGCGTGTGATCAAATCCAAGGCGTGGCCCGGCTGATTGTACGGGACCAAATGGCCACTGTTGCTCACCACCACAAACAATAAATTGTCCAGCCTTTTGGCAAAGCCCGCAACTTCTCCATCTACCAGCCACAAACCGCGGCGTGTCTCGTACCATTTGGAAGCACCGTGCCACTTCATGGCATTGAGTAACATCTCTGTTCCAGCGGGATTACCGGCCATGTCCAGATCTCCATTGTACAAGAGTGCCTGAACTCCTCCATCCAGCAAGTCGGCAATGTAGGGTATAACACTGAGCGGTCGATCATCCATTAAAAACGAGGATTCCAATTTCCGGTGTACTTCGGCATCCTGCAGATGGGCATGGCGGTGACTGGCGTCATTGTTTGTGTTATGCTCTTTTTGTTCCTCAAGTAGTCGTCGTCGCCTCCTCCCCGCTCCAGGGATACAGCCACTCCATTTAATGTCTTGTGGGGCATGTAATTTTTCCTTGACTTGAGGATTGTTGTAAAAGCGAGTAATGGTGCTGTCAACTTTTAACACATCATAGGGATCGCGGGTGGTAACATCATAGACGTTCATAGATCGTCCCATGGCATCTTGCCCGACGACCAAGGGAATCGCCGTCAACATGCCACAGTCATCGGGTAAATTGAATGCGTGAAAGGGCGGATCCAAGGTGGTCGTTTTTGTTGTTGTGTCGTCGTGGTTGGCGTCGAACGCCGCCATACAATCATCCCACGCTTGATGCAATTGATCCCGTGTGTACATATCGATTAATCCATGATAATAGGCCCAATCAACACGAATAGGTCCTTGGACATTGGAATTCAATAGGCCATTGCCAATAGCAATACCAGCCAAGTTTATGGGAACGAGATCACGTTTGTTTTTATGTTTGTGGCTCTGGTGATCCTTCATTTCTGTATATATTTTGTGGGCAATCGAGGGGACATAAATACCAGCATAACTTTCTCCCGTCACATGGAGTTTGTAGTCTTGCTTGTGGTAGTGCTCAAAGACTCGATAAAAGTTTTGCAAAAAGGCAAAAAAGTCATTTGCTACATCCGTCTCATTGTGGGGTAGAGGAATGGTCCCGGGTGTGGAAAATCCAACCCCAATGGGTTGTTCGACGTACAACAAGTGCGTGGCCTTGGTCCAAGAATGGGGGTTGGGAACCAAGGGATCATCCGGACTGGCACAGCAACCACCGGCTGGTCGAAGAGGAATCGTCACGGGACCGTGCTCGAAAAAGATTCCTGCTGAAAAAGCCTAGGATAATAATAATTATGACAGAAGGAAAGGAAAATTAGGAAAGACAAATTTCGTCCATTTGGGGGGAAAGAGAGCACCAAGAGTAAGAGGACAAAGCATAATCAGGCATCAGAGGAGCAAGTGACTTGGGATTGTTTGAACTCTTCCAACACAAAACTTGTGTGTCCATTCTCAAGCCCCATCTGTAAAGGTCTTTTGTGTAAACATACCGTGCACCCTGGTCCGCCATTGAGCCAAATAGTGAGTGTTTTGGGTGCCAACGGTCGATGAGGGGCAAAGAGCCAAAATTGGAGCTTTCCTCCTCCAATTCGATTATTGTCCGCGTGATCCATGGGCAATTGACCTGCATACATGGTCCCATCAAATGTAGCAAAACTAGGAACTATATCTTCCAAGCCCTCGACTAAAAAGTCGGACGGAGTGGGACGTTTAGGTTCATTCTTCTTGGTCTTGTGATTCGAAGAGGATTCGGTGGCTTCTACGAGTATCTTTGTTGTGAGAAAAGGTACCAGCAGCAGCACTGAGGGAAGAAACAGACGGATCTGGGTGTTTGTTACCATGGTCTCTTGTGTCGTGGATTCTTACTACAGTACTTTTATAGTTTGGTTGCCTTGGATGACAAAGATATCATGATTGTGATACACTCTAATTTTGTGATATCTCATTCATTGATTCGTTCGCAAATCAAAAAAGAAGAAAAAAGATCGGTTGTATTGTTGAATCACGAATGAAGGAGAAAATGTAGTCACGTTTACGTTGGATCTGGTGCAGCCAAGCACGGCACCGCCAAACAGACAACGACAACAAACAACAACGACAAGCAACACACTGTAATAATCAAATGGCAACCTAACCATCATCATGGATGAGTCTGCTAT
>ENA-ORBV01006220-ORBV01006220.1-microbial-mat-metagenome-genome-assembly--contig:-NODE-6220-length-21235-cov-5.659798_pt1 | contig 21235 bp, 17 predicted proteins | sample MGYA00237777_ERZ505514 | MGnify/ENA primary metagenome ERZ505514 (study PRJEB26160, sample SAMN06269048) | microbial mat metagenome | isolation source: Oligotrophic lake microbial mat | place... | reverse complement strand
CTTGTGGACGCGGCGGTTCCCCGGTATTGACCGATGACGCCTTTCTCGTCCCGCATATGACGGGCTGTCCTCTGCTCATCGAGTTCGCGTCGCCGGACTCAAGGATGAGCGGCTGATCGCGGCCCGATCCCGGTCGCCGTAGCGGCCATCAGTCGTCACGATCAAGACGCCCGGCGGCACCGGTTCCGGCGTCGTGGACGACGCGACATCGCCCTGCTCAAGATCTCGCCTGCCCTCCGCGTCTCCATGTGAAATAGATCTGGTCATCCCACGTTGCCGGCGGCGTGTTCAAAAGCGCCGGAAGATCCCCACGGTAAACGACACCTGACGGTTCATGCCGGAGCCGATGAAGGTGGTATGCGCGGGCACAGTGGCGCCAAGCGACGAGGGGACGCCCGGGATCGTGCTGAACTGGACGGCCGGGGTGGTCACTGCGGGAAGGACGTTGGGGGGCACGCCGGCCGTGACGCTGGGCGCGCCCGTGATGCTGACCTCATCGCCGTTCGGGCTCAGCGCCAGGCGCACGTCCACGCGCAGACCCACGTTCGATGAGAAGTCGTATGTGACGCCGCCGCCGACCAGGCCGAGTGCACTGCTCGACGGGGAGGTGACGGTAATGACCGCGCGATCCAATTCAGTCAGCGGAAATGCCCCGTACATCCGGAACGAATAACCGCCCGTGAGGATGGCCTGCAGCTCGTTCGTGCCATTCATGACCATCCCGCCGCCGGCGAGCACGTAGGCGGAGGTGCGCCCGCCAGACACCAACGAGTACCGCACGGCTCCGACCAGTCGCGTCTGCGAGGAACTGCCCCCGCGGGTGGCCAAGGTTGATGACACGCTCAGCGCGGTGACAGGCGCGGTTTCGAGCAGCTCCTGGAAGGCATTCCGAAAGCTGGCTCGCGTGGTTTCCAACGACGCGAGCGCTTCGTCGGTGAATGCCTGGCCCCCCGTGTTGCGTTCGGCGCTGAACTCCACCGCGAGCTTTGCACTCAGGCTCCGGCCCACACGCAGGCCAAATGTCCCGCCGCTCTTTCGGCCGGTGGCGGAGGTCGTAATGGCCGCGTCCACAGGAACAATGCGGTCCAGCGTGGTGCCGGTCAGCGTCGAGAACGCTGCTATGACTTGGTTGAGCATCGTCGACCCGTCGCCGAAGTACCACGAGGGCTGAAGGCGGCTCGGCGTGTTTGCGGCCGTCGTGAATGGTGCGCCGGCCGGAAACGCGGCGCCGGCCGAGCCGTTCGACGAATCCTTGTTGGACGCCGCGCCGCCATACACCTCCACCGTCCAGCGGCTGGCGGAGCCCGCAGGGGCTTGGGCGAGCGCTGCCGCCGGAAGAGCCAGGGTGATGATGACCGCGGCACCCGCCGCGAGACCCAGGCGCTGACGAACAGTCTGTAAGGTCACGGACATATTTGTGCTCCCGAAAAAGTGACGGACGGCCGTATAGTAGCCGCCGGAGGGGCACATGCGCAGAGCTTTCTTTTTCGTCCGGCTGGGGCTGTTCGTTGGCGCTGTCCTGCTGTTGGCGCCAGACGCGCTGACGTCCGTACTGCCTTCGTGGGTGGCGCCGGTTGGCGCATCCATCAACCCTCTGTCCCAGGACGCGGTCATGGTCGAGGTGCCGCAGGTCTCTCAGGATCGCACGGTGACGCGTTCCCGCTGGGTGGCCCTTGACGTGAACGCGCTCCCGGACCCGCGTACCCGCCCCCAGCTGGCGCGCGAACCAGGGCTGATGCTCGAACTGTTTCCAGATGTGTTCGTCGACGCGGTATTCGATCGCTTTGATCCCAACCAAAACGGCGTGACCTGGGTCGGGCACCTCAACGGCTCGCCGCTGAGTCCCGTGACGCTGGTCTACAGCGGCGGCGTGCTCACCGGGACGATCGTCGCTCCGCAGGGAATGTTCCAGATTCGCCCTGGGTCCGAGGCTGTGCAGCAGGCCAATCCGCAGCGGTCAGGCACCGCCCACGAGATCGTTGAAGTCGATCAGTCGGCGCACATGCGCGAGGCCGATCCGCTGATTCCTCAGATCACGCCGGAGGCCCTCGCTGCCGCGCGTGACGACAGCGTCGCCGACGTGGGCGATGTGATTGACGTGATGGTGCTCTACACGCCGCTCGCGCAGCTGCACGCCGGCAGCGCGGCGGCCATGGCCAACCTCATCAACCTGTCGATGAGCGAGACGAACACGTCGTACGTGAACAGCGATATCACGCACCGCGTCCGGCTCGTGCACAGTGCTCTGGTCGAATATACGGAAGTTGGGAACTTCGGCACGAACCTGACGAACCTGCGTACCGGTGCGGGCGCTGGCCTTGCGGGAGTCGCCGCGCTGCGGAACCAGTACGGCGCCGATCTCGTGGCGATGCTCGTGCACCCCACGGCGCCGACGGCGTGCGGCATCGCCTACGTCATGACCACGCTGTCGACCGCGTTCGCACCATTCGGATACAGCGTCACTGACACCGCGTGCCTGAGCCCGAATTTCACGTTCGCCCACGAACTGGGTCACAACATGGGCGCGCAGCACGACTGGTATGTCAGCACCGCCATGCTGCCATTCACGTATGCGCACGGCTTTGTGAACACGGACGTCGGATTCCGGTGGCGGACGATCATGTCCTACAACGACCGGTGCTCCATTCAGGGGTTCAACTGCAGCCGCCTGCTGTCGTGGGCGAATCCGGCGCCCCGGTTTAATCCGTTCTGCTCCGCGGGCAACTTCACCTGCCGCACGAATCTCTGGCACTTGCCTGGCACAACGATTCCGCTTGGTGTTCCCGGCGGGACGAAGGCCGACTGCCGCGTCGGGGTCCTTGGCGACACCGGCTGCGACGCCGACAACCGGCGCGCGCTCAATAACACCGCCGTGATCGTGGCGAACCTCCGGACGGCGGTGATCAGCGCCGCGCCGCGGCGGCGCTGAAGGCGCGTCAGGCGGCGGCTTCGTCCATTTCTTCGTCCACGCGCACACGTTTGACGTCGGTCGCCAGACCCACCATCTGAAGCGCCCGGATGTGCAGGTAGGTCAGGTCGATTTCGTACCACGCCAGCCCGTGCGCGGCTGAGGTCGGATGGGCGTGGTGGTTGTTGTGCCAGCCTTCGCCAAAGGTCAGCAGGGCCACCCACCAGTTATTGCGGGAGTCGTCACTGGTCTGGAAGCGACGGCCACCCCAGAGGTGCGTGGCCGAGTTGACCAGCCACGTCGCATGCAGACCGAGCGTCGTGCGCAGGAACACGCCCCACAGCACCCAGTTCCATCCACCGGCGGCCCAGAGGCCGAGACCCAGCACCGTCAGCGGCACCCAGTGATACGAGCTCAGCCAGATGTGGAACTTGTCCTTGGCCAGGTCCGGCGCATACTTGGCGGGCATGGCCACGTTGTTGTGCTGCGCATCACCAAACATGATCCAGCCCATGTGCGCCCAGAACCCACCATGGCGCGGCGTGTGCGGGTCGTGGTCGGAATCCGAGTGCTGGTGATGACGACGATGGGTGGCGACCCAGAAGAGGGGACCGCCTTCCAAAGAAATAGTCGCGCAGATGGTGAGGAAGTATTCGACGAATTTCGGCGTCTTGTAGGACCGGTGCGTCAGCAGCCGGTGATACGACATGCCGATGCCCCACGCCAGGGAGATGTAGTAGGTGACCAGCAGGACGACCACGCCGGACCAGGTGAAGTCGATGATGGCCCACACCGCGCCGATGTGGAACAGCGTCATGAAAAACGCGGTCACCCAGGAGACCTTGGTGTAGCGGTCTTGCTTGGCCCCGGCCATGGTGCCAGAGCCGCCCGATCGCAATCCTGCCCGCTGTGTGGTTGATACCGTCTTGACTGCCATACGCAGACGATACCAACCCCCGGCGCGGGCGATTGTAAGACTTGTGTAAGAGATCGCTAGATCACCGGATCGCAGATGTTTTTGGGAACTTGTCGGGGTTGTCGGTGAAGAGCGCGTCCACGCCCAATGTATAGAGAAAGTGGCGCATTTCCGCCTCGACGTCCTTGTGGGTGCCGGTCGCGCCAGAGCGGAATGTGTACGGCGTGACGGTCAGGCCCGCGGCGTGGGCCCACTGGACGATCGCCGGGGTCTTTTCGACCAGGCCCTTGGCGGGACCGAGGTCGGTGGCAAAGGTGGCCATTTCCTTGAGCGCGGCAGGACCGCTGAGCCAACGCTCCACCGGCGCACCGCCACCAATCAGGAACGTGCGAGGCACCTGCGGAAGGGCCTTGGCGAGATCGCGCACCGCTTGTTCATCAAATGACTGGACCACGAGTCGAGCACGGCCATCGGGCATCTTCATCGCCAGTCCACGGCGTTTCACGGCGTCGGCAAACAACGCCACGATGTCCACGTTGCGGCCGCGGTAGAGCGCCGGGGTCTTGAGCTCGGGATAGAGCCCCGCACCCATGCCAATGAGGTCAATGGCCTCGTCGAACGTGAGAATCCGTTCGCCCGCAAACTTCGCGTCGAACCACGACCCGGCATCGAGAGTCTTGATTTCGGCCAGCGTCAGGTCCGCTGCCAGCCACCGTGTGCGGCCCTGCGCGTCGGTGGAGACCCGATCGGGAAATCTCGTTTCGACATCGGTCGTGCGTTCAAGGGACTCGTCGTGCAGGCAAATGAGCGCCCCGTCCTTCGTGACCGCGAGATCCTGCTCGACATAGTCGGCACCCTGGGACACCGCCAACGTGTAGGCGGCTGCGGTGTGTTCAGGTGCGTACGACGATGCCCCGCGATGAGCGACGGAGCGTTTGGGCGCAGGTGTCTGCGCCTGCACTGAAACACATACGGCTGTTACAGCGGCCAGACACAACAACAGTCGCGGCGATTTCATGACCGTCACAGTATGCGTTGCAGATGACATTGACGTGACAGTTAATGACCCCCACGCAACGACGAACACGTTTACACGGTCGCTGCACGGTTCTCACACGGTCGTCGAGTCCGCCTTCTACCGTGTGTGACGGAGGAAGTGAGAAATGAACGTGCGAAGTGTGCAACTGAAGAACCTGGTGTGGAGCCTGATGCTGGCGGTGATGGTGTTGTACCCATCAATGGCCGCGGCGCAGTTTGAGACGACCGCGGTCGTCGGAACCATTTTTGACAAACAGAACGCTGCCGTCGCTGGTGCGAAGGTGACGCTGACCAATACCGCCACGGGTGTCACCGCATCAACGATGACGGATGCCACCGGCGGCTATGCATTTTTCACCGTCCGGATCGGCACCTATATTGTGACTGCCGAAAAGACGGGATTTTCGCTGGCGCTGGCCGACAACGTCCAGGTCAGCATCGGCGGCCGTCGTCGTGTGGACCTCACACTGGAAGTGGGCGGCTTGACCGAGACCGTCGAGGTGACGGCCACGACCGCGATGCTCGATACTGACACCAGTCAGCGTGGGCAGGTCATCCGTGGTGATGACCTCAAGCAACTGCCGGTCATCAACCGGGAATATTCGGCACTGGCGCTGTTGACCACCGGGGTGCGTCCTTCAGCGCTGTCGGGTTCGCGCGAGGGGTCGTTCAACGTGAACGGACTGCGCAGCACGTTCAACAACTTCCTGATCGATGGCGTCGACAATAACGCGTATGGCACAAGCAACCAGGGCTTTTCGAACCAGGTCATGCAGCCGACGCCTGATGCCGTTGGCGAGTTTCAGGTCGTGACCAACAACATGAGCGCGGAGTACGGCCGTGCGGCCGGTGCGACGATCAACGTGGCGTATCGCAGTGGCACCAACCGCTTTCAGGTCGGCGCCTGGGAGTTTTTTCGCGACAGCTCGCTGACGTCGGAAGGGTATTTCAAGCCGGCGGCCGGCAGCGCGCCGAAGTTTGACCGCAATCAGTTCGGCGGCACCGTTGGTGGTCCGATACTGAAGAACCGCGCGTTTTTCTTCGGTGACGTCGAAGCCCTCCGCCAGAACCGGACGACAGTGGCGACCTCGACGATTCCCACGATGGCGCAGCGTTCGGGCGTGTTGACGGTGGCGGTGCGCCATCCGCAGACGGGCGTGGTATACCCCGCGGGCACGCCGATTCCGCTGACCACGTTTGCGGCCAAGGTCCTGCGTGAACTGCCGGACCCCACCACGACCGGTACGGCCAACAACTTCGTCCGACTCGTCACGTCAGAAACCGTGACCGACAAGGCCGGCGGCAAGGTGGACATGGTGTTCAACTCACGCTGGACGGGCTTTGGGCGCTTCGGGTGGCGTGACGCCGTGATTGCGGATGAACCCGGCATTCCGCTCCCGTCGGGTGGTGATGGCAATGGCACGACGTACGCGCGCAACCTGCAGCTCGCGCTCGGCTCCACCTACGCGCCTGACTCCAGTTCGTTGCTCGAGTTCCGCTTTGGCTGGTCGCGCACCGAAGGCGGCAAGGACCCGAGAGCGCTCGGCACTGCGAGTGCGCTTGAGGCATATGGCATCACGGGCCTGCCGACCGATGCACGTGTGGCCGGCGGCCTGCCGTCCCAGCTGATCACCGGGTACACGACGCTCGGGCGCCAGGCCACCAATCCGCAGTGGCAGTGGCCGACCGTGTTCAATCCGAAATTGAACTACACGCGCACCTGGGGCAGGCACTCGGCCAAGGCCGGCTACGAGTTCCAGCACATTCAGACGCAGGTGCAGGACGTCAATCCACTCTACGGCCGCGACCAGTACGCCGGACAGTTCACACGTCCCACGGGCGCCGCAGCGGGCAACCTCTACAACCTGGCGGACTTCATGTTCGGCCTGCGCAGCACGTTTGCGCTGAGCAACATCCTCGTGGCCGACATGCGCCAGAACATGCACTTCCTCTACGCGCAGGACGACATTCGCGTGAACGATCGCCTCACGGTCAATCTGGGCCTTCGGTACGAGTACGCGACGCCGATGTGGGAAAAGAACAACGTTCTGTCGAACTTTGATCCACAGGGTCTGCGGATGGTCATCGCGAAGGATGGATCGATTAAAGACCGGTCCACCATCAATCCCGACCGCAACAACGTCGGGCCACGCGTGGGTTTTGCGTTCACGGCCACCCCACAGACCGTCGTCCGCGGCGGCTACGGGATCAGCTACGTGCACTTCCACCGCGCGGGTGGTGCGAACATCCTCCCCATCAATGGTCCGCAGGTCATCAACGCCGTCGTGGTGCAGACCAATCCGATCGACGCCGCATTCCGGCCGACGCAAAACGGCTACCCCGAAGGGCTGGTCGATCCAAGCCGGTTCAATCCGCTGGCTGCCAACATCACCTACATGCCCGAGGACTACCGCTCCAGCCGTGTGCAGAGCTGGTACCTGTCCGTGCAGCGTGAGGTGTTCCGCAACGTGATGGTGGACCTGGCCTACGTCGGCAATCGTGCCGATGGGCTTCTCCTGTTCGCCAACTTTAACCAGGCCGCGCCCAACAACGCGGCGGGCACCCTTTCGCTCCAGTCCCGTCGGCCGATTTCGCAGTTTGCCGACATCACCTACGCCTTCAACGGCGGACGGTCCACCTACAAGGCGCTGCAGATGAAGCTGGAATGGCGCGCGGGGCGCACCCTCACGTTCCTGAGTTCCCTGACGCTCTCCGAGAGCAAGGACAACGGTGCGGGTTCGCTGGAAAACAGCAACGGCAACGCGCCGGCGCCGCAGGATTTCTACAACATGGACGCCGATTTCGGCCTGTCGGGCTATCACCAGCCGTACAACAGCACGACCAGTGTCGTGTTGGAGCTGCCCTTTGGCCGCGACCGTCGATTCCTGTCGAACCTCTCGCCTGTGGTGGATCTGCTCCTGGGCGGCTGGCAGCTCGCCGCGGTGAACAGTGTGTATGCGGGTGACCCCGTGACCTTCACCTACACGGCGCCGGCGTCCTTCCAGGTCTCGGGCATCCAGCAGGACTTCCGCGGCGCGAACATCTATCGTCCCAACATCGTCGGCGACCCGATGGTGCCCGAGAGTCAGCGGTCGATCACCAACTGGTTCAACCGTGACGCGGTCGTGATTCCGACCAACGCGAGTCAGCCGTTCGGCAACGCACCCCGCAACTCGGTGCGTGGTCCGCTCTTCTGGCAGATCGACATGGTCCTCTCGAAACGTGTGGCCTTGCCGTGGCGCCAGAGCCATCTCGAACTGCGGCTTGAAGCCTTCAATCTCTTCAACCGCACGAACTTCCGCGCCCCCAACGGCAACCGCAGCGCCGGCGGGTTCGGAACGATTACCAGCACCTACGACCCGCGGCAGCTCCAGCTCGGAGGCAAGATCAGCTTCTAACGCCATCGGGTAATTGATGATCGGGTGATCGGGCGATGTGCCGATCACCCGATCGGGCGGCCAGATCACCCGATCGTGGATAGAATTGCGGATGGACCGAATCCGCGTCGCCTCCCTCCAGTACTACATCCGCCCTGTCGAGCGGTTTGAACAGTTTGCCGATCAGGTCGAGTCACTCGTCTGGACGGCCAAGGACTACAAAGCCAATCTGCTCGTGTTTCCGGAGTACTTCAGCACCCAGTTGCTGACCCTGGGCAACACACGGCGGCCCATCCAGGAACAAATTCAGGATCTCGCCGATCAGGCGCCGGCCATCGATGCGCTCCTCTCGGATCTCGCGACCCGGAGCGGGATGTATATCGTCGGCGGCACCGTGCCTGTGGTGGATGACGACCGCATGCGTGTCTATAACCAGTGCACGGTGTTTGGGCCCGGTGGAGATACGGGCCGGCAGCGCAAGTTGCACATGACACGGTTTGAGTCGGAAGAGTGGATGATTTCGTCGGGCACACGACTGCGCGTGTTTGATACGGCGATCGGCCGCATTGCCGTCAATATTTGTTATGACGTCGAGTTCCCTGAGCTCGCCAGAGCCGCGGCCCGTGCGGGGGCGACCATCCTGGTGGTCCCGACCTGTACCGATGATCGCATCAGCTACCTGCGTGTGAGATACTGTGCCCAAGCCCGCGCCATTGAGAATCAGATCTACGTCGTGCAAGCCTGCACGGTGGGGTCGTTGCCCATGGTGCCGGCCGTTTCGCTGAACTGGGGTCAGGCGGCCATCATGACGCCGAGTGACTTTGCGTTTGCGCGCGACGGCTTCCTCGCTGAGGGGGCCCCGAATCAGGAAAGTATGGTCGTCGGCGATCTCGACATTGCGGCGCTCCTCGAGAGCCGGCTCAGTGGCACCGTGCTGCCGCTGCGCGACAGTCAGTCGAGCGCGGAGGTCGCCGCCAATCTGGAGATGGTGAATTTGTGAGCCCAACCAAAGGTCCCTACCACGTCGTCAACACCCGGCCCGAACACTTCGAGGGGATTCGTGCGTTGACCGAGATGGTCTACCCGGGGTCGGCCCCGTGGTCAGTCGCACAACTCCAGTCACACCTCGATATCTTCCCCGACGGTCAGTTTGTCGTGATTGACGATGATACAAACATCGTCATTGGGATGGCGGCGAGTCTTATCGTGTGGTGGGATGACTACGCGTTCGCCGAGAATTGGCTGAGCTTCACCGACGCGGGGATGTTCACCAACCACGACCCGGAGAAGGGCCGTACGTTATATGGAGCCGAGGTCATGACCCATCCGAAACGCCGGGGGCTGGGCGTCGGAAAGGCGCTCTACTCCGCACGACGTGAGCTGACGGAACGTCTTGGCCTGTTGCGCATTCGCGCCGGCGCACGCCTGCGTGGGTATCACAAACACGCCAAGCACATGAGCGCGGAGGCGTATGCGCTCCAGGTCATCAAGGGCACGTTGAACGACCCGACCGTGTCCTTCCAGATGTCGCAGGGCTTTCACATCCTCGCCGTGGTGGAAGGGTATCTCCGGCATGATCCGGAGAGTCTCGGATGGGCGGCGGTGATCGAGTGGATCAACGAGCAGGTGGCGACGCCGGAAGACTGGAAACACCGCGACCCGAAGTTTGACGCAGGGTAAGGGCGACGACGAGCGTCAGGGCGAGTCCTTGTGACGCTGCGGCGATGATCGGGTCTGCGCCGCCGCCGGCGATGTCCCACCAAAAGTTGATGGCCGAGTGGAGCGCAATCGCCGGCCACAGACTCTGCCAGCGCCAGGTCAGCCACGCAAAGAGGCACCCGCCGGCGACGCCGGCAAGGATGGGCGGGCCGATCACCAGCAGAGGCGTCGTCAGATCGTTTCTGAGCAGACTGAGGGCCAGCACCTCATCGAGATCCTTGTGATGGGCGATCGCAAAGACGAGTGCACTCCCCAGTGCGGCCGCCCACACCGGCCAGCGCGCGCGGCGCCACAACTGCTGGAAGAGAAAGCCTCGGTACAGCACCTCTTCAGCGAACGGGCCGAGGATCACGACTGAGAGCATCGAGTCGACATGAACGCGGAAGCCAAGGGAGGTGCTGGCGATGGCGACCATGGGCAGTGTGGCGGCGACTGACAGTCGGACGCCGGGCCAGCCGGCAGTGGTCAGGCCGAGTTCAGCGATGGCCTCACGCCACGACACCCGTCGCAGCAGCATGACCAGCAGGATCGAGGGTGGCACCCACAACAGCGCCTTGACCGCACCCTCGGTCCACATCGGGGTGTTCCAGAGAAACGACGCTGAGGTCGCCCACCAGAACACCCGGGTGAGGGCGTAGACAAACAGGACCGGCAGGATCACTGCGCGTTAGTTCCCATTCCGATCAATCTCGAGTCCAATCGATCGCATGAGGGCGAGGGCATTGCTGGTCCGCACCGGACCGGGCCTGAGGTGATAGTCAAACTGCAGGGTGCCCGCTTCAAAGACGTCTGAGAAATGCACCTGCACGGCCGGCCGATCCATGGACGTCACGATCTCGCCCAGGGCCAGGTCGTGGGTCGTGGCGAGTCCGATTGCGCCCATGCCTGTCAGCCCCAGCAGCACACCTTCTGCACCGTGACGACGGTCGTGGGAGTTGGTGCCGCTGAGCATTTCATCAAGGAGAAACACCATGCGTCCGTTCGACGCCCGCGCCAGGTCGACCACGTGTTTGAGCCGGAGGATTTCTGCGTAAAAGCGCGAGTGGCCTTCCTGCAAAGAATCCAGGACACGAATCGACGCGCCGATCGCCAGCGGAGACAACGCGCACTGCGAGGCGCGCACCGGCGCACCCATCTGTGCCAGGACGGCCGTGAGTCCGATCGCCCGCAGGAACGTGCTTTTGCCGGACATATTGGAGCCGCTCACGAGCATCAGCACGGGATCGCTGCCGCCGATCGCCACGTCGTTGGCAATCGCCGACTCCGGCAACAGTGGATGCACCAGCGACGAGGCAGAAAAGTGAGCTGTCGCGCTGTCGGACATCTGCGGAAACACAAAACCGGGATGTTCTGCCGCGAACCCGGCCAGCGCCGACAACGCCTCAAATTCTCCGATCGCATCGAGCCAGGCGGACACGGCCCGACCGTCACGTCGACGCCAGGCCTCCACCACGAAGGCCAGTTGTGTGGCCCACAGCAACAGCCCGGACAGTGGCGCAAAGATCACATTGCGACGTGAGGAGAGGAGCGCCACCAGTTGGGACAACTGACGGATGGCGGCCGAGGCCCGTGTGTGTGTCTGCAGTTGGCGCTGCAGGTGCTGCAGGCGGCCGGAGGAAAAGGTCCCGTCTTCAATAATTTTCGCGGTGCGTTCGAGCAGGTCGAGATCGCGCGACGGGGAGTCCACCGCATGAATGACCTGCACGACTCGATTGCGCAGCGCGAGCGCAAAGGCAATCTGCACGATCAGAGCGAGTTCGGCCACGCCGCCGGGACCGCCGTTGCTGCGCCAAACAATCGCGCCAATGGTCAGGATGGGCGCCACCGCAGCGATGATGCGCAGTGCGCCGGACGAGAGCACGGGCGCCGCTTCCGCCCATCGGCGGAGATGGTCGGGATGCAGGCGGTCGCCGACGACCGCGCCTTCCACGCTCAGGCGCTCGCGCAGATCGAGTTGAGGCGTCAGTTCGCGGATGGCCTCCTGCCGCGCCGCCACCTCGTCGGACGTCGCCGGCGCCAGCAACCACGCCGCGAGTGTGGATTGCCCCGCCTCAGTGCGACACGTGCCGAGCAACTCAAACGCACCTCCGCGCCCGAAGATGTCGAGATCTTCGAAGTACAGATTGACCCCAGAACCGTGGACCCCAGGCGGCGCAAAGCGCTCTCCCGTGTCTCCGTGGCCCGGCCAGTCGTGGCGAAGACGCTGGAGACCACGGTCGTAGAAGTCCACGGCGCGTTGCGCGCGGTCGCGGGCGTCGATGACGCGTGTGTGTGCGGCGACGAACGCGAGGAACGCCACGCCGACGGCCGCCGCCCACGGCCAGGCGGACCAGCCTCCGACCCAAAAAATGACCGGGATGCTCAGCGCGATGGCAACGCGCACCAATCCGAAGCGCGCATGCCACTGCTCCCACCGGGCCACCGTGGCCAGTCGATCGGCGCGGCGTTGTTCGTAGTGTGTGTTCACCGAGGCCGCGACGGCCGCACGAGCCAGGCCAGCGGCGCGAGCACCAGCAACGCGCCCAACATCACCGGTGTCGTCACAATCCGGTTCAACACCGAGGGCGTGGTCCGTCGGCGCACCTCTGCGGACGAAGCCGGTGGAGCAATCACGGGTGCCGCCGGCGTGGCCGGCGTCGCGATCGGTGCCGCGGTGTCGGTGCGGTAGGCCCAGGTCGACGCTGCCGGCGTCGCGGGTTTCGGCGCGTCAAAGGTCGGGCGAGGCTTGCGAGGTGTGGCCATGAGTGGGTACCTGTTCGGACGAGGGTGACGGTTGTAACGTCTGCAGCAGCGCGCGGTAGTCGTCGGCTGCGCGGCTCCGGGGGGCGTATTCCCAGATGGTCTGATGAGCCGCCGCGGCGTACACCAGATCGATGCACTGGCGGATGCCAGGGCGGACAAGGGCCGGACCGAGTTCGGCATCAGCCTCAAGCGCCGCGAACGAGGCGCGTGTTGCGTGGGTCTGTGGATTGACGTTGGTCGGCAACACCGCCGCGAGGACCAGCGGACGGTCCGGCCACAGGGCCCGGATTTCGCGAACACCGTCAAGGGTCTGTCGCGCGCCGACGATGGCGAGTGAGTCCATCGTGATCGGCAACACCAATTCGGTCGCGCACAACAACGCGTTGTAGGCGAGCAGGTTCATCGCGGGCGATGTGTCGAATACCACGACGTCATAACCGGACAGCGTCGCCAGTTTGCGTTGCAGCAGCGTCTCGCGCTGGACCGACGACGCCAGCTGCGCGTCGAGGCCAAACGCCGACGGGGCACTCGCGATCAGGTCCAGCTGTGGACGAACATCCCGGAGGATGACGTCCTGCACCGGACGTTCTCCCAACATCAGCTCGCGAATTGTCGTGGTCGGGTGAACACCGAGCAGGTGACTCACGTTGCCTTGCGGGTCGGCATCCACCAGCAGCACTCGTCGTCCTGCCGCGGCGAGTCCGGACGCCAGGGTGACGGCGGTCGTGGTCTTGCCCACGCCCCCCTTCATATTGACTACAGCCAGACGTCGGGCGGTCTGCATAGGGATGACGCGAGTGTACCGCAACCCTGCCGCCGGGGCAGGAATTGAGCGATCATGCTGGTATGGCTGGGACGACTCGGTTGGTGGAAGGTTTTCTGCGCTACGGGTGGACGACGCTGGCGGTCACGCTGCTGGTGATTGTCTGGGGCGCGGTGGTGCGCGCCACCGGATCTGGTGCCGGGTGTGGCAGTCACTGGCCGCTGTGCAACGGCTCCGTGGTTCCGCTCGAGCCGACGGTCGCCACGCTGATCGAGTTTGTGCATCGCATCACGAGTGGCGCCGTGATGTTGATGGCCGTGTGGCTGGTGGTTGCGGCACGCCGTGCGTTTCCCGAGGGCAGTCAGGTCCGGCGGTGGGCATGGATTTCGCTGATGTTCATGCTGATTGAGGCGGCGATTGGGGCCGGCATCGTGCTGCTGGAGCTGGTCGCTGACAATGCCTCGGCCATGCGCGCGGTCTATGTGGGCGGCCATCTGGTCAATACCTTGTTGCTGGTCGGCGCGATGACCACGACGTTGTGGTGGGCGCACAACTCGTCGAGGGGCTCACTCAGGGCTGGCACGTCCTGGGCAACGCCGTTGGGTCTGACGCTGTGTCTCGTGGGCATGCTGGTCGTGGCGTCGACCGGTGCGGTGGTGGCGTTGGGGGACACGCTGTTTCCTCACGCGTCGCTGGCGGAGGGGATCGCGGCCGACTTTGATCCGACATCCCACTTCCTGATTCGTCTGCGGATCTGGCACCCGATTGCGGCGGTCGTGCTGGCCTCGGGTGTCTTGTGGCTCACGTGGCTCAGTCCGATCTTTCAGAGGGACGACCAGCGGACTCCGCGTCGGCTGGTGATTGCGGCCGTGTTTGTGCAGTCCGCCCTTGGTGTGATCAACCTGCTGCTCCTGGCGCCACTCGCGCTGCAGATGGCGCATTTGCTCGTGTCGAATCTGCTGTGGATCCCCATGGTCTGGGCATGGTGGACGGCCCGCATGCGCGATAACATGCCCCGCGCATGAGCCTCGATCTCCAGTTCGCGCCGCTGCATCAGCCTGTCCACGACTTTGTCTTTGCCCAGGTGGCCGCCGCCACGTCGCGGCCTCTGGTGATTGGTCTACAGGCACCGCAGGGAGCTGGCAAGACCACGCTCGTGACGCATCTACTGCGCCGGTTGGATGCACGTGGGCTGCGTGCGGCGGGGGTGTCCATCGACGATTTTTATCTGACACGCGCGGAGCAATTGGCGCTGGCGGCGGCCAATTCCGGCAATCTGTACCTTGAACATCGTGGTTATCCGGGGACACACGACATCGGTCTCGGTGTTGACACGTTAGCGGCGTTGAAGGGCATTCGGGCCGATGCGAGCGTGCAGGTGCCCGTGTATGACAAGTCCGCACATGGGGGCCGTGGTGACCGTGCGCCCGAGTCGGCGTGGCGGACGGTGACGGGACCGCTCGACGTGGTGGTGGTCGAGGGCTGGATGCTGGGGTTTTCCCCGGCGCCCGAGACCGGATTGCCTGATCCGCAGATGGCCGAGCCCAACCGGGCGCTGGCCAACTACGCCGCGTGGCACGCACACATCGATCGATGGGTCGTGCTGCGTGCGGCAGAACCGGAGTTCGTGCTCGAGTGGCGCGTCGAGGCCGAAGAAAAAATGAAAGCCTCCGGCAAACCCGGCCTCAGCCGGGAGGCGATCGAAGACTACGTGCGCCGCTTCCTGCCGGCGTATCGCACGTATGCGGACGGGCTCGCAGCGGGGCAGCCCCCCGCGCTGACGGTGACGCTCGGGCTGGATCGCAAACCCAGGTGACCCACTACTCGCCTCTGAGCGCGTCGATGGGATTGATCCTCGAGATGCGCCAGGCCGGCAGCGAACAGGCGAGCATCGCCGCGACGCCGAGCGTCATTGCCGCCGCAGCCAACGTCAACGGATCGGCCGGACTGAGGTCTGCGAGTTGGCTGCCCATCAATCGCGTCAGTGACCAGGCCGCGACCAATCCGGCGGCCACGCCGGCACTCACGAGCCACGCGCCCTCACGGATGAATGGACGCATCACCCCCCACCGCGTACCGCCCAGCGCCAGACGAATGGCCGCTTCACGCAGGCGCTGACGCGTGGTGAACGCCATCAGTGCGTAGATCCCCAACACTGCCAGCACCAGCGCCAACGTGCCGAACGTGGCCAACACACTCGCCGTGAGGCGTTGCGGCGCGATCTGTTTCGCCACCAGCGACTCAAGGGGTTCCACGTCGAACAGCGGCAGTGATCCGTCAAGGCCGGCCACGGCCGTGCGGATGCGAGGCACGAGGGTGGCGGCATCCTCCACGTCTGGCGATGTGCGGAGTGCGAAGGTCATGGCCCCCCACACGCCACTCGCGGCCGGGACGTAATACGAGGGGGCCGCGGGTATCCCGGGGTTGTGGTGGCGCATGTCCCCGATCAGTCCGACCACGGTCGCGGGATCACCGCCGCCCCCGCCCAGATCCAGTTGCCGGCCGATGGGATCGCGATCGCCCCACACCATCCGCGCCAGCGTCTGATTCACCACGATGACCTTTGGCGCGTCGTCGTCATCACGGGGTGTGAAGTCCCGTCCGGCCAGCAATGGCGTGTCCATCGTACTGAAGTAGCCGTCGGAGACGATCCGCCAGTCGGCCTGAACGGATTCGGTCGGCGCGATGCGCGCCTCACCAACGGGAAAAACATGGAGGCTGAAGTTGCCTGGCGACATCGGGGCACTGCTCACCGCGCCGGCCATGGCCACGCCAGGCAACGCGCGCACGCGTTCCAGCAGCGCGGTCACAAACGCCTCGGGACGCTCACGTGGCGCCACGCGCATGGTGAGGATGCGTTCAGGTGCGAAGCCCAGATCCACGTGCTGGAGACGGTCGAGCGTACGGATCGTGAGACCGGCTGCGGTCAGCAGGACTACAGACAGCGCCAGTTGGGCGATCACGAGTCCATTGCGTGACGTATTGGCGCCACCGGCCACGGACCGCGATCCGTCGCGGAGCCCACCAATGACGTCGAGTCTCGACATCTGTCGCGCGGGGGTCAGGCCGGAGAGGATGCCGGTGACCGTTGACGCGACCAATGCGAACAGCAGCACCCGCACATCCACGGCGATTTCGGCCGCGCGCGGAAGGTCTGCGAGCAGCGAGGTCCGCATCAGGCGAATGCCGGCAAAGGATAACGCGACACCGAGCGCACCGCCGACCACCGCCAGCACCAGGCTTTCGGTGAGCAATTGGCGAATGATGCGGCTGCGGCCACCGCCGACGGCCGCGCGGACCGCCATTTCGCGCCGACGGGCCGACGCGCGTACCAGCAGCAGGGTCGACAGGTTCGCACAGCCGACGAGCAACAACAGGCCCACCGCGGCGAGCAGCAGATACAGCAGCCGGGGCGTCTCACTTCCCAGCACCGCGCCGGCCAGCGGACGGACGTTGACACTCCAACCCTGGTGGACGTCGGGATGTTCCCGTTCCAGTTGCTGCGCGATATCCGCCATTTCAGTCGAGGCCTGAGCCGCGGACATGGCGGGCTTCAGTCGCGCGTAGACGTCCAGGTCCGCATGGCCCCGGCGGTCCTCCGTGTAGGGCACCAGCGGCAGCAACACGTGGGCACCCGTGCGAAGGGCATTCCGGGGGGCCACACCCACGATGGTGTGCGCTCGGCCGTCGACCAGCAGCGGCCGGTTCAGCACGAGTGGATCCTCGCCGAACGCGCGCTGCCAGAAGCTGTGCGACAACATGACGACCGGCTCGGCCGTCGCGATGTCGTCGTGCGAACTGAACGTCCGTCCGATCGCTGGCGCCACACCCAACGTCGTGAAGAGGTTGTGCGTGACAAAGACCGCGTCCATTCGCCTTGGATCACCCAGGCCCGTCACCGTCACCGCTCCGCCGCGTTCGGCGGCGACGGCCGTAAACGACTGGGCGCGCGCCTGCCAATCGCGGAACTGCGGGAGGGAGACCGAGAAACGATCGACCGATCGAGAGACATTCACTTGATCCAGGCGGACCAGTTGATCGGGTTGCGGAAACGGCATCGGCGCCAGCACGACGGCATTCAGCGCACCGAACACGATGGTGCTGGCACCAAGGCCGAGTGCGAAGACCAGGATGGCACCCAGGGTGAAGGCCGGCGTGCGAACGGAGAGGCGGACGGCATACCGAACGTCCTGCGAGACCTGTTGCAGCCACACCGGCAGCCAGACCGCTCGTGCATCTTCCCGCGTGAGGGCGATGTTGCCGAAGGCGCGCCTGGCGGCGAGCCGGGCCGCCTCCGTCGACAGGCCCTCGGCGGCACGTTCCTCCGCCTCGAGGTCGAGGTGTTGCCGGATCTCCCGATCGAGGTCGTCGTCGCGCCGGCTCATGACTGCGGCCCTTTGGCCGGGTGGAGTAACCGGGCCATCGCGTGAGACAGCTGTGCCCACTTCGATTCTTCGGCCTTGAGTTGTGTCCGGCCCTTGGGCGTGATCCGGTAGCGCTTCAACTCGCGGCCCGAGTCCACCACGTCCCACCCCGACGTGATGCAACCGAGTTTCTCCAGCCGCTGGAGCGCCGGGTACAACGACCCGTGCTCCACACTGAGCACCTCGTCAGTGGTGGACCTGATGTGTTTGACAATCCCGTGCCCGTGCAACGGACCAAAAACGAGCGTGCGCAGGATCAATAAATCGAGCGTGCCCTGGATGATGCCGGGCTTCTTCGGGGATGGTGGCATGGAAGGTAATCTACCATACGTGGTAGATTACCTTCCAGTTCCCGTCGCCTTCTTGATCGCCGCTGCGGTCACGTCGGCCCGGAACGCGACGATCTGTTTTCCGATGGCGATCGCCTTGTCGCGATCCGCAATCGACACGCCGTCGATCGTGGCCTTGCCGGCCTTCACGCGCGCGTCCCAGCGCACCGACTGCGGGTCGGTCACCATCATGTTCATGGTGATGGTCGGGTCGTCATGCAGGCCGTCACTCTTGCGGTCCTTCGGGATGACGCCCTTGGCCTCCATCGCGGCCGTCACCGTGCTGTACGCGTAGTGCTCCGGGATGTGCAGCACCCGCGGGGTGCCGCTCCACAACTTCGTGAAGTTGTCGGCCACCGTCTGCATCGGGCGCACGTTGCCGCCCGAGTCGCCGATGAGCGCGATGTTCTCAAATCCATGCACCTTCATGCTCGACACGATGTCCGACAGCAGGGCGATGAACGTCTCATTGGTGACGCTGATCGTGCCGGGCGACAACATGTGACTGCTCGGCGGATCGATGCGTCCTTCTGGGACAAACGGGACAATCGGCGCGCACAGAGCATCACCCAGCAGTCGCGCCGTGGCATCACAGTTGGCGCGCAGCACGTAGTTGTGTTTCCCAAGGGCCAGCCAGGGCCCGTTGGGTTCGATGCCGCCGGTCGCGATGATGATCGTCTTTTTGCCGGCCTTCATCGCGTCGCGTACGTCCATCCACGTCATCTCCTCGATCCACACCGTGTCGGGTGGCGTCAGCGGATTGGCCGCGTCAGGGCAGTTGTAGGGGCTGTCCTCGCACGCCCCGCCGCCCATCGCGGGCAGTCGCGGCGGTCCGCCTTGACGGCCCTGGCCACCCTGACGTCCGGCGGGTGGCGGCGTCTGCTGCGCCACCAGCGGCGCGAGCCCAATGATCATCGTCAACGCACACAACACCAGTCGTCGGAACATGTCTGATCTCCTTTGGAACTACGGAACGTACGCGATGCAGTCGATTTCCACACGCAGGCCTTCACCGGGCAGACCCGCCGCCTGAATGGTCGTGCGCGCGGGGCGATGGTCGCCAAACATCCGCGCATACACGCCATTCATTTCCTTGAATTCGGTCATGTCGAGCAGGAAGACGCCGCAGCGGATCACATACGGCAGGTCGGACCCGGCCGCCTTCAGGATGGTCTGCAGGTTCTTCAGGCATTGTTCGGTCTGCGTGGCGGCGTCCGTGCCGGCGAGTTTTCCAGTCGCGGGGTCGGTCGCCCCCTGGCCGGAGACAAAGACCAGGCGCTCAAAGCCCATACCCGGGGAATACGGCCCCACGGGGGCGGGCAGGTTCGGCGCGTGCACAGGACGAGGCGATGAGTTCATGGTGGCGGCATTCTAGTCCTTGCGGTAGGATTTGCCCACCTATGAACCTCCTGCTGCCCGTGGCCGCCGCTGCGGTCCTCCTGATTCTGGCGTATCGGTGGTATCCGCGATACATCGGGCGCGTGTTCAAAGAGGACGACAGCCGGGCCACGCCGTGTGAAACCAAGGCGGACGGCAAGGACTACGTGAAGAGCCGGACGCATGTGGTCTTCGGGCACCACTTCGCGACCATCGCCGGTGCCGGTCCGATCGTGGGCCCGACGCTTGCCCTGGCGTATGGCTGGCAGCCCGTGTGGTTGTGGCTGGTGATCGGGGGCATCTTTTTCGGTGCCGTGCACGACATGACCGCCATGTTTGTGAGTGCACGCGAAGGCGGCAAATCGATCGGCGCCATTGCGCGGACCACACTCGGGCCGCTGGGCTATCTGCTCAACCTGACCGTGCTCATCTTCGTGCTGGCCATCATCAATGCCATCTTCCTGAACCTCTCGATCACGGCGCTCACGTCGTTGTACCCACTCGAGGCCCTGCGGCTTGACCCCAACCAGTCCATGCTGGGCACGGTCGACGTCAACGGCGTGCAGAACGCGCGCATCGGCGGCATTGCGACAACGTCGGTGTTTTTGATCACGTTGTTTGCGCCCGTGCTCGGATGGTTGATCCGCAGGGATCAGATCTCGACCCGCAACGCGTATGCCGTGGCGACGGTCACGTGTGTGCTCAGTGTGATCGCCGGATTCCTGTGGCCCATCACCTTGTCGGGTGAGGCGTGGCGCTACATCATGACGTTCTACATTCTGCTGGCGTGTGCGCTGCCGGTGTGGCTGGTGTTGCAGCCCCGCGACTTCACGAACGTGCAGATTCTGTACGGCGGCATGTTGCTGTTGTTCATCGCCGCGATCATTGCCGGACTCAAGGGCGCGACCATCCAGGCACCAGGCATGGATCTCGCCACCGGGCAGGCGGCGCTGCGCGCACCACTCTGGCCCATTCTTTTCATCACGGTGGCCTGCGGTGCCATCAGTGGGTTCCACAGCCTGGTGGCGAGCGGCACGACGGTGAAACAGATTCCGAAAGAAAGCGACATTCGCCGAATCGGGTACGGCGCGATGGTCACCGAGACCTTCTTTGCGATTCTCGTACTGGTGGCCGTCGGGTCCATGTTGACGCAGGCCGAATACCTCTCGGTCGTCTACCCCCCTGGCGTCGCGACCAATCCGGTGCTCGGTTTTGCGCTGGGTGCCGGCCGCCTCATCAATCTCGCCATCCCGTTTATTCCGGTCGCGATCGCAGTTGTGTTCGGCATCCTGATGCTGGAAGGGTTCGTCGTGACCACGCTCGACAGCTCGGTGCGCCTGTGTCGGTACCTCATCCAGGAAGCCTGGGATGTGGTGTTCGCGGGTGAGGCCCCGGCGTGGACGCGCAATGTCCTGATCAACTCGGGCATCGCCGTCGCGCTCATGTTTGTGTTTTCCGTGAGCGGCACCGTGCGTCAGATGTGGCCCATCTTCGGCGCGGGCAACCAGTTGATCGGCGCCCTGGCGCTCACGACCGTCTCGGTCTGGCTCGCCCAGCGTGCGCGGCAGACCACGTTCGCGGTCGTGCCGGCGGCATTCATGATCGTCACGACGTGTGCGGCGTTGTTCATCCTCGCGCGCAC
>ENA-ORBV01006219-ORBV01006219.1-microbial-mat-metagenome-genome-assembly--contig:-NODE-6219-length-21235-cov-5.969231_pt1 | contig 21235 bp, 15 predicted proteins | sample MGYA00237777_ERZ505514 | MGnify/ENA primary metagenome ERZ505514 (study PRJEB26160, sample SAMN06269048) | microbial mat metagenome | isolation source: Oligotrophic lake microbial mat | place... | reverse complement strand
CTACACCTCTCTATTCGTCGGCAGCGTCAGATGTGTATAAGAGACAGCACCAGCTAATATTATAACTTGCATAAATTCAATAGCTGTCATCGTAGTACTACAGCGTACTGGTAAAAATACTGCTTAAATCGATACTGCTAATTAGCTCTGCAACGCGTCCAGTATTGGCTTGCTGGCTCGTTTCAAAACATAGATACAAAACGTATTTTCTAGTTACTTAGTATCGTTTGAATGAGTAATTAGCATCATGGTTGACTAATTGATTTGTCTATCTTACCGTTAAACGCCAACCCCGCCAAGCCATTTACAATGACAAGAGGCCCAGAACCACATTTGATCAGACCGATTCGTACGTTCCAGTGAGACTAGCTAGGACTATCTAGTGCTGCCTCGCGCGCGTCACCAAATTCAATTGGCGGCCGATGTCACGATGTTGCATTGGAGGCCAACGAAAGCTTCGAGCCATTTGAAGCACCTTCCCACCGGATTCAGTCGCATCTTTGACTGTGCCTACAAAAAGAAGACTGCAGACTTCCAAAATGTACTCCTTGCTCTTGGACAGCACTTGCTGTAAGATACTAGCAAGATTAAGATTGGTCTCCACACTCAACCAGCTAACATCCAAGATGTGAATGTCAATGCGGGTGCAATGCATTCACGAATGTCCAATCAACAAGCTGATTGAGCTGCAGCTAAGACTGCAATCATGTCTCAGCAAGATCAGCAAGTTGGCAAGCAACAATGACTGTGAGCACAAGGTTCAAAGTGTGAACAAAGACAAGCTTAGGAAGGTGGCCGGCTTCACATGGTGTTCAACACACATCCAACTTAACTGACAGACAGATCTTGTCCTCACTGTCAGCTCCAAACAGAGACTCCAATCCACTTGGTTGGTCATCTGGACTCCATCTGTTGTCACAGTTGTTGGAAGATTTGCGTTTGTTGACAATTTGGATCATCTATTGTTTGGTCAGCTGAAGTGTTGTCTGTCTGCAGTTTCAAGTGGTGCTGATCAATTGTTTTGTCTCACAAAACTGGATGAAGCAATTGAGCTGGTGGGGCGCATCAACAGACATCCAACTTTGACATTCCTCCAAGCAGTCAATCCAGCTTTGCACAAGCCTAGTTCCGTCTTGCAGTTAGGACCACACATGTGTGTGTTTTGTTCCCTTGCAACTCTGATGCATTGAAAGTGGAATGGGCAGACGGAGGGAGAAGCCAGGGGGGGCGAGGTGGCATCGCAAACAATGTCTCCATGTCAGCTGCAGCAGCAGTGCTGTAGCAATGCTCATCTGAATGCCAAGAGTCAACAGCTTGTTGCACTGTCCCCACATCAAAATGTCGTCAATCTGATGTTTTTCTTGCGCAAACACATTTGACATTTAATGAATTCACATGAACTCTCAACAATGTTGAAACAGAACATCACAACACTTTAACAATCTTAGAAACAACTGTGATTGCGGATCAAAAGTCTGAATTTGATGTTGCGCATTTTGCAACCCATTCCCCTCACATCAAACATGATTTCACATCCTGGTGAACATGACAATCTGCATCATGTGGCCCGATTCCATTTAGCACGACATAGTGATCATGGCAGTGCAGTTAAAACATGGGTAGCATGTGATAAGTGCCCCTTACATGCTAAAGAAAGAATGCAATCCCCAAACTGTCTGCTAGTAGCAGATCGAACACATGAACTCATGTCAGCTTTAGCAAAAATGACAATGGTGTTTTTAGATTCCATGTGCAGGCAAACTGCAAAGCAGACTGTCTCAATTCCTGATGAGTCTATCAATGACAACCCAACAGAAAAAAGTGACACACATTGACCTTTTCTAGCTAATGTCTAACTGGGAGCACTGGGAGAACAAACCTATAAAAGTTGAGTTGCATCTAACAATCTTGTGTAAATTTGTCTCTCTTTTCTGTGTGCTGTAGCATAAGATTCACAAACTGTTGCATGCCAAAAATAGAAAGCCCCATGTCAACCTGTGCTGCATAACAAGTTGTGCCTATTGTTATGCAGAATGTGAATGCAATAATGATAAGTAATTATTGATTTTTGTATGTGCAAAGATAGCATGGGACATGCTTTTGCTCTTCAAAACACAAGGAGCAAGTGGTTTGTTGTTTGGGGGGCGGGGGGACTTGCTAGTAATTGGCTGGTCGTGTTCGTTCATTCAATGCTAGAGGTGAAAACAAGAGTAGACTTACTTCAGTTTACTTGCATAAAAATTGTCCTCAACACAAAGGGGACTGACATTGTTTAATTTACTGGACCAAAACCCCACGCTTCTATTATCCGTCCGCGTGCTGTGGTTTGAACTATATTCGACACTGTCATTTTCCTCGATGAACCATAAACTCCACTCTATTTACAGTCGTACAAGGTGAACTGACAAAACCACACCACCCACGAATATCTCAACTGTTCATTCGTTTTCGCTGGCATACGCAGGCCTTGTGGACAAGCCACCCACACCTGGGTTGAGCACATTTAAGGGATCCATGGTCTTCCATCGTCTTTGCGTTTCGGGTGGTGCGGCATATTCGGTTCCGTGTCCATGTTCGGCAGGAAGTTTGCCACCACAATCCTTCTCCACTGTCTTTTTGAGCGCATACTTGGCTTGGTGCAAATCAATGTCCGGTCCATAGGCCAAGTCTTCATGGACGACATTGCATCCGAAATGAGAGTATCGCATTCGTTTCAGAGGCTTGCTGCTGCTACTGCTGCTGGAATCCAACAAAGGAGCGGCTCCACCATTCTTGGGCAAGACATAATCCACACTAAAGCCTTGGACTTCATTCCCCACACACCACGTTCGAAAGGCTGGAGCAGCGACAAACCGAAATGCTCCTAACCGGGCCACCTCGTTGGGACTGGAACATTCATGAATCACCACTTTCTCCTTTCCATGCTTGGCTTGAAAGGCTTCCAAGCGAGCGAGGAGGCGCTCCATACCACCATCTTCAAAGTCTCCGACGGACATGGCCACGTGATGATCCATGGCCGTTCCCGTCTTCATGACTTGTTTGGGCAAGACTGCGGGGAATATTCCGTTGACGGTAAACAATAATTTGTCAATCAAAACGGGGGCACTGGCAAAGGGCAAGGCTTCAATGTACGATTTGACATTCCAGAGGGACTGCACGAAGGAAGAAGAGGTTCCCAAGAATTGAATGATTGTCGCCATGGCCCGTCCTGCTTGATCAATGACATCAAAGGCATCTCGATCGATATATTCCGTACTCAACGGCAAATCATTGGGATTGTCGAGCGTCACACTTCTCCGAAACTCGAGTGCCAATTCCAGACTTTGAAATCCAATCCAAAAGGTTTTGGTTTGAATCGGTTTGGGAAAGGTATCATGCACGGTTGCCAAAATGATGACTTTTCCTTCGGATCGATTGCAATCCAAACCCCGCGTATCCCCATTAAAGCGAGTGACGGAATTGTCCTCTTGACACAGATGGTTGCGATAGTCCACATCATGGGCTGGAGCGGTGCCATGGGGCGAGGACGTGTCCGACACACACATTTTGTGTCGAAATCCATTCTTGATGGATTCACAAAAGGCATCTAATTTGTACACGGCCGTATCAAATTTGGTAGCTTGTCCGACTACGGCAGGAGTATCCCGAAACTTTTTAATCCCCAGGGTATTGACAATTTCAATGACATTTTCTTTCCATTTGTTTTGGGAAATTTTCACATACATGGCTCGTTCGGTAAAGGCTGGCCCCTTGCGACCACACTGGGTTCCTCCCGAGCCAAAGGCAATGCCGGCGGCCGTGGTGGGATTCAAAAAGGTAGAGCCCAAAGTGGAATGGGATTCTCGATCGGGAAAGTGTCCCGCCAAGAATCGATCCAGGGATGCCAAACCGACTCCCGCCAAACACAAGACCCGTTTTCCATCGTCCATGGGAGCAATCAAGTCCAAGTGTTTGAGGGACAAGACTACCACAGGACGATCATCGGAACTTTCTTGTCGTGGAACCGATCCCCCCGTCAATCCGGTATTTTGACCTTGTGGCAAGACGACACAATTGGCATTTAAAATGTGCGGCAATATTTCATAGACATGTCGCAATCGTTGGGGCGTGACAATGCACAAGGCTTGGCCGTGACCCAATCGCATACCCTTTAAAAAGGGAGCCGTTTTCGTCGTTTCGTGCGATCCATCCAGAATGATATTTTCGGGACCCACAATCTTTTGCAATACTTGGGGCAATTCCTTTTGGGCGTCGGTCAAATTTTGAAGGCTCACATGTTTGGTATTGCTTGTATTTGTAGTTGTATTGTCAGTGTGTTCTTCTTCACAGGAACACGATCGTGGCATGCCGGATGGATATTGCAATTTTGGTTTATGACTGTCTTGTGGTGAAAGTTCAGACGAGACCAAACTTCCCACGGCAATTCCCGATCCAAAGAGTAACAAATTTCGACCCACATTATGAAATGTGGATTGCCTCTTGTTGCTTCCATCGTTGCTGCTGCTGTTTGCGGTGGAGCTAGTAGCAGCAATCGTGGAAGATGATGCTGCTGATGATGTGGTGCTTGTGGCTGACCTTGCCAACTGGGTCACGCCGAGGGGTCGACGACTCGCAGGAAAGAGTGATACGGACGATTCCATTTTTGTGATGGTTGTTGCATTAGTGCCGCTGCCTCTTGCGAGCCGAAGGAGTCGGCTTGAGGACAACATAATCGAGTTAGTACTGAACTAAGCTGCAATCGAATTTTCAACAGCTATATGAAATTACTATAGGATTGAAAGTGTGTGGTGCAACAGAACTTTCAATGAATGTATCAATTAATACAGTAGCAACTAACTTATTCCTCGGTCTGTTATGGTACTGTATGTACCGTATGACGATCGTTGTTCTTCTGTTGTTGTTCGTTGTGGACTGGCGTCATCGAGATCTTTGTGGAATCCTTTTATCAATGGTCGCACATTTGGCTCTTGCCTCAATGGAAAGTCTCCGCCATCCATCCGTCGTCTCAAAACCTCCTCACAAAATCGAATATTAATTTCCAGCTCTCACTTCCTTATTACTACCCATTTTAAAAACAAACAACAATTAATAGCCAGTAATTATAACATCATGAGATTGCTAACGCATAATACGTTGAGAAACAATAGTGCCGAAGCCAAGGGCAAGGGTTTTCCTCTCCGAATTACGGCGACCGAAATTCGCGTCGAAGAAAACAACGAAGAAGTTACCGAGCAACAATTGGAGTTTGTAAAAAACATGTTGTCCAGGATCGATTGGCCCGCCTTGGTGAAGGTAAGTGGTGTAACATGTCAGGAAGGGTAACATTCAATTTTGGTGTATGCAATTTTCTTATATTCTTCTTCATTTATTTTATTACTCCCTCTTTATTATTAGGCTTGTTCGGAAATGGGCATTCCCACACTCCCCGGCGTCTTGACCGAGGACATGGCACAAAATACGGACTTTCTCAAGGCCTTGTACAACATGTTGATGAACATTCATTTGGTGCAGGGAATGTTGACCTGTCCCGTCACGGGTAGAGAATTCCCTGTGACGGATGGAATCCCCAATATGACGTTGGAAGAAGAAGAATGTGAATATGTCAAGTTTTGAACATGATTGGAATTATTTTGTTGTTGGAAATGGAATTTTGAAACTGTGAAAAAAAGCTATTGTGGTGAAGCATGTTTGTAAAAACAGTCAAGCATTTTTTTTCGTCAAGGCACGCGTTGCTTTACCGCACACATTGATTCCATTGATTGATTGGGCCCTGCCACTGTAGTAGGACAACACGCAACAAATCACCACCCATGAATCAAAAGACGAGCACTGTCGCCTCCACGAAATATTCGGTCGAGAGGAACCGCTGCAGTTTACAAAATGAGCTTTCCATCCATTTAGCGAAGCGCAACAATCTATCTCCAGGCTCTTGTAGTATTTTTGGGAGAACGATTTCGTCCTTTTTTAAATTGCGGCAGACAACAGCCTTGATAGAGGAACCCCCAAGCACAAGTAAGCGAGGGCATCATCTTATATCATAGCAAAAATTTAGCAAAATAAAGACAAAACACCAAACTACAATAGCATATCTTGGGAGATCTAAAGAAAGTTTTTTTTAGTGCGTAGCCCCATGATTTTTAGTAGTAGGACTCGTTTATAACTGCCTATCCCTCTACTTTCACGTTCTTTCAATTTTGACAATCTCTTTTGGATCCAAGAAATCACAACAAATCATGACATTTCGCATTTCTCCTAGAGAGCCTAGTCCGTGGTCCTTGGAAGCCATCCACTTTTCCCAGCCAGCGGGACTGGTTTTCCGAAAGGTCGCAAATAACTCTTTCAGCTTGTCTCGTAACCGAAAGTCACGTTCGGTTCGTCGAATCTGCGATTGGACAAACACGAGCCTAACATTGGCATTGAGAAAGTCCAAAAATCCCATGTTCAAGCCACAGCCAAAGAGAACCGGAACGGGAACTGAAACACAAAACGAAGAAAATAATGAGCGAACAGTGTGCGAGAAGACAGTAGTTTCAAGGTGACAGCCAATCGAGAAACAAATTTATGACACTCACCAGCACAGATGATATCAAGCAGAGCGACCCAGATGTATTCCGTGTATCGAAATCCCCAGTGTCGGACGTTGACTCGGACCATTTTCCCGTGTCTGATGGCATTGAGAGGCCCCGTCAGGCTCTGCCCCTGCACAACGCCACGATTATCCTTGGTTCCAAAGTCAGGCACAGTCCCATCCGTCTCTAGAAATTGTGTCAACAAGTGACACTTCCGCAACATCAGGAGCGGATGCTTCTTAGACAGGTCGGCGAGCGGTCGAATCAGTCGTTGACCAGCACCACTCATTACGGTATCCAACATGTCCTCGATCTGGTCGTCAAGAGGAGAGCGCCACACGAGCCAAGAAACCGCGTATTCCTGGCCTGCTTCCATGAGGACGTTTCGAATCAAGGCGGTTCCTAAATTCATTCCCTGAGGGTTAGAGACATATAATCTCAAGAACACGGCACGCAAAAGAGGGAGGCTGAGATCGTTGGAAGGCTGTGCTATACGTTGGAGCAGAGCTTCGCCCACAAATTTCATTTGGACCCTCCCGCATTTTGCCAACAACAAAAGGAGAATAAACCAGTCTGGCATTCCATTGCGACTTAATAAACCAGGCCACGAGCCAACTGAAGTCGCTTGTTTCATGCCTTCAAATGCAAACGCCAATGTGGAACTTGCAAATTCTTCCGACATGCCCCATGACTTGATACAATCCAGTGTGATTTTCGTGGAGAACCCTTCAATGTGAACTGATTGTTGGCCGGATGCCACCACCAAGTATCGGGTTATTCGCGCCACACAATACTTGGGAGACATTGTTTTCCCAATAGATATAAGCCATTCGTAGCATGAGGCTATATGGTGGGGGTGCCACGATGCTGCACAGCGACAAAGCAGCAAGTCCAATACCTCGTTACGTTCATCTTGTTGGCTCGAAAAAAGCTGTTGCCAAAGCTCAGGATTGCCCGATATTTGCGATAAACGGGGCACATAAGCTAAAATGATGCGGGTAATGGAATGCTGGATGGTCTCTAGATTGAGGAACGTTTTCATAACGAAGACGGCGATGTCTAGAAGATGCAAGTCTTTGTCCTTCGGTCTCAGTTGTGCATCTTTGTCAAGCACGTGCGTCAGCAGCGGTTCCAGGACATCAGGTTGAGTCTGTTCGATAGAGTGCTTGATTTTGTCACGCATCTTCAGCTTTTCGGTGTTGTCTGGCACTTTTACTGGAAGAAAAATGTCGAGTTCGTCATCAAAAGCAATCCTGCGGTAGTCTTCCGCCTTGACCTCATTGGGAACGTCAATTGTTTTCAAGATTGAAGAAAACTCAGACAGCTTCGCCATGTCCACTGCCGTAGATTTGGTTTTTTGTTTGTGCCTAGGCTTCTTGGACTTCTCATTACTGGAACACTCCTGAGAGAGCCACTCAAGAAATGTCGTCGAGATTGTTGATTTGTCTTTGTCAACAGAAACGTCATTCAACCGCAAATATGCAGACAATCGTCCGAGTAATTTACGCGCGACCTCTCGGCGCTGACCCAGCCTACCGATATCCCACTCACTAGCGGCCGATGGAACCAAAAGCTTGTTGAAAACTGCATCCTTCTCGCTTGAACCGTCGCCCATCTTTCCGAGCCTGTCAATCATCGTTAAAAGGGAAGCCCGCGGCAGCCCAGAGCACAGCAGGAGTCGAGGAAGAAACCCCGTTGGTGCTGTCAATGCTGCTCGTCTGGCGATAACATCGCTCCTTGCCTTAGCTAGCATGACCCACTGTACAGGCAACAAGGGAAGTTAGAAATGAAGCTTTCGGTGACCTAAAAGCGCCGACTGCAACGAACTTACTGATTCTACAAAAACTGCGCTTATTCCAGATTCAACAATCTTTGCGCTAGCGAGACCACCATTATCAGCGCCATCTTCGCTTTCCATAGGGTGAAGGAGCATGTCCACCAGCTTGTGTATGTAACTCGCTGCCTCCTCTTTGTCTGGATTTTCCTCCTTGTTGTCCGATGATGATGAAGACTTTGTTTCCTTCCAGATGCTGAGCAGCACCGCAGATGCTTGAAGTAACGGCACCGAAAGGATCACCTGCTTACCACCGCCTGAAGGACAAAGCGTGATTTCTACTGCGTTCGCTTTATTTTTGGGGGGTGCACCTTCGACGCAGGATTGAAATGCTTGGAACACAGTTCTTATACCGAGCAAACGAAGGTCGGAAAACCTATCCAAAGCCTCAGCGCAGACACTGGGTCGGCTGGATATCAGGCTGATGAAGATAGAAGCGAAATCCCAATCTCCTTGCACCTCATTTCTCTTCATATAAGCTATCAATTCGCATAACGTAATCAAAAGGTTCCGCAAAACCATACCCCGTTCGTATCCTATTGCTGTGGACTACAACAAATGGAGAAGAAAAAAGGGATTTGATCAGATAGCTGTGTCGGACCCGCCGGCTCACCCGTCATCACAATCTCTTTGCTTACCATGTGCTTTATTCCGTCGGCGACAAGCGATTTCGCATGATCCAATTGAAGAATATTCAGCATCCAGGAGGACTGCTTCACCTCATCCCCATCCGATTTATTTAGTTTCCCTATCGCATCGAAAAGAACTCTCCTGGCGCATCGCCGGCGATCCGGGTTGCGGCTCGCGACATCCGACATCAGGAGATCGAATGCTTTTTCTGCATCTGATGCACCAAATTTCCCGGTAAGCGATTCAGTAACATGGCGAAGCAAAGGCGCCGACAACTCTTTTAACTGTGCCCGCTCATCGCCTTCTGTACTATACGCCCGAAGAAGGAGCACGCACGAAGCACTGCTGTGAAGTCGGGAAATTGTGTCCGGCATGTCAGAAATGATCGGAATTGTCCAGTCATAAGCCCGCTCAATCGCACCACGAGTTGTCTTGCCGATCGTCATCAGCAAGAAGTCCGGGTCAGTATTGCGTTGAAAGGTTTTTGACAGACCAAAATGAGATTCGACCGCTACAAGAAGCTCAGCTGCCTCGCGAGGAGGCTTTCGCGCTGGGCATGTTGGGTCCCATTGAATGATAGTTTTCTGAGCAGCACGTAGCTTCTTCTTTCTCTTGTTCTCGCCTGATAGAAAAACAATGCGATGTTAGCAAGAACCATCCGGTAGATGCGGGGTTTACAAGTTTCGTTGATTTCGTACCTAGGAGAGCTTCTGCGGCCTCTTTCTCTCTTTTCTTCTGCAATGCCCGCTCGCGCTTTTGTTGCTGCCTAGCAGAGATCCTTGAGCCTCCATGATTGCTTTCGTCCTCGTCCAGCTGCTTTTTGGGGACGGGTTTTGGCGGTAGAAATAGAGCTTCGGCGATTCGTGATTCCTGGAAGATCACAAAGCAATCGCAACAAAACAATACGTCAGCGTCGATCATTCTTTGTAACGAAAAATAATTTAACTTTGCTCACCTCGTCTCTCATACGTTGTTCGTCCTGCTTCATTTCAACCCGATCTGCTTCGTCGCAGTCAACTGTCGGAAAGCGGTAACGAGACGAAATAACCATCTTCATCATTGCTCTCAAGGTAGGGTGTTCTTCCCAAATAGTTGCTCCAATGTCAGTGGGGGCCACACCGCACATAACCAGTGCAAGAATTGTCACACGCCACCAAATTCCCGTGTAGGCCAGTCTTCAGGAAGAAAGAAAATCTGTCAGATATCACCCCGATAACTACTGTACCACGGAGGTATACACAACTGGGCACTTACTGAGGCAAATCTAGATCGGCAGTATCGATCCGCACGACATCTTTTTGGCTGTCGTCGCCACTTTCGTCAGCGTCGTCAAACTGGTCATCACTTTCTGCATTAGCGGCACCACGCTGCACCACTACCGTTTCTGGAGGCTCATAGACAACCAAAGAGTACAGTTCCCAGGCCAACATAATGTCACTGACTTTCAGCGTTCCACATCGATTGACGCCGCAGCACTCGAAAAGGTGTTCAATCAGCGTTAGGGCCATCTCTGAGCTTATTCCGCCGTCTTCGAGTGCAGCTGCCTTGAGGATAATCCACATCATTTCGTCGTCAAAGTCGCACCCATATTCGCAGCACCGGTCAATGCGGTATTTCTCGTCATACCATGTGGGGTCGTTGTCGATTTGTATATTCGCACCGCGAACAAATTGCTGCATCTGCGGTGAATCAGCATCTTCCATAAATAACAGGCATTTTGCAAGGGTCAACCACTCTGGATTTCGTTTGTTGCCATCCACTCCTCCTATGGCACTACTGTAATCTGGAGTTCCCGCACCAACAACGTCTGCGCTCTGCTTGTTCGCAGAAGGTCCAACTTGCGGGCCGTAATCGGAACAGAACCACGACAGTACAAGCTTTCGGGCTGCAGATAACTTACTTTTTAAGGAATCTGTATCCGCCGGAGACAGCGTGGTCACTTTGCTGCGAACAGCTTTGGGTAGATTTCTTCCCGCTTCTTTCGGAGGGGCAGGAACCAAAAGCAAAATGCATTGAAAGACCAGCCGTGCTCGATCCTCTTCATCGTGAACGTTCCATGATTCGTCCTTAATGTTGTACGATAAAAGTGATTCGAGCAGTGTACAAACATCAAAGGTTGCTCCAAGTTGCTGCGCAACCAGATGCAGCACATGCTTGAGGTGCTTCACAAGCTGTCTGCGCTCCCGTCGATTTTGTTCACTGGAAGCCGAGTCCACTGAGGTTGAGTTCCCAATCATTAGAAGGAGGGAAGCTGCAATTCCATCCGAAGACAAGTTTTTGGGCATGACCGAGTATACAGCGCCGGCCATTTTGAGATGATCCGATGCTGACGCATTTGCACCTCTACCCAAGGTGGCGAGTATTTCCGAAAGCAACTGGTGGTAGATTACTTGAGCCACACTTCCAGTGGGGACGGTTGTGGCAATGGCAGTAATGTTCTCGATATGCGCAGATAGCTGGTTGGCTTTGAGACGCATGGAAAGGATTTTTTGGATGGCTTCCATGTCTGCTGGTAACGGCGGGTCAACGTTCTCTATCTGCTTTACTGTGGATGTGAAGAGCGTCCGCGCCAGACCTGACAGGCCAGGAGACTGCAGCCATTTTTCCAGATTCCCCGACACAATGCTGCGGACTGCTGGGATCGATGTAAAGGAATGAAGCGACTGAAGAAGGGCCGAGTTTTGTTTTGCCTTCATATCCAGCCTAGCGGATAAGGATGAGGATATGGCATCGTATGCGTTTTGTTGGTTGACACCAAAATACCGCCGTCGTACTCGTGCAAGATTTAACTTTTGCTGCTCCAGCGGGTATAGACGACGCTTTAGTAGTAGACTCGAAGATATGGATTCGGATGTCCCCGTTTCGGAGCCGACATTGGAGGCCGTCGGAGAAGCTGGTCTATTCGTATTGTCATCACCCGCCTTTTTGGGCGACGTAGGATCTTCACCAGCGGATTTGGTCGTGACGATCACTTCTTCGTCCTCTTCCCCCGAAGACGAGGAAGACCCGCCATCATCATCATCCTCCCGCTTCACCTTTGGGGGCTTGTTCTTGGACGCTTTTGTCGTGAACTTTTTCTTGTCTTTCTTCTTATTGCTCTTATCCCCATTTGTATTGTTGTCGTTGTCCTTCTTCTTGCCCTTGGCGACAGCAGAATCTGATTCATCTCGTGAAGTCGCCCTTGGAAGGGACGTGACGGACGCTGAATGGGATATCGGTCCTACACCAGCCGATCCCGCCGACGAGAGGCTTCCACGACGCTGCTGCTGCTGAGACTGTTGTTGCTGTAAGGGTGATACGTTATCGATACTTGCATATTCATCTTCGGCAATAAATTCTTGTAGCTTACTGTAAGATTCTGCTACTAGGGCTGCATCATCTAAAAGGCTTGCATCTTCCATGGCCGCATCGCCATCATCGTCACAATTTTTTTGGGCAGTTTCTCCTCCTTTTTCTTTATTGTCGGAAGTAGTATTGGGATTGTTGTTGTGGACGAAGCGTAGATTGTCTACGAGAAGCTTGCAACGTTCATCGTCCACCCACAGTTTTGGTCCGAAACAATCTTCTGCGTAGGCTTTGACAAGAGCCACAGGCCAGTGATCCAGATGTGAAAAGGAAAGATACAAAATCGTGGCCGCCACGACTTGCACATTCATGGAGGGTGAATACTCGTAATTGGCATACGAATCTGCTTGTTGTTGCTGGTTCTGCTGTGAATGATGTCGGTTGAAGATTCGAGAAGACGTTGGAATGGGCGAATGAGAGAGTTTGATCGCCTTGGATGCCTGTGGCTCATCGGAAGAAATGGAGCTGGCTCGTTTCCGACTGTTGAGCATACTGATGCTGCTAGCGCCCGCATTGCTGCTGCTGTGAATGTGATGATGGTGAGAAAGACCGCCATGATGATGATGGTGGTGGTGATGGTGTCCTCCTCCCACGCCACCATGCTTCGCTGAACCCGCGCCGCCCCCCAATAAGGATGAGGAGTCGGATCGATCATTGTCGCCTCCCGAACCCGTGGCACTAGTCGTTCTCAGACAATTGATGAGGGCATCAAATAATCTTGGATCTTGTATGACAGCAGTGATGGCAGGAATCTGGTTGGGGGTTGGACATGGTCCGTTATTGTCTTTACACCTAGGACAATAAAATAGAAGAAAAGCAAACAATGTTCGTTAGTATTTGGTTCGCTCATGATGATCGTCTTACAATTATTTTTACAAGCAAGTCGAAAAATGTTCTACTGTACTGAATGGTACAGTATTTTTAGGGTTAGCGTTACGTCAACAAGGAAGATCGATCGTATCGTACCATGATGCCTGGAGGGTTGCTTGATCTGTTTTGAGATGGCATAAAAGTCCAATAGCTGCTAGATAAACGTCGGCCACATGGGATGGTGCTCTATTAGACAGATTTCGTGATATCGACTTTAAAATTCTGACATGATGGTCCAAATTTTTGGACGGAGCAGGGGGTTTCGCCATGGTCCACAACAAAAAAGCAACAAGATCATTACGTGCCTCAACGACTGAGCTTTCCCGGTACGGAAAATCCGTATGGTTTTTACGTAAAGGAGGGGCGCTCGGCGCAACAGCGATACGAGACGACGTACAGTAGATTCACTACTTGGACCGGCTGTACAGCGATCATAATGCATGCGGTGCCAACATGACCGATTCAGTCACGAATGTCTCACATGAGTCCCGTGACACAGCTACGTAGCTACTCTCTACGCACGATGCCTGGTACTAAACTCTACACAGAAATACTCGCTCACTCACTCCACTACGCACAACAACAACATCATCCCATCACTCTGGTCTCACAAGTTTAATAACATGCGGAGACTTACAGTTGAGTAGGGTACATGGTGGAATAGTAATAGAGAAGAGACTCAAGACCTCCATACATCAGCAAACTAGCCAGGAGCCTCCACCACTCTCTGGAGAGTACGTTTTGAAACGAACGAAAGAAGAAAAGAAAGGATTCATTCATTGAATAATCCATCATCGAAAAATGAGGTCGGGTCCGTCATCCATCGCGGCTTTTTGGTTCGCTGCAGGCATTCTTTGTTTTTCTCGACGAGCACATTCGGCAAGCTGGATTCTTAATCCAAGAAGAGCAGTTCGAAGTGAAATGACGAAAATCCACTTTGAAACACTTCGCCGCCGCGGCCAACCTGTTACGACCTCCTATCACACCATACAGGTTGTGCCGTCCAGAGCCAAGCGCATCAATGGAGCATCGTCATTCACAAGTTTGGCTGCTTCCACTACTACTAGGACGACGACAAACGTGCAATCTCAATTTTCAATACCGCAAAACAGAAATGTGAACGTGCTGTCCAAGGACCCTCTCATTTATGTCATACCCAGTCTTTTGAGTCCAACGGAATGCCAAGCATATCAAGATCGCGTCCAGCAACTCCAAAAAAGCAGCACAAGACCCATGACGCGATCCAATCCACCCGAGGTATCCTTAGAGCTATCCAAGCTTTGGCCGTTGCCATTTCTATCGCTTGTGGCTGGGATTCCACCACTCGTTCGACTGCTCCAAGAACAACCAAACAGTGTAACATTCGAGCAAGCTGTATTGGCAGCGCTTCCAAATATTGGATTGGCACTTTTGGCAAGTATAACCTTGGCCTATGCCATTGTATTACCACTGATGCGCCGCGTCGCCGCTACTGATTCACGAACCAGTGAAGCCATGGCGTTCAACCTGGAGGATGATGTATCCTTTATTGACCCTTTGGTCCAACGCGTCCAAGAAGCGACGGGGCATCCCTGGACATGTTGGGAAGCCCCAGTCGTTACAAGATATGACCAAGGAGCTCTATTTGCTCGTCATGGAGATGCCTCACCCACACGAGGCACAGAATGGGCCGATTTAGGTGGACAACGGGTGATTACGTGCATTTGTTACCTCAACAACATTCGGGATGGTGGAGGAGAGACGTTTTTTGATCAGTTGGGCATGGCGGTCACGCCCCAACAAGGAGATGCCTTGGTATTTTTTCCAGCGGATCCGATCACTCTGCGCGCCGACCCTCGAACAACCCACGAATCGCTGCCGCCAAATTCGGAAAAGTGGATCGTGCAAATGTTTGGAAGGTCAGGGCGGGTACCACCTCCTCTCGGTATACCAGATTCCTTCCAGCCTTCTTCTGAGCAGCAGCAGTCGAAGTTCTCGTTTGAGTTTCTCAAAGTTCCACCCCCTTTTGTACCCGCTGCTGGCGCTTCGATGAGGCGTGCGGCAAGCCTTAGTAGACATGGACGTTGGGGAGCTGTTCCCCGCATCCAAACCAGATTGCAAGCATCCTCAGCGTCCACGCCTGTGGATACCCAGGCAGATACTGCCACAGCAGAAGAAGAAGGAGAAGACGAAGAAGAATCTCCTCTACTATCCGAAGATACCACTGAATTGACGACAAAACCTCAAGAGGATGACGACGGCGACAAAGTAGAAGTAGAAGATTCTGCATTTGACGTCTTGGCTGGGAATATTGCATTGTGTCTCTACAAGAGTGATTTGAAACGCGCAGAAGGGATTGATGGATCATCGACGGGATGGACCGCTTGGGTAGATGATAGAGCCGCCTATGCACTTCGCAGTTGCATGAACGCTCTCGAATTGACAACCTCTTTCATGAATTCTGCGAACGACAAGAAACATCACGAGCCACAAACGAACGACGACGACAATACTCATTTTGTAGATGATGATTTTTTAAACAGACGAGACGAAGCCATTCGTTGGATTCGCTGGATCAAAGCTTGTCCATCTCCTGTTATTATTGAACTTTCAGAGGAGCTTCGTGAGGCTGTAAACGCAACCATTCCGAACGAAGAATTTTTGAGACAAATTGATTCGACACGCCACGAGTTTTTGGAACGGATAGGTTGTCGATTGGTCTTGTTGCCATCCGGGGGGACCTTGTCACATGCATTGCGAGCTCCTCCGGGAGCCATGATTTATGGCAAGTTGTTGTTGGGAGGAGTGACGAGGTTTCGAATGATAGGATCGGCATCCAGTACCCAACCCCGTCGTCGCGCGGGGGCTCGAACGCTGATTAAATCTCCACAAACGGGAACAGAAGCATGGCTACAATACGGTGGACCCGAACGGTCGTACGAAGCCATTGATGCAGGGCCTTGCGCCTTTCTAGAAGTCATTCTCCTTCCAACTGGATTGTCTCTACCTCTTTTGCTTCACCCAGCAGGCAATAGCGACAACGATGATGTCTCTGCTACTACTAGCACTAATAATAATGCTCCAAGAGCGGAAAGGGTGGATGAAACGGTCCAAGAAATGACAATTGGACAGATGAAGTGGAATCTCCGGGACATGCTTGACCTGGTCACGGAGGAAGGAAGGAAGCAAGCCGCGGCTGCTACTCAAGTGCAGTCTGAAACTACAGAACTGGAAGCCATCTCAGGTCAAGATTTTATTGAAAATCTAGAATCTTCCTTTGCCGCTTCTGTGGGAGGACTCAAACCCCAGATTGATAGCATCATTCGTCGCGTGTTGGACGGCAGAGTGGTTGCTTCCACCACGACTGGTGTTGGCGACAATTCCAGTGCGGATCAGATTCGTCGACGAGAAATGGAAGCACTTTTGGATTTGGGCCTGAAACCAGTGCGTGGGTTATTGCTCTATGGAAAACCTGGGACTGGGAAAACGTTGGTGGCCCGCGAAATTGCCAAAGTTCTCAAGGCTCGACCTCCCAAAATAGTATCCGCTCCCGAGTTGCTCGACCGGTGGGTTGGCGGATCGGAGAAACTGGTTCGTGGGCTGTTTTCAGAAGCCGAGGATGAACTCCGTGTTTGCAATGGCGATGCGACCAAATCGGCGTTACATGTCATTGTCATTGACGAAATAGATGCGGTATTTCGCAAACGAAGTGGTGCAACCCAAGACAGCAGCGGTGAAGTGACGCGAGCTTCTACAGTGAATCAAATATTGGATAAGTTGGACGGAGTGAAAGAGTTGGGTAATATCCTTCTTATTGGTATGACGAACCGACGGGAATTGTTGGATCCTGCGCTTTTGAGGCCTGGGAGGTTAGAGGTGCAAGTAGAGATTCCGCTGCCGGGGAAAGAAGGCCGAAGAGAGATTATGAAAATCCACTTTGAAGCACTTCGCCGCCGCGGATTGTTGAGCAAGGCGCTTTGCGATGCCATTGACGGCCGCAAAAGCACCGGTGTTGCGGGGAGTGTCAAAGAACGGGGTACTTCCTGGATGTCCAAGATCCGCCCCTTTTTTCGAAAAGAATCCAAAGAATCCCGCCAACCTATTACGGCCTATCTCTCGCACCGAAGAATACGAGACTTGGCGTCGGACCGGTGGACAGCAGGCTATTCAGGCGCTGACATTGCTGGTTTGGTCCGAGCGGCTGGCTCTTTGGCGCTTGCAAGAGCTAGACGACAAGATGGTGGAGGCTTGGACAACCTGTTGATCACACTTGAGGATGTCGCCCAGGCACTGGAGGAGGTAAAGCAATAAATACTAGTAGCACGGCGGGATACAATCATGATTATGTCCAAAATACATACATTTTGATTGAGTAATGTAAATTCAAGCAGTATAATACTAATTAATTTTATGATTCTTGAAGTAAGATGGTTTGATCGGCCAGGTCTTGTACTCTTCGACACTTGGCTTGCAATACTTTGAGTGCTTCTGCCAAAAGTACGGCCGGACTGTGCATGCCTACACTTTCAATGGAAAAAATGAATCGATCCGGAATACGAACCATCCGAATGGCTTTGGCCAGTTCTGGATTGCGCATATAATTTCGAGACATGGTACAGGCGTACGTGTTGCACACTTTGGCCTTGACGCGAGACCCTGCCGGGTCTCCTTTGCTGGGATTGGTGGGTACCAACTCAAAGACACCCGGTTCATAGACATGGACTAATTCTTCGGCCAAATCATCATAAATGGGATGCAACAATTCGATTTCCGTGTACAAGCGATAGGACGCCGTCGCCACCGGAGAGTATTTGGCATGATCTTTGCCCGTCCCCTTGCGGGCATGGCATTCCAAATCAATTTCCTGGCCGGGCCGCAATTTGGCAATCAAAATGTCGTCGTAGACGGGACGAATGTTGGCATTTTTCCATCGTTGTTTTTGATCTCCCTGAGGAAGCCACACGAGATCTCCCGAGTAGACATGTTTGGTATAGGGTCGTTGGGGAATTGTTGCCGTTGTGGAGGAGGAGGATGGCTTTGCGTTTGGTTTGGGTTTGGACGCCATTTTGGCGGCATTTTCCAACTCTGGATTTTGGCTCTTTGGGACCACGAGATCATCCTCACTGTCATCGTCATCATCGTCAGCGCCCTTTTTGGTTGTTTTCTTTTGAATCATTTTTTGTTGTTGTTGCTGTTGTTGCGCCGTAGCCTTTTTTTGTTTCTTGGCTGCCTCGACGGCATCTTGTTTGGTACATTTGACTTGCAATCGAAAGACAATGGTATTGCGATCGGTCGGATTTCCCGCTTCCTCGTCCTCGTCGGCATCTTCCGATGCGGGAGCATAGAAATCTTGGACGCGTCGTGGATCGACATGAATGGGAATCAAACCCAGACGATGGGCCAGAACTTCGTCGTGAATCAAACTGGTATTGTTCCACATGTACACCATTTCAATCGCCACGGTAGGAATTTCCGACAACAAAATCCGTCGCAGGGCATTGACAAAGGAAACGTCCACGTGATTGAGTTCCAGTACTAATTCATCATCCGAGGGGCGTTCTAACACGCGCATTTCAAAATTGTCACTATAGCACAAGAGATGAAAATGCAGGCAAGAAATGATGAAAACAGAGGAATCGTTCCTGCATTCCTTTCTGTATGCATCCATTTTACGTTACACATACCTAAAGATCCCAAGAAACTCTTCTGGCGTTGTGGGATGGGGTTCCTCATGTTGTCGAATATTATGCTTGAACATGAGGCCTGCCTCTTGGACTTCATAGACACCCTTGTTTACCATGATGACGAGGAGGTTTTTATTCGTCCAAAATTACTACAAACGGTGCTGAGTTTCGATGGATTGATCAGTGAGTGTGTGTTCGATTTGGTAGTTGCTCATTATTCATTCAATTGATTTATTGAAGTTATTAGTAGTAAGTGTTGGGTTTTTCGTTGTTGTTGTCTTGGAACTCACTGCGCTGCGATCTTCGGTGGTTCCTGGAACGCGATCCGGACGAAGACAGACGGTTGTAACTCTCAATGTCAAGTGCGCGTGAAAAGTATTTGCCTCTTTGTCTGTTGACGCACTGACATAGATCTGCCCCCCGGAGTGATTTTGAATCAATCCAATGAATGTCCAATAAGTGCAAAACAATGCCAATCAATGTCCATGACGATGGTACCAGGCAGAGGTGAAGTACACTTACGCAATGGAACCGCCACGTTATGATAGCAAGGTTGCATGAACAAGTACCGTACAGAAGTGACAATGTCCATGATAGGCAATGATATTGTAGTAGAGGTGAAGTACTGCACTTACGTGATGGAAGTGCCCTCCGCCAAAATTAGCAAGGTTAGATTACTACTGCATCCAATCCTCATACTAGGTCATGCTGGTAACCACCATGGCCCAACTAGTTCAGTTATACTGTACATTGCAAGGTTGCATGAGAAAGCACAGAAGTGCCAATGTCCTTGACAGTTTACAGTAGGTGATGTGTACTGTACATAATGGTAGTGCCCTCCGCCAAATTATCAAGGTTACATACTAGCTAGGAGTGCGTGCCCACTGAATCAATCCTCATGCTAGGTCGTTCTGGTAACCACCCGCCCAACAATCATCAACCTCCTATCTGGTAGCTAGGATTGTGAAACATTGTGGCTAGTAGCTTTGCTTCTTCTGTAGTAGGTCAACTCTAAATTCTATATCATGAATGTTATACTATTGTTATAAAGGATGATGCCTCGTATGAAGTGCCCGACCGTTACGACATAGCTGTAGGCTTATGAATCGTTACATGATTTCCATGCGAAAGGGTTGATGGTACGCCGACTCATTGGCATTGTTGGTTGTAGCTGGCGCGGTAGTTGCAGCCGAGGATGGAGCAGCTTCTGGCGCCAGCACATTCATTTGACGCAAGAAAAAGTCATCATTCTGCAAGACATTCAAACTATTGTGGGCCTCAAAGCTGTCGACATGAAGTGGCTCAAATTCGTCGTGAGTGACGAGGGCCGTCAATTGCAAGGACTCATCGTTCATGGGAGCACTGCTTCGTTCCGGGCGACGACTCGAGTAGCCACGCATCGAAGAGCTGCCGCCACGACGAGACGAACAACTGTACGAGCTGTCATTCATGGAATTATGTCTCCTCACAGAACCATAGGTACTCGAGGAACTGTCCATGCTGGTATCCATGCCATCGTCTGAGCGTGATCTCTGGAAGAATCGACTGGATGGTTTTCTGGGAACACCACAGGATGAAGAATTGGACTTGGTGCGTTTGGGGCCCTTTTTGCGGTTGGGATCGGCATTGGAAGCAGCGTCACGAATGGCATGTCCACATTTCTCCTTCGCTTGACGTTCATCGAGTTCATACCACTGACCATTGGGAGCTTGTTTCAAGAAACGGCCCTTGATCTTTTTGACTTCTTCAAAAATCTCATGCACAACCAGTGACTTTTCCAATCGTGATTTGGCTGCATTGTACTTGTCGGTATATTTCGCAATCAAATCTCGAAAGCGACGGTTGCCCACTGTAAATTAAAGATAGAATGGCGAAGTGTGTGAGAACATGGTTAAAAAGGTTCAAACATAGGGAGATCAGAGCAAGGATTTCAGCGAACGTACCGTGATTGAAACTCATCTTTCCTCGGCCACAAAGTACGTCTGTCACTTCGATTTCAGCGTCGTACATGTAATCATCGTAGGTAGCTTCGGCGGCTGCGGCATCGAGGAAACCAGTAGTGCTAACTTTGCAGTCTAAAGATAAAGCGTCAAAGTTCCCAGTAGCCCGGCCAATATCTTGAAAGTTGTTATTAAAGTTCATGTTGGTGGTGATGATGATGATGATTGTAACAGTGTATTAGTTGAAACGTATGTGATTGTTGTTGGAAGTTGTTTTGTTGGAAGTTTTTGTAGTTTGCTCTCGTTTTGAAATTTATGTCAAAACATGGTCGATCGGCCTTTTTATTCACTTGCACGTTAGTACTGGAGTAAAAAGCTTGAGAA
>ENA-ORBV01006217-ORBV01006217.1-microbial-mat-metagenome-genome-assembly--contig:-NODE-6217-length-21242-cov-36.530120_pt1 | contig 21242 bp, 12 predicted proteins | sample MGYA00237777_ERZ505514 | MGnify/ENA primary metagenome ERZ505514 (study PRJEB26160, sample SAMN06269048) | microbial mat metagenome | isolation source: Oligotrophic lake microbial mat | place... | reverse complement strand
CGATCCTCGCCACGCGTCCAACGGATGGGCTGCTTCATGCCCAGAGCCTCGGCCCGCGTGCAAGCCTGCGCTACGGCGCGTCTCGAGTCGGCGCCGGACGCATACGAACAATCGGTTCAGTATCCCTTCGAGCGCGAGTCCCGCCTGCTGCCGGTTCTCGAGTTGGCTCTGCCGAAAAAACTCCTCGCGGATCGCTTCGCGTTGCCGCACGGCTGCGCCTAGCTGGGCCGTCTTCTGCATGGCCTCGCTCGTGGCCTCCTCGACCCGCTGTCGAGCACGAATCGAATCGTCGACGCGAAGGGAGTCGCGGATGGCTGGGTCCCACAGGTCGGGGAACTTGAAACCGACCTCAAGTAGATGCCCGTTCAGCTGGTCGATGTCCTCGGGCCGCACCGGCTGACCCTGCTTCCCGCGATATGCGATCCCCGAGTGAACGATCTCCAGGATGAGGCGCTCGAAACTCCCGCGCTCGTTCTCCAGCGTTCCGCGTAGCAGCGCAACCAACATCGGCTGCTTCGACCCGAGCTGGAAGAATCGACCGACACCCACCTTCCCGGCGATGGTCTTGAACGAAACGTGGCCTCTCCAACCCTCACGTCCTGAACCCGGAAGCCAGTCGACAAGGAATCGAGCCAGAGCTTGTATGCCTGTGAGTTCCTTGAGTGTCAGCACCATCGAATGACCTCCATCGTCAGTCCAACAGCGACTTGAACAACGCATCCGCGCCGTCGGCGTAGAACTCGATGTTGATCTTCGTCCACAGCTCGTCGGGAAGGTCGTTGAGATCACGGCGTGCCGAGACGGGCATCAAGATCGTCGCTGCCCGTTTCTCGATCGCCACCTCGACCAGCGCGATAGGGTTCGGTAGCGACTGAACCGACCCACCCAGATTGAGCGAACCGACGATGATCAGCCCGCCCTTCGTGCTGCGCTCCAAGATCGAGCTGGAGAGCGCGATGAGGACCGGCAGTCCGAGTCCCAAACCCAAGCGGTCGTTGTCGATCGCCCGCATCTGGATCGAGAACTCGTGTGCGCGCGGATCACGATCACCGACGAGCTTCTTCGCCTGCGTGAAGAGGTTCTGCTTCCCGACCTCGACGCTCTCGCTGAATCCCGGCGGCGTCGGTTTGTTCAGGATCTTCACGGCACTGCCAGGGCCGACGGTCACTTCGATGCGATAAAGGCCAGGACCAGCCTCAGGACTACCCGGGCTGATCGCCCACACCTGACCGGGCGGCAGCGGGTCGCCTTCGATCGCCTCGTCGCTGTGCAACTCCGGCGTCGACACGAACTGTTCAACTCCCTCGACGCCGAGCGTGTAGCTGAAGTGCGTGTTGCGGAACTCGCTCTTGAAGCACCGCTTCTGCTGCTCCTTTACGCGCCGGCGAGCTTCGAGCGCGATGCGCACGATCATCTCCAGGTCGGAGTCGGCGATCGGCATCTCCGGGTCGGGGAACAGGAGCTTCGTCAGGCCGCTAACCGACTTGTTGACGGCTTCGATGTCGCGCCCGCTGAGCGCGCCGCCGAAGTGCACCCGGCCCTGCAGCACGGACACGCGACTTCCCGCGCGGAGCTTGTCCCAGCACTCGCTGAGGAAATCGCTGACGAGGCCGAAGTGATCGGTCAGGTACTCGGGCGCGAGCTTGGGAAACTCCCAGCCCGGCGCGTAGGCGTGGAGTCGATCGTGAAACGCCGTGTCGTCGCGCATCTCGGGCGGCATCGGCGTCAGCAGGTGACCGACGCGCTGTTGCTGCTGCACGTCTACGTCCAAGTTGCCGACCATGACTAGGCTGCCCTCGGCGCGGATGCTCTCCTTGCCACGGCTGAACTCACCCGAGGCCATGTAGCCCTTCATGATGTTCACGCCGTCCTTCTGGTCGAACGAGATGCCGCTCACCTCGTCGAAGCAGACGACGTCGTACTGGCACACGAGACCGCGCTGACCGCTCGCGTTGTTGACGAACATCTTCGCGACGGTCGCTTTGCCGCCGGAAATCAGGTGCGAGTACGGCGAGATCTGTTGAAACAGGTGGCTCTTGCCGGTGCCGCGCGGGCCCAGCTCGACGAAGTTGTAGTTGCGCTCGACGAACGGGATCATCCGCAGGAGCGCCACGATCTTCGCGCGCTCTGTCAGCTTCGCGGGCTCGAGCCCGATCGAGCGGATGAGCAGGTCGCGCCACTCTTCCAAGTTCAACTTCTGCCGGGCCTTGGCGAGTACGTCGAGCACGTCCGACTTCGAGAGTTGGATCGGACGGAGTGCGTCGACCTGGAACGGCCGTCCGCCCTGTTGCTGCGCGATCACCGAGTCGTACCCGAGCGTCACCTCGGCGTAGAAGCCGTCGGTCAACATCCGCTCGTGCTCGCGAACGTCCTTGTCCTTGATGCGCACGTCGCGCAGAGCGAGGCTCGGCAGCTCGGCGATGTAGCAGTCGTTCTTGGTGTCGAGCCGGGCGCGAACGATATCGATGATCTTGACGGAGCCGTTGTCGCGCGCGCGTGCTTTGAACAGCTCTTCCTCGCCGGTGCGGACCGTCCGGTCTTTGAGCTGCTGCTCGACGATCTTCAGGCCCTCTTCGATCTCGTGCGGATCCGTCGTGGCGCAATACCGACCCAGGAGGAACTCGACGACGTAGGTCGGCACCGGGTATTGGCGCGCGTACTTGCGTACGAGGTCCTTGCGCACGAGATAGCCGTCGAAGACGGTCGAAGCGAGCTTGTCGAGTGCGTCAAGTTCGAGGGTTGCTTGTCCGTTCGTACTGGTAGTCATTGTTCGCCTCCGACGATCGTCGGCTCCTTCGCTATCACTCGGCCGCCCTCATCGAAGATCACGACAACTGCCGACGCGCCTTCCTGATCAGGGTCCTGGACGAGCAAGTCGACTCGCCCGTCACTGCCCAGGGGTCTGGCCGACGCGGCGACGGAACTCGTCGCATCCGCCGGCTTCGTGCGGATGTCGCCGGTGAACTCCGGTGACCCGTGTTCGGTCTCGACCTTGCATCGCAACCGCTGCCACTGCACGCGCGTGATGCGCACCCGTGACACCGGCTTCTCGCGCCGCGCCTGGATCATGAGGTCAGGGATCAGGCACTCCTGCAGGCTGACTCCGCCATGTGCGTAGTCCTTCCCGCTGCTGAAGCAGGCGATACCCGGCGGGGTCGCGAACTCCGAGCGCCTGTTCCACGACCAACCGAAGCGCGGCACGTTGACCTTCGACGCGCCCTTGATCGTCGCGCAGCGTGACCAGCGCGAAGCCACCAAGTAGCTCGGCAGCTCGTGCTTCGGCAGACCGCCGGGCGCAAGCAGCCAGCCGTGGTCCGTCACGACGCGCACAGATCGCCACCCGGCATCCAGCAGTGCGGCGATGCGTTCCGTCATGCGGTCCAACTCGTCAGGCAGTTGACGCACGAGGTCGATGCCGAGATCGTGCCCTCGTTCGTCTATCTGGCCAAACTCGCACCACGCGCGGTCCTTTGGATCACGCGGGCCAACCGGCTCGTCGCTGCCGAGGATCTGGTAGCCGAGATGGCTCAAGGCTCGACGGAAGCGGTCGATGTTCAGGGCTGCGCCGTCCTCGCGCAGGCTGGGCGCGAAGTCGTCGGGCAGATCACCACCAGCGAGAGATCCCGCGATCGGGGAGACCGCAGGCTTCGCCGTCGCTGTGACAGTGGGAAGCGCCGCCCATCGGTGCGCGCTCGTCACGAGCAAGCCGCGCTGCTCGCACTGCGCCGCGAGCCGAGTCGCCAGATCGAACCGCAGACCATCCGCGAACAGCAGGCATCCACCCGGCGTCGCCTCGACGAGGTTGTCGACAGGACTCGCTTCGATCGGCTGCCGCGCGAGAAGTTCCTGGAGGAGCTTCGCCGACGCATCCGCCCAGGCCAGGTACATCGCTCGAACGGCTTCCTGCACGGCGCGCTCGTCCACAGCCGAGCGCACGGATGCGAGGGCATCGAGCACGGCGAGGTCGACGCGATGTCCGGTCTCGACGTAGGCGCTCGCCAATTCCTGCGGCGACTCTCCGCCAACGTGCGATGACGTTCCGCGTGCGAGCACCGCGAGCGGCTCCAGAGCCTTTGCGAGCGGACTGCGACCGAGGCGCGCCCATACCCAGTCTCGACGCGGCGCATGTTCGGACTCGGCCGCGAGCACACGCTTGCGCGCGACATCTGCAGGCACCGAACCCAGGCCCGCTAGTGTGGAGCGCAGCGCCGACTCGGCCTTCTCGTTCTCGTCCGGCCACGCATCGCCGTCGAACACCAGCAGGCCGGAGGGCTTCGCTCGTGTGAGAAGATCGGGGATACCCGGATAGAGTCCCGGCGACTCGCAGTACCGCTCCCACAGCGCGCGCCAGGACTTCTCCTTGCGCAGGCCCATGCGCTCGCCCGCGACCAACTCGCCTTCCGACTCGGGATCGAAACCGTAGTCGCGCTTGGACTGGGATCGGAACGCCTGCCAGCGGCCGGCCTCCCACTCCGACTTCGCAGTCGCCGGATCGCTCATCCAGGTCAGCAGATCGCGCGGTTGGTCACCGACCATCAGGCGATCGAAGTGATCAGCATCGAGCCGCTTGCCGACGAGGTAGGACAGCGGCGTTTCCGCCAGTCGGGCCAGCGCGGCCATCATCGACTGACGCGTTCTAGTGTCGCGCGCGAGATCGAGACCTAGCCCATCCTCGGACAAGAGGAATGCCTCGACGGTCCAGTCCTTGCCATTGCGCTGCGTCCAGACAGCGCCGGAGAACTGCAGCTCGACGAGCGGCTGAAGCAGGATCGGGCACTTCTCTCCGGCGCGGAGTTCGTGACGACTCACTCCCGGGAGGTAGACGATCGGCGTCGTGTCTTTCGGCAACACGGGCCCGACCAGCTCGCCAGCGAGCACCGCGCGGATCCAGATCGCTGGACCTTGCTGGATCGCCGGATCGAATGCGCCCAGCGTGAGCAGTTGCGGCATGCGCCGCCGCAGTACCGCCAGTAGCGGCTGCCACTGCGCCTCGCCGTCCGTCCAGAGGACAGCAGAGGGGGCTTCCTCCACACCGTGCTGGTGGTGGGCGGCTGACGTAATGACTTGCTCCAGCTTCTCCAGAAGCGAGCTTGCCGCCGTGCTGGCTCGTGTGGCCGCGGTGTTCATTGCCCTTCCTCCGGCTTCACGGCCTTCACATGACGAGCGTGCTGCTTGCGCGATGCCATCTCTTCGATGCGTCCAGCGACCTTGGCGACCGCATCGATAGAAACTCCCAACGGCAGTCCGTGATCCGCGAGGTGGCGCGACACGTACGCGCTGCTCGAGCCAAGAAGTCCCATCCGCGTCGTCACGAGGTAGGCGACGGCCTCCGCCTCGATCTCCATGCATTGCCGGCTGATGCCCGTGCGGGCGGGCCACCATCGATCTGGATCGCCGCCCAGGTGACCCAGGTAGATATGAGCAAGCTCGTGGCAGAGGACGCCGATCTTGCTCGGTTCGTTGAGACCATCATGGAGAGCGATCCGCATCTTCGATGAGGTGTGCCCGCGCACAATCGTGGCGAAGCCAGCCAGGGTCGACGAGAGCGGCTTGACGTCGACGCGGATCAGATCACGGACGTGCGCGTTTTCGATCAGGAGCTGAAGGGAACCCTGCCGGGGCTTCCCCTCGAACGTCGCGAACTTCGCCAACTCTTCGGGCGTCCATCCACCTACCACCTGATCCTGGTCGTAGACCAACATCATCGGGTGCATGGGTGCGAGGATCAGCATGGGCCGTGCATCCTCTTTCAGGCGCTTCTCGAAGCGCACCCACCAGTCCTTCTCGCTCGCGTAGAAGCTGCACGCGGGGTTCTGGATCCGCACCAGCATGTTGTTGAACGGCGCGTATTCCTTGAAGCGCCCCATGAACGTCACGAGGTCTGCGAACTCGCCTGACTGTCGGTAGGCCGCGCTGCGCTCAACGAGTGCGTCGAAGCTCGACTTGACGGCCTTCGAGGGCGCGTCGCTTCCTCGAAGTGCGGCTGCAAGGTCGTCGGAATCGAGCAGGGCGCTGAGGTAGAGGCGGTCAGCGCCGCGCAGCTCTGGAGACTTGGCAAGCGTCGCGAGAACCTCGGTAATCGCGACCCGCCCATGAAGTCCCACCGCGTCCTCGATCGCTTCAACTAGCTCCCAAGCTGAAGGCTGCTGGCCGTGCCCAATCGGGGCGAGGATTGCGACCCGAACCGCCGCCAGGAGTTTCTCGTCGGCTTGCGCGGATGTCCCGATCGCCTGGAGTTCACCACTCATTGCGCACTCCGGCGATCGCGCGCAGCTTGCTTGAAGGCGTTCGTGTAGTGGAGGTCGTTGAACCGTGTGGGCGTAAACAGTGGGCCACCCTCGAAGTTCTCCGCAACGCCATCCCACCCCCAGAACCAGGGAAACTCTAGCTTCGAGCGGTGCGGTTCATTACCGCGATCTTTCGTCCACTTGAGACCCGTCAGCTTCTTGGTGGATCGAAGAATGTCCGCTCGAACCATCGGCCGAATGTTGATGCGAACTCCATCGTTGATGTCGGGCTCCCAGCCGATGGGTTGCTCGTGGAGCGCCTTCCAACGTACGAAGATGTCGTATGGCGGCTCGCCCGCGAGGATCTTGGTGAGCTTTCCCTGCAGCGTCAGCGCCGCGGTGAGTCGCGCGTCGGCGCCCTCTTTTTCAGCAGCGGCTTCGTCACGTTGCCGGGCAATCCAGTCTCCGAGGTAGCCGTGAGTGAGCTTCTCCAAAAGCCGTCGACCAGCTCCGTTCGGCGCAGCAAGGCGGTGGTAGTGAACCAAGACACCGAAGCCGTCTCGCTTGCGTCCATCCCAGATGTGCCAGACGAACGGGCGTTGGTGGAACAGCGCGCAATGCTCCTCGAAGAAGCGGTTACGCAGCCATTCGCTCAGGCTTGCTGCTTGGGGCTTGCCGCCGTTCGCGCGTGCGGCATCTGCGAGCAGAGTGGACTCGCGTGAGCTTGACCATGCACCTCCGAGCGCCACCCTTAGAAGGTGGCTAACACGTGCTTCAGCAGCGAGCTCGTGTCGCAAGGGTGCTAACGGCACAATCCCGTCATCATCGGCGAAAGGGGCAAGCTCCTCACAAGTGTCCACCCAGGCGCGGCTAGCAATGTCGAGGCGCAGGTCCTTGTCCAACTCTGCGGGCCAGCGGTATCCCACGATTCGAGCGACAGCGACCTGAAGTACGGCTGCCGGATTCGGCTCACGACAAATCAGAGATGGATGGCGCGTGGCTCCAACCGGATCAATGATGCCGAACTGTGACCTGGCTGCGGGACCCGCTGCCACCATTCCGGCGGGGTGGCCGTGAAATAACCACTGAGTTGGGTCGTTGCTCTGGGGCTCAGGTAGACCCTCCGGAAAGCGGTCGTTAGCAAGGGTCATCCACTTCCCAGCGTCAAATAGAAGCCGGCCGAATACCGATGTCGTTACATACGGCTTTTCATCGAGAGTCCGAACTTCATCAACGAATTCACTCCCGGATGAAGTGAAAGCCAAGATGCTGGGTAGGTCACGGGCATCGTCGGCAGTGAGCACCACGCAACTCTTCTCAAACCGCTCGGTGCTGTAAAGGCACACGCGCAACGAGGATACGCGGGCTATCAGCACGCCCGGTTTGCCCCAGGCTGCATGGCCCTGAACGCGGGCGCCGGGAGCTGCTTCAAGTCTGCTGCCCCCCATGTCCCAACGAAGCAGCTGAGTCGCTCCGCCAAAGAGTCCTTCGTGATCCGGTGCTGTCTGGAACGGGACCCATGGATCCGCACGCTCAGAGTGTTCCCAAAACGAATGTACGTAGACGTCGGCATCCCCAGTAGACAGCCCTTCGGTTGGAACGGCTCGGTCACCAAGGGCACTTGTCCTTGCTCTTGAGCTAAGCATCACCCGCGCGTCGGGGTTCTTGAGCTGCTCGGCCTGAGCCACGAGTGTAAGGCTGCACTCAGCGTAGCCACCGGGGATCGAGTCGCTCAGCTTTTCCTCCTCAACTGTCGGGCTGAGAGACACTTGGTCCTTGCTAGGAGTTGTCGGTGCACTCGAATCAGCCGCAGGCTCGTCGAAGATGGTGCGTTCTCCGCGCAAGAGAGCAGCTTTCCCCGCAGGCGCGAGTGCACTCGATACATCTATGCCAGCTAAATTATGATCGGACGCCGGCCGGCCCACCGAAATCCCGAGCAGGGCAACGTTGACTACCTGTCCACGGATAGTCTCGAACGCTCCCGTGCCTAGTCGCGCCAGGATGTTCCACGTTCGCCGCTCAAGCAGGCGTTCGCGCAGTTCTTGGTAGCTCGTGAGGAAGAGCCAGTTCTGAGGCGCAACGACTGCGATCGTGCCGCTGTTCCCAGCCCAGTTCAGCATCCGCGAAAGAAACAGAGTCGCGAGATCACTCTTCGCCTCCTTGTCATGACTGTCTGCCCACTCCTTTACCGTATCACTGTGGCGCTTGCTCCCCAGGTATGGCACGTTCGTGACGACAAGCGTGTAGGACCCGGAAAGCAGTTCAGCCGCGAGAGCCAGGCCCTGTGCAGTCACGCCTAGCTCCACCTGCTCGGCATCCCGCCTTACGCTCTCTCGGCTCAACGCCGCAGTGAGGATCGGAAGCACTCGGTCGAAGTCGATCTTGAGCCTGAACCCTCCGACATCCGCTCGACGCGGGTCGAGGAGGGACCCAAGCTCCGGAGCCTGTTCAAATGTCGCGTGCAAACTCTCCAGCGCACCGCGGAGGAGGGGGTCCTCGCCCGCGAGCCGAGCCCATTCTTCGCGCTCTCCATGTATGGCAAGGCCCGAGCACGCGATGCGCAACGGCGGCAGTTCGAGCACGTGCCCAATTCGTTTCCACGCGGTGAAGGCAAGAGCGAAGGCCGCGATCTGTGTGCAACGCGGATCGAGTTCCAGGCCAAACAGGTTCTCGTCGAGAACGGCGATTGCTGCGCGGTCGCGAGGTAGCCCCTCCTCGTGCTCTCTCAGCCGTGTCAGCAACTCGAAGCCGGCGACGAGGAAGTGGCCGCTTCCACAGCAGGGATCGAGTACCCGGAGTTCGCGCGCCGCGCGCGGCCACGAATCGAATGCACCTGCGGCGGGCCGCCATATTTGCGTGACCCCGTCGCGTACAAACCGCAGGTACTCACACTCGTAGTCGGTCAAGGCGACCGCGCGACGAACCGCCGACTCATCAGCTAATTCAGTGTGCTGGGCGTCGGTCCATGTTGCGATCTGCTTAGCGGCCCACCACGCACCGATGGTGTTGTGTAGGAGGAAAAGGACCATGTAATGCTCGGTGAAAAGCTGTGTCACGGCAGGCAGTGTTCGGGCAGTGATCCTCTCGCCGGACTCATTTACGCGCTTCTTCTCCGCTGACTGCCAGAACTGGTACGTCCATCCGAGACTGTCATCGGCCAGCAAGACGGCGCGCGACAAGGATGCCAGCAGCTGCTCCAATGTGATCCGCGTTTCGGGTGCGAGCGCCACCTGGAGCACGGGGTCGTCTGCGCGAAACACCTGCGGAAGCATCCGTTGGGCGAATGCCCCCGCGACCTCCCAGGCGTCGCGACCCATTCCCTTCGCAAGTTCCGCACACTCATCGAGCGTCACCGCAGCGCCGCTCTCGGGTTCGATCAGCAGTTCATTCACGGCTAAGAAGCTCGCGAAGAGCATCCGGTGCCAGTGCTCGTAGGCACACTCGTCGACGAGGCGATCGAGTTGCTGCCCGCCCTTCCGCTCGTCTCGTTCGTCTCCGAGCTGCCTTCCGTGAGCGCGAAGTCGGGCCCGAAGGGTTCGTTGCGCAGGCGTCATGGACGAGTGCGGCTCGTGGTGATGCACGGCGAGTCCCTCGAGGGCCGCTCGCGCGCCTTGCTCGGCGACATTGCGCGCCTGCTTGACGACCGTTTCGAGGGCGCGGCGTTGATCGCTTTGAAGTGCGGCCATGCGAGCCTCAGGCCACCACGATCGGGCCGTTCTGGAGTTGCGCGAGGAGGAACTTCTCCTGCTCGCCGAGCCACGCGCGAACATCCGCCTCGGTCTTGAGCGTCCCGCTGCTCAGATGCACGCGCTGGACCTTTGGCTCCAGCAAGCGCGCGGCCTTCGTAGCTGCGTTCGCAAAACGGCCGTCCAAGGCGTCCGTCCTGTCCTTCCACGACTGCAGACCCGCGCGATCGAGTTCGGCGAGCAGGTCCTCGTCACTTGCGGCTTGGACGCTCGGCACCTTGTCGATGCCCTCCTCGATCAAGATGCGCTGCCGATCGGCATCACCGATTAGCTTCCATGTGGAGCTGGCCTCAAGTGTCTCTCGGTGCCGGCCGTGCGAGTCGGTGAACGTGCGGTGCGTGTCGAGCAGCGCAGCGCGGAGTCCGGATGCAGCCTGTTTCCCCAGCGGCGATGCTCTATCGGTGGTGTCGAGCAGCAGGCGTTGGTCACGCACTGCGTCAGCGGCAGCGCGAGCGTCGCTGAGCGCGGCGATGCCTTCGCCGTGCTTCAGCAGTCGAGACAAACGCTCCCACGTAGGCAGACGCCGGCCCGCGAGTTCGCTTCGTTCACGAGCGTCCTTCACAACCGACTTCAGGGCGTCGCGGCTCTCGAGGATGCGCGACAGTCGCTCGTTGCCTGCGAGCGATCGCAGCTCCCCTTGGAGCTTCGTGTTCGGCGGTTCCGGCAGTGGGGCCGGTCCGCCCGCTGTCGCGGTAAGCACGCCGAGCTTCTCCAGGAACTCGGAGGACTTGGCGACGAGGTCGTCGCTCGTCTTCACCGTGAGCCCGGCATCTTGGAACAGGCCGCGCAGGTTCAGCTTGTCCTGCGCCGTCAACGTCACCGTCTCCGTGCGGAACTCAGCCTTCGCGATCTTCGCTTGGTCGAGCTGTCCGGCACCGAGGGTCGTGCCGCCTTGCGTCGCGAGTAGGTGCCCGCCCGCATGCAGGGCGATCAATCCGCCGTCGATCGCATCCTGCGGCCAGCCGTAGGGGCTCTCTGACAGAGCCTTGCGCACGGTGCGACCGTCCTTGCCCGAGCCGATGATCTGCAGGATCTCGCGGCACACGGCGTGATCGGTCATGGGCCCGGTCCAGCCGAGCGGTTCTAGCGGCGAGTCGTCGCCGTTGCGGGCGCGACCGATCACGACGGGCCAGTTCTTGTGATCCGCGAGGCGGAACTGCGGGAAGAGGCGATCGAGCGAAGCCTCGACGGCGTCGCGAACCTTTTCTTCCAGCGTGAGGTTGTGCAGCTCTTGCCCGCCGCCCTTCAGCACGCGCGCGCTGTCGATCAACTCGCGCACGAGCTTGGTTCGTGTCGCCTCCGCATGCTCGTACCGCGTCTGCATCGCGCTGCGCGCTTCGCGTCCGGCATCCGTCGCAGGGACGCCTTTGTCGTTCAGCACTTCCTGCGCGGCCTTCGCGTGCGTGATCGCGAGTCGCAGGTCGTCCCAGCCCTTCTTCGGGACGAATACGAACACAGTAGGGCTCTCTTGTCCGGCGCTGCGAGCAGAGTCAGCGAAGGCCCTGTCGCCAACGGACCATCCGTCGCGAACCCACACCTGCACGTCGGTGCCCCCGGCGGGCGGCGGATCTTCGCTGAAGTGGTTCGCGATCTGGCGCGGCGTCTTGCTCAGCCCCTGGTTCACCTTCACCCCGCGGATCGCTTGCTGGAGCCCGTCACGGAGAAGGGCCTCGCGTTGCTGAGCGATCTCGTGGTCGTTCGCTTGGATGCGCGTGATGCGATTGCGGTAGTCCTTCTCCCACTCGCTGGACTCGCGCGACTGGAGGTTGAACTCGCCGTGGTCTTCGAGGAGGACGCCGTCGTCGACGAGCTTCTTCAGGATGCGCGGGACGTCGCGTCGTAGGCGCGGGCCGTCGGATGCGAGGTCGCGGACCAGCAAGTCCGCGAGCATGTCAGCGGTAGCGCGCACGCCGATGTCCGCACGTCCTTCGCGGGGGAGCTTGCGAACCAGGAAGACGAGGCCGGACAACCGGCGCGAGAGACGACCGTCTTCAGTGCCGTCGTCGAGCTTGCGGATGCGTTCGTCGAGTTCGCGGAGCAGGACTCCCTGCTGCACCATGCCCGGCTGGAGCTGGTCGAAGATGAAGTCGGCGGGCACGACAGTTCCCACCGCATCGCTCGCCAAGTCACGCAAGCCGTCATGGATGATCCGTAGCTGCGCGCGCAACATCGCGCTCGTGCCGCTGGGGTCGACAGCGCGGAGCGCCTCTTCCCAGAAGCGGCGGCGAACAGGGAGGATCGGGTAGTCATCGACCCACAAAGCGCGATCGCTGCTTCTGCTCCCGATGGACGTCGAAGAGAGTTGGCGCTCGATCTCGCCGGCGAGGGCTTCGAGCGACTTGCGTAGTGGCTCGACCTTGTCGGCCTTCTTCGCGAGCAGCACCTTGCGCGTGACCGTCTCGACGTCCTGGTCGGAGAGTTCGACGGAGATCGTGAAGCGGTCGCGTAGCTTGCCGAACTGCGGCGACTGCGCCCCAAGCGCGTTCTGCCCAGCAGCGACGAGCAGCACGCGCGAGTCCATCTGCTTCGACAACGCCTCGGCCACTTCCACGACCTGCGTCGCGCGCTCCGAGCTGTCCGCGATGTACTGCTGCACCTCGTCGAGGACCAGGATCGTCAACGGCAGCTGGCCCTTGGGCCCAGCGAGGACCTCGCGCGCCATGCGAATGAGGTCGCTGGTCGATATGTCGGCGGGTTGGGTGAACTCGCGCTTGAGCGTGTCACGCACGGCGGCGGCGTCACCCAATGCGGGATCCACAGCCATCAGCGCCTCGCGCAGCACAGGGCTGACGTACATGTCGTTCAGCTCGCGCGTGAAGCTCTTGCCCTTGCCCGAGACGTGCTTGATGACTTGGTCGAAGAATCCGTTGTGCTTCAGGTAGAGACAGAGGCGTGCCTGAGCGTAGGACTCCGGCAGGTCCTTCGAGCGCAGAATGATTCCGAGGATCGTGAGGCGGACGCTTGTCGTTCCGGCCGAGGGCAGAGTCCCGGAGGCAGCGTGAACGCCACCGACCTGACGGCCGCGCGTGTCGAGTTCCTTGAAGGCCGCCTCGATGTCAGGCGGGAGTGCAGGAACGAGCGCGCGCGCAACGACGCCCTGGTCGGGGAACTGCGTGTTCTGCCAGAGATGCCCGAGCATCTTCAGCAGGTGCGACTTGCCGCTGCCGTAGAAGCCGCTCACCCAAGCTGCGGGCTGGTTCGTCGAGGTGAGGTGGGAGAGGAACGAGTCGAGGATGCGCTGCATCCCGTCGGCGTACTGGCCTTCGCAGACGAAGTGGCTCAGCTCCTCGCGCAGCGTGTCGAATTCTTGTTCGCTCGATCCGACGTCGATGCGAGCCTGACCGTTGTTCATCAACCGCGCGGTTGCGATGTCGCGCTGGAAGAGGTCGCGATTGTTCACTGCGTATCTCCGTGGAAGAGGAGGGTTCCATTTTCGTCGACCGTCTCCGCACCAGCGGTTCCGGCGGGTCGCTCGCGACGACCTTGCTGCGATGTGATCTCGTCCCGGATGGCGACCACGCCTTCGTCGACGATCCATCCGAGTTCGCCCTCCTTGGTGTTCTCGAGGGACGCGGCGACGAAAGCGTCGTCAGGGCCGTGCAGCGTATTGGCTCCGTCGTAGAGGAAGTTCTCGGTGTCTCTCCACTCCAAGCTGCCATCGACCTTCCAAGACCGCTTGATGGGAAGACGTTGGTAGCCCTTGGCCTGCTGGGGGCGACTTGTCAGCGAAGCCCACGAACTCAGCGCGCCTAGCTTCGAATAACAGACAAACAGCCTTGGTTGTGGGTCGACGGCTTCGATCGTTCGCGCAACAGACTGATGTGCGTGGAGCTTCATCGGGTCGAGGTTCACAACCACGCCGACCGCGATCTCCGCGGACTTGATCTTTCTGGGCATGTGCCTGCTATGCCTCACTGCCGCTGCAGGTGATCGCCACTGCCAAGTAGCTCCAGCCGTCTCGCGCGTCGAGCAGGCGGTAGTTGTTGCCTTCCTTGCCTCCGGGGAAGAAGACGGCAAGTCTCCCTCGGATGTCGGCTTCGACCTTGCCGAGGACGTGCGAGAGGCGCGTGAGTCCGTACAGGCTGCCCGTGCCGAAGACGGCGACCACCCCGTCGTCCGAGACCGCGGTGCTGGTAAGGATGCGGCGCAGCTCATCCGCGCAGAACGCGGTGAAGTCCGTTTCGAGCTTCATCGCCATGTCCTCGGGTGCGGCGAAGTACTCGTCGCGGTACTCCTGGTTCGCCATCCACGTGCCGAAGCAGCGAGCGAAGTCGAATTCGATCCAGTCGTGCCCAGCAGCGCGTGTGCGGTTCTCGAAGTCCTTGCGCTTCGCGCGCAGGCGACGTTCGTCCACCTTGTCGTACACGACGAAGATGATCCGCTGCGCGCCCGCGAGGTTGCGCGCCCACGGCGTCCCGACGTGTTGGCCGTAGCGTTCGGCGAGGTCCTCAATCCGTCCCACGGCTCTCCGTCCTTTCCGACGCAGTGAGGAGTTGCGGGAAGTGGATCTCGACGACGTCGCCCGAGACCTTCATGTCGAGCAGTCCCTGACGCTTCGCCGCGGCAGCATGCTGTTGGAGTTGGTCGGGGCTCGCGTCGAGCGCCGATGCCCACAGCGAACGCATGAGGCGCTGGCCGCGAAGGCCGAGCAGGTACCCGAGGACGAGCGCGTAGGTCGTCGATGCAGGGCGCGCCTCGACCACGCGACGGATCTTGCGCGTCCGGCCTTCGAGATGTCCGGACTGAGCCCACGACGACGACGTGTTGCGCACGACCTTGTCCAGCGTCGAGTCGCTCAGTCGTTCGCCAACCGCGGCGCGTAGCGCATCCGTCATCGCTTGGCGCGCCAGCTCCGTGTTCGGCCGCATCGTCAGCACGGGAGCGGCCGTGGCGCGGAGGAGCGGATCGCGTGCGAGCGCGCAGAGCATCGCGAGCTGCGGCTGCACCTGTTCGTCCAGGGACCAGAGCTGCCGGAGCACGCGGAACAGCGGCACGCGGGAGTCGAGGGCGTACAGCTCCCCGAGTCGTTGGTCGGTCAGACGGCGCGTTGCCTCCGTCTGCTTGCCCAAGGCGTTGTGGTCGACGATCGCCTCGGTGTAGTCGGCATGGTCGGCTTCAGCGGGGGCGTGAGCGAGGAGGGCACGCAGCTCCTCCAGCATCATCGTCCGGCTCGTGTGTGTGCCGATGTCGCCCGCGCGAAAGCCGAACTGGCGCGCGGAGGGAGAGACCGCAGCCTGGGGGGCTGAGCCGGTAGCAAGCTCGGTATGGCGGATCTCCTTCCTCACGCCGGCAAGTTTGCCGGCGCGTTTGACCTTCTGTCAAGCGTCCAGAGGCCGATTCGTCCCGGTCGGGCCTGCCGCGGTCACGCAGGTGTCACAGCTCGGGGTATCTGGTCCACCCGTAGTTCGGGCAAGCAGGTCCACCCCGCCGAGCTGCTGAGCGGGTGCTCAGTTCGGGCAAGCTGGTCCAGTCCAGTTCGCCCAAGCTGGTCCACCCTGGCTCGGCCAAGCTGGTCCACCTGACGCCGGGTCCCCGGTCCTCGTCCGAGCTGCCGTTTCGGCCATCCTCCGCGGTTTTCCACCGCCAAGGAGGACGGGATGGGCGCCAGGAGGATCGACATGCACCGATTGCAGGAAGTGATCCGGCTTCACCGGCTGGGCAAGAGTTCGAGGAGGATCGCGCGACATCTGTCGATGGGCCGGGACACGATCCGCGAGTACCTCGACGTGCTCTCGAAGGCGGACCTCCTCGAAGGTCCTCGTGATGCGCTACCCGAGTTGGGCGTGCTCGCGGCGCTCGTGCGCGCGAACACGGCGTCGAGCGCGCAGCCCACCGCGACATCGACGGTCGATCCCTGGCGCGACGAGATCGTCCGCCTGCGAGCCAAGGGTGCCGGCCCGACCGCGATTCACGATCACCTCCGAGTGAATCAGTCCGAGTACGCGGGCAGTCTCTCCGCGATCAAGCGGCTGTGTCTGCGCCTGGAGCGTGCGGAGGGGCCCAAGGCCGTCGATGTCGCCATCCCCGTCGAGACCAAGGCCGGACACATCGCGCAAGTCGACTTCGGCTACGCGGGCAAACGCTACGACCCTGAGCGCGGAGTCCTGCGCAAGAGCTGGGTCTTCGTGATGACGCTCGGCTTCAGCCGCCGCTCTTTCTGCGCGCTGGTCTTCGATCAGAAGATCGAGACCTGGATCCGCCTGCACATCGAAGCCTTCGAGTGCTTCGGCGGCGTGCCGCACGTGATCGTGCCGGACAACTTGAAGGCCGCGGTCATCCGTGCCGCCTTCACCGTGGACGACGATCCGGTGATCCAGCGCAGCTACCGCGAGCTCGCGCGGCACTACGGATTCCAGGTCGATCCAGCTCCGCCGCGCTCGCCCGAGAAGAAGGGCAAGGTCGAGGCCGGCGTGCGCTACGTGAAGGGCAACTTCCTGCGCACCTGGGAGTCGATCGACATCCACGAGGATCAGAAGGCGCTGCGTCGCTGGATGAGCGAGATCGCCGACCGCCGCTCCCACGGCACGACGGCACGCGCGCCGATCGAGCTCTTCGAGGATCACGAACGCGACGCACTGATCGCCCTGCCTCGATCGCGCTTCGATGTCGTGGTCTGGAAGCAGGCGCATCTGCATACCGACGCTCACGTCCAAATCGACGGCGCTTTCTACTCGGCTCCCTGGCCGCTCCTGCACCAAGAACTGTGGGTGCGCTGCTCGTCGCACTCGGTCGCGATCTACCACCAGGACGTGCACCAAGTCACGCACGCGCGCGTGAAGCGCGGCCAGCGCAGCACGGTCGAGGAGCATCTGCCCGAGCACCGTCGCGACCTGCGCCAGCGCAGCAGCGAATACTGGGTCGAGCGAGCCCGCTCGGTGGGCGCCGAGGTCGAGCACCTGGTCGCGCTGATCTTCGCCGAGGACGACGTGCTCACGCAGCTCCGTCGCGTGCAGGCCATCGTCACGCATCTGGAGGGCTTCCCTCACGAGCGTGCGCGTGCCGCCGCGAAGCGCGCGCTGCACTTCGGCTGCCTGGACTACCGCGGCATCAAGAACATCCTGAAGCAGGGGCTCGACCTCGAGCCCTTGCCCGATGAACGCAAGCGAGCGTGGTCGAAGGGGGCACGCTTCGCGCGCAAGCCCACCGACCCCCTCTTCGCCCACGTGGAGTGAACCCATGTCCATCACCGATGAACTCATCCCGGTCCTGAAGAAGCTGCGCCTCTCGGGCGTGCTCAAGACGCTCGACCTGCGCACGCAGGAGGCCGCCGACGGCGTGATCTCGCATCACGACTTCCTCTTCCGCGTCTGCTGCGACGAGGTCCAGCGGCGCGACTCCAAGCAGCTCGAGCAACGGCTGCGCCGCGCGAGCTTCGAAACCACGAAGCGTCTGGAGGACTTCGAGTGGGCCTTCAACCCGAAGGTGCCCAAGTCCAAGCTGGTCGATCTGGCAACGTGCAACTTCGTCGAGAAGCACGAGAACGTGCTCTTGATCGGCCCGACCGGCGTCGGCAAGTCGCACCTGGCTCAGGCCATCGGCGAGCGCGCGTGCAGGGCCGGGCACTCGGTCGCGTACGTCTCGGCGCACCGCATGCTCTCGACGCTGCGCGCGTCGCGGGCCGACCAGAGCTACGACAAGAAGATGCTGCGCTTCACGTCGCCCGACCTCCTGATCGTGGACGACTTGGGCCTGCGACCGCTCGAGGGCGAAGAGCCGATCGACATCTACGAAGTGATCCGCCAACGCTACGAGCGCGGCTCGATGATCATCACGTCGAACCGCGCCTTGGAGGAGTGGCACCCGCTCTTCCTCGACGAGCTGATGGCGTCCGCGGCGATGGACCGGCTCCTGCACCACGCGCACGTCGTGGTCATTGAGGGGCACTCCTACCGCAACCCGCCGGGAGGCAGGAAGGCCGGGTGAGCGGTCGCGGCAAGACGCGGCGTCGCACTGATCGAGGCCGCGACCTCGGCCTCCCGAGCGAAGAGGGTGGACCTGCTTGCCCGAACTGAGGGCCCGCTTTTTCCAGCGCCACCCTGCGAACCCTTCCGGGGACCACGGCGCCGACGTGCCGATCGCCCTCGACCACTTTTCCGAGGGCCGTCAGGTGGACCAGCTTGGCCGAACTGAGGTGGACCAGCATGGCCGAGCCTTGACACCTTGCGCGCACGCACGGCTGCGGTGAGCATCGGACGCGTGCCCCTCCGTCACGATCTTGCCCTGCGCAGCGATGTTCCCGATTGCTCCGGGCTCGGGTCAGCGCGCCATGCTTGAGCAGCAACGCCTAACCAAACTCCCACCTGCACATTCACTCGCCATGCACTCCGAACGCCCGTTCATCAAGCAGGCCCATTACGCCGAATGGCTTGATAACGAAACTATCAAGCTATGCGACTATGCGCACGTCCCAAGCCTTGGTAATTTGCACAACGCACAAAAGGAAATAGACACACGTGCACAGGACCGCATTCTTCGATGCGTGGTTTACGGAAGCCCACTGGCACTCAGTTACTCGCATTTCTTAAGTGGATATCCGCTTCTTAAGCTACTCGCATGCGATGACTTTGTCAGTTTAATGCGCGATGCCCCCACGGGGCTTCACTTGCGGACCTCGGCGTTTTCGCCAGAAGGTATGCAGGTTCCCGACACGCACGTATATCGGGTGCTGAGCGGCCTGTTTATTCTATCAAAGACAGCGAATTGGATTACCTCGCGCGGTGATGCGGTGGGGCCCTACAGGACGTTGTCCACTCAGTTGGTGCAAAATTTCCAAACGGGGCACTTGACGGATAATCCGCAAGTTGCGGAGCGGTGCCTTAAAGATGCCTTCAACGCGGCTGTTCGTTCTAAACCGTGTGACGCAGAAACGATAACCTTGTTGTTAGGGCTCAAGAATGGTGGTTCGCACTTCCTGCAAAACCGGAGTCAAGTCGATGGACTTACTACGACGCATGCCCCTCCGATGCACGAATACGTGCGCAGGTTGTCATATTCTAATCCAGGCGGAAGATACACAAGCCTCCTTGCCAAAATGGACGAAGCCGTTGCCGTCAATCCTGAGTTGGCAAAGGAGGGGCGAAACGGATGGGCCAATTATTGGTCGGTTCACGAGCCAAAATGTCTAGAGTATCGCCGGCAACTGTATGGGACGATGCTTAAAGCCTGGAATATTCGTCAAATGGACACGATGTCGCTTGAGCGAACGGATGATGTGTGGTTGCTGCCGGACAAGCCGAGCCCTACCGAAGTATGGGGCGGTGCAGATCAACGCGACCAGTTGCGCGGAGTAATGGCGACCAAGACAAAACCCACAAAGTCAGATCCGGAGATTGTAATGTTCGAACGCACCGCTACCGTCAAGGATCGCGTGTTGGCTACGCGTGAAGTAATGGAGAGTTTAGGCGATGTGCGGGCTGTATTCGAATCCGCGGATGAGCGGGGCCGCATGGGTATCGTCGCTGATCGTGTCCGCTCATTGCAAGGCAATGATCGTGTGAGTGTGATAAAACTGGTGGGAATACACGACGTTAGTCGGTATGAAAAGATAGGAGAGTTTAAGGAGGTACTCACAAACGCGGGCGATTACATTCAAGAGGTGTCCGCTCGGTTAGTGCTTGGGAAGGCACCTGACAAAAATAGGAATGGTTAGCGTTGTGCTGGGCACAGCAGAGAAGCAATAGGAATGAGCGATCCCACCGTGCTCGGAAAGATTGCCGCATCACATGCCCGAAGGGTGCGAAGGTCATGATCTGATGCTGCGCATCGTGAATGCGGCAGTGCGGCCTCGACTTGATCGCGACCAAGTTGCCTTGCATAGTCTTTACTTTCAGCCGTCTAGATGCAGCTCTAGTTTAGAAGCGCTGTTCGAGGCGCTTCGCGGCCCACCGTTGGTGACGTTGGTGCCTGCTGATAGCGAGGTTGTTGCACATTGTGGCGAGGCCGCTGCGAGCTTCTTACGCTCGCAGTGTGAAGACGTGACGCGCCCGCTAGGTGGTGATGTCGTTGCGCTCGTGTTGCACTGCGAGGCTGCGCTTCTCACGCATACGGTGGATGGCTTGGTGTCAGACGCAATAGATTGCGCGAATAGCGAGATGGCTTTATCCAAAGGGCAGGGGTCGAATAGCTGCTATAGTGAAGTTGACGTCATAGCTCGGCTTGAAATGCTGTGCGCGGAAGTAGATGTGCTCTGTGCGACGCATACTGAATTTGTTCTGGCGGTTAGTGAGCGGCGGCCTAAGCTGCGAGGTCTGAACAGGATCGTTATTATCGAAATGCAGCGTCGTCGAGTGCGTGCGACCATAAGTCAGGTTGTATATGCCTCAAGGGCGCTAAATCTACAAACGCAGGTCCGAACGAACTCCGATGATGAAAGGGAGAGATTGTATCGCGCTGTGGAATGGGTGGTATTGCCGGTGTTGGTGTGGACATCGTTTTGGGGCATGAACTTTCGGTTTATTAGCGGGAACGGCACTGCCTCGCACGAGGACGATGTCGCGCCCGTAAGTCAAGTCGGTGCAAGAAACCCGTATACAATTCTTGGCGTGTCAGAACCCACGATGGCCCTGGGGAGCCTGGTGCTGTCGTTTGTTGTTGTGCGACTCGCTATGTCGTTCTCAAAGTGGGCACTTGGGTCTTGCTTAAGGGGCAAAAGGCAGTCTAGATAGCGCGTGCGAGGATATCACTCAGAAAAGAAGTTAGGTGGTTGCGCACGAAGGGCAAGTGATACGCCGGTTCTTGAAGCCGCATACCGTTCCACTGCGGCTTTGGCAACACTGCCATTCCGTGACGCAATCCGCAGGTGGTAGTGCTGTTAAGTGTTGCTGGCGGGACATGGCACACCGGGGGCAGAGGGCAGGAAGGTCTGGCCTCCGCCGGTCACCCAGGACCGATAGCGTGATACGGACTAGTCCGCAGTATAGGCGACACTTGAGGCATGAAAGAATGAACGAACGAGCCGAGGCTGAGATTGAATGCGGGTAACCGTCACGCCACCCCCGCCTGGCCGCGGGCGTGCCGTGCCGGTTACCGCGGAAAAGCGCTCAGAACGTAAGCGTCCGGAGGCGTTTCGCAGCGCGCGCTGGCGAGGTCGGTGTGGAGCTGGCAGACCGCGCGGGTCGGCAGACCGCGCGCCGCGGTGCGTTCAGGCCGTGGATTGCAGGCCGAACAGCAGCTTCCAGCGATCCGGCGTGAGCTCGTCGACGCGGCTGGCCGGATGCGTGGCGACGCGCACGAGGACGTCGCGCAGGTAGACGTAGGGATCCACCTCCAC
>ENA-ORBV01006216-ORBV01006216.1-microbial-mat-metagenome-genome-assembly--contig:-NODE-6216-length-21244-cov-5.498559_pt1 | contig 21244 bp, 13 predicted proteins | sample MGYA00237777_ERZ505514 | MGnify/ENA primary metagenome ERZ505514 (study PRJEB26160, sample SAMN06269048) | microbial mat metagenome | isolation source: Oligotrophic lake microbial mat | place... | reverse complement strand
TTAGTCTCGTGGGCTCGGAGATGTGTATAAGAGACAGCCGTGCTGCTGTCTGCCTTCTTCCTCACGACTCGCATGAGCGAGTCGTGAGGAAGAAGGCAGACAGCAGCACGGCAGCGGGCACTCCTCTACAAACCGGGCGACCCGATACGGGACCTTGAAAGCTATGCACGTGGCTGAACGACGCGGCGCGAAGGAGCCCTGGGGTCACTCGAAGTCGGCTGGTGGCGGCGCTACTTTCCGCACATGCCCACCTCTGCCGCGCCGCTGCTCCGGGTCACGCCGTGGGGGCTGTATTGTGAGGCGGGGGATTTTTACATCGACCCATGGCGTCCGGTAGACCGGGCAATCATCACCCACGCGCATTCGGACCATGCGCGGGCCGGAAGCGCCAGCTACCTGGCGGCCGACGAGGGTGCGAGCATCCTTCGCCATCGACTCGGGGCGGGTGCCAAGGTGGAGGGCATCGCCTACGGCCGGGCGCGGGCGATTCACGGGGTGCGCGTCTCGTTGCATCCGGCGGGGCACATCAGGGGATCGGCGCAGGTGCGCGTGGAGCATCGTGGACAGGTGTGGGTGGTCACGGGCGACTACAAGCGGGCCGACGATCCGACCTGTACCCCGTTCGAAGCGGTGCCGTGCCATACGCTCATCACGGAAGCGACCTTCGCCTTCCCCGTGTATCGTTGGGCGCCGACGGCAGCCGTGGTTCGTGACGTGGTCGCGTGGTATCGCGAGTGCGTTTCGTTAGGCCAGACGGCCGTGCTTTATACCTACAGTCTGGGCAAGGCGCAGCGGCTGCTGGCCGAGCTCGGCCCCTTTGTCGACGGACCGATCTGGGTGCATGGCGCCATCGAGCCCATCAACGCGATCTATCGGGCAGGCGGTGTCGAACTTCCTGCGACACAACTGGTACGGGAGTCTCCCCAAGGAGAGAAGATTTCGAGCGCCCTCGTGCTCGCGCCGCCGTCGGCCGGCACGTCGGCGTGGATGCGGCGTTTCCGCGAGCCGGAGACGGCCTTCGCGTCGGGATGGATGCGACTGCGCGGCACGCGCCGCCGCCGCGCACTCGATCGGGGCTTCGCGATTTCCGATCATGTGGATTGGAACGACCTTCTGCGCACCATTGAGGAGAGCGGGGCGTCGCGGGTGTTGGCCACTCATGGCGACTCGGTGGCCCTGGTGCGGTTGCTGCGCGAGCGAGGGCTCGACGCGTCGGCGCTCGAGACGCCCTTCACTGGTGAGGACGCTGAGTGAGCGGGCTTGCACAGTTTGTCTCGCTCTTCGACGCGCTTGATCGTACCACGTCGACCAACGCGAAGCGAGAAGCGCTGGCGCAGTACGTGCGCGCCGCCGCGCCGGCCGATGCCGTGTGGGCGATTTATTTTCTCACCGGCCGCCGCATGCGACGCTCGGTGTCGGGGCGAGTGCTACGTGAATGGGCCGCCGCGTACTCGGGGCTGCCGACGTGGCTGGTGGAGGAGTCGTACCATGCGGTGGGCGACCTAGCGGAGACACTGGCGATCCTTTGTGCTCGCGGCGATGTGGCCGGCGATGTGGTCGACGATGTGGTCGGCGATGTGGTCGGCGATGTGGTCGGCGATGTGGCCGGCGATGTGGTCGGCGATGTGGTCGGCGATGTGGGCAACGGTGTGGTCGCCGGAGAAATAGACGGCCAGATCGGCCCGGTTGATCCCCCCGGTCCTGCTACGATTGGTGGCGCGCGGGACCTCACGCTGGCCGAATTCGTAGAGCATGAGATTGTCCCGTTAGGCGCCGAGTCGTTGGCGCAGCAGCGATTGCGTGTGACGGGTTGGTGGAAACGATTCGATGAGCGCACCTGTTTTGTGGTGCACAAGCTGATCACTGGTGGCTTTCGCGTCGGGGTCTCGGCCACGCTGGTGTCCAAGGCGCTCGCCGGCGAGCTCGAACTCGAACCGGGCGCCATCGAGCATCGCCTCATGGGGAATTGGCTACCGTCACCCGAGTTTGCGGCGCGTCTCTTCGCGGCGAGCGACGCCAGCGGCGAACGCTCGCGACCCTATCCCTTCTATCTCGCCTCGCCCCTAGAGCACGAGCCGACCGCGCTTGGTGAGGCGTCCGAATGGTTGGCGGAATGGAAGTGGGATGGCGTACGTGCGCAGGTCATAGTTCGCGGTGGTGAGATTTTTATCTGGTCGCGGGGGGAGGAGTTGCTGACCGATCGCTTTCCGGAACTGACGCTGGCGCTTCGCACACTCCCGAACGGAACGGTGCTGGATGGAGAAATTGTTCCGTGGCGCAACGAACAGGTCCTTCCGTTTGCCGTACTCCAGACCCGCATCACGCGAAAACGCCTAACGAGCAAGATCTTGCGCGATGCGCCGGTGGTGCTGCTGGCCTTCGACCTGCTGGAAACCGGCGGGCGCGACGTGCGCGGCGAGGCGCTGTGGCAGCGCCGGGCCTGGCTGCACGATGTGCTTGGCGATCGTGATGGCACGCTACGTTTGTCGCCAGAAGTGGGGGGTGCATCGTGGGACGTGTGGGTGCGCCAGCGCGGCGAAGCGCGGGCCCGTGGGGTGGAGGGGTTGATGCTCAAGCGTCGCAGTTCACCGTATCGGGTGGGGCGTCCTCGCGGCGATTGGTGGAAGTGGAAGGTCGATCCGTTCACCATAGACGCGGTGTTGGTGTACGCGCAGGCCGGGCATGGGCGTCGTGCAGCGCTGTACACGGATTACACCTTCGCTGTGTGGGACGGCGATGTGCTGGTGCCGGTGGCCAAGGCGTACTCCGGCCTCTCCGATGCCGAAATAGCCACGCTCGACGCATGGATACGCTCCCATACGACGGAGCGCTTCGGGCCGGTGCGCGGTGTGTCACCCCATCATGTGTTCGAGCTGGGGTTCGAAGGAATCCAGCGCTCTCCGCGCCACAAGTCGGGGGTGGCGATGCGATTCCCCCGCATTCTGCGCTGGCGCACGGACAAGGGCGTGCACGACGCGGGCACGCTCGCCGAGTTGCATACACTCATCGACAGCAACTCCCGATCTCGGTCGCCGGTATTGCCCCCCGACGCACCGATCGAGCTTCCGCTATTCGCTGCGCGGCCAAATGCCGCAGACCGTGCCTAACGCGATGCGTCGGTTGCCGCACGCGCCTAACGCGATGCGTCGGTTGCAGCAATGGATGGCGGCGCGAGGGTGGCGTCCCTTTCAGTTCCAGCGGCAGGCGTGGAGGGCCTTCGCGCGCGGGGAAAGTGGACTCGTCCACGTGCCGACCGGTGCGGGCAAGACCTACGCGGCGTACTTGGCGGCGTTGGCAGAGCTGGCCGATCACCCGCAGAGTGGCCTGTCGATCCTCTACATCACGCCACTTCGCGCACTCGCCCGCGACATTCAGCTTGCCATGCGCGCACCGGTGGAGGCGCTGTCGCTCGAGCTGAGGGTCGAAACACGAACCGGCGACACGAGCAGCGCAACCCGCGCCCGTCAACGGAAAAATCTTCCCCACGTGCTCATCACCACGCCCGAGTCGCTGTCGGTACTCCTGTCCTACGACAATGCGCCGGATGCCTTCGCGCAGGTGCGGGCTACCATCGTCGATGAGTGGCATGAGCTTATTTCGACCAAGCGTGGCACGCAGACGGAACTCGCGCTGGCTGCGCTTCGGCGCTACGCGCCGGACATGCGCACCTGGGCCCTCTCGGCCACGCTGCGCGATCCCGATATCGCGGCGCAATGTGTCGTTGGGTCGGGTCGCGACTTCACCATAGTGTCCGGCAGCATGACCCGAGAAGTGGTCATCGAGAGCTTGGTGCCCCCCCGCATCGAACGCTTCCCGTGGGCCGGGCGCCTCGGGCTCGCCATGCTCCCCCGCGTGCTCGACCTGCTCGCCGACGGGCGCGCCACCCTCCTCTTCACCAACACCCGGTCGCAGGCCGAACGCTGGTATCAGGCCATCATCGACAAACGACCGGAATGGAGCGCGCGGGTTGCGCTGCACCACGGTTCCATCGACCGCGAGGAGCGTGAACGGGTGGAGCAGGGTCTCAAGGACGGGAGCATTACCGCGGTGGTGGCCACGTCGTCGCTCGATCTCGGCGTGGATTTCTCGCCGGTCGATCGGGTGCTGCAGATTGGCTCACCCAAAGGAGTCGCGCGACTCCTGCAACGGGCCGGCCGCTCGGCTCACCGGCCAGGCGAAACCGCGCGTGTGTACTGCGTGCCCACGCACGCCCTGGAGCTCGTCGAGTTCTCGGCCGCCCGCGTCGCACTCGCCGCACGCCGCATCGAAGCGCGCGACCCACTCCCCGAGCCGCTCGACGTGCTGGTGCAGCACCTGGTGACCCGCGCGTTAGGCGGGGGCTTCGTGGCCGACGAGCTCTTCAGCGAAGTCCGCAGCGCCTGGTCGTACCGTGCCCTCAGCCGGACGGCGTTCGACTGGGCGTTGGCCATGGTGGAACACGGTGGCGCCACCCTTCGCGCGTATGATCAACATCATCGCATCGCCGAGTCGGAGGGTGTGTATCGCGTTTCCACGGCGCGCATCGCCCGGCTCCATCGACTCAGCATTGGCACGATCACGGCCGAAGCAACCATGGAGGTTCGGTACCTGCGCGGCGCCCGCATAGGTACCATAGAAGAGGACTTCATTGCCCGCCTCAAGGCCGGCGAGAAGTTCACCTTCGCCGGACGATCGCTCGAGTTCGTGATGGTGCGCGACCTGGTGGCGTATGTCCGTCGCTCCACGGTGTCGGCGTCGCTGACCCCCATCTGGGCGGGCAGCCGTTTTCCCATGTCCACCTCGTTAGGTGCCGGTGTGCGTGCCGAGCTGGATGCGGTGGCCAATGGTCGGTGGGAATCGGCGAGCCCCGAACTGCTGGCCGCGCGCCCTGTGCTGGAGGAGCAGGGACGACTCTCCCTCGTCCCCGGCATGCACGAGTTGCTCATTGAGCGGTGGTCGTCGCGGGCGGGGCATCACCTCTTTCTCTATCCATTCGAGGGGAGACGGGCGCACCAGGCACTTGCCGCATTGCTGGCCCTCCGCCTGGGTCGCCGAACGCCCGCCACCTTTTCGCTCACCGTCAACGACTACGGCGTGGAACTGCTCAGCGAACACGTCGTTCCGGACGATGATCTGCTGCACGCGTCGGTGCTTTCGCCGCTTGGCGTGGTGGACGATCTCGCGGAAAGTGTGAATCTGGGTGAGCTGGCGAAGCGCCAGTTCCGAGACATAGGCCGCATTGCCGGCCTCGTATTCGCCGGCTATCCGGGGGCCGGCAAGCGGACCCGCCAGGTGCAAATGTCGGCCTCGCTCGTGTTCGACGTCTTCGCGCGCTACGATCCGGAGAATCTTCTCCTCGGGCAGGCGCGACGCGAAGTATTGGAGCAGCAATTCGAGTTGGCACGGCTGGAGGTCGCCCTCGAACGATTGGTCTCGAGCCAGGTGCGGGTGATGGATATTCCTCACCCGACGCCGCTCGCCTTTCCCCTGGTCATCGACCGGCTGGGGTCCCGGCTCAGCACGGAAGCACTCATCGCGCGCGTGCAACGTTTGGTGGCGACATGGACGGCCTAACATGGACGGTTTAACATGGACGGCTTAACATGGACGGCTTAACATGGACTGCCTAACGGCGATCGAGATGGAGGCGGGCGGTGAGCGACTCGTGTTGCGGGGCGATCGGTCGCTGTATTGGCCGCGTGAGCAGGTGCTCGTCATTGCCGACCTGCATTTGGGCAAGACGGAGAGTCTCCGGGCCGACGGTGTGGCCCTCCCCGATGGCGCGATGGCGCACGATCTGGCGCGCTTGGCGCTCGCGCTTGAGGAAACGGGCGCGCAGCGGCTTCTCATACTCGGCGACTTGGTTCACGACGCGGCGGCACTGTCGCTCGGCGTGCGCCGGGCCGTGGCCGAGTGGCGCTCGCGCATCTCGGCGTCGGTCCACCTGGTGCTCGGCAATCATGACCTGCGCGTCGACACCATGCCGAACGAATGGCGCTTGCAGGTGGCGGGATCGTCACTGGATATTCCCCCGTTCCATTTTGTGCACCAGCACGTACACCCACAGCCGCAGCCGCAGCCACAGCCACAGCCACAGCCACAGCTACACCCGCTGCCACAGCCGCAGCTACACCCACTGCCGCACCCGCACTTAGACCCGCACTTACACCCGCACTTACACCCGCACCCACACGTGAACGAAGCAGGCGGGCAATTTACCTGGAGCGGGCACCTGCATCCCGTCTTGTCGCTACGGAGTGCGACCGACGCGGTGCGCGTTCCCTGTTTTCTGCTGCGGCCGCATGCGGGAGTGCTGCCCGCCTTCAGTACCCTGACGGGAGGCGCCGCAGTGCGCCTCGCGGCCACCGATCGCGCGGTGGCCGTGGTGGATGGAATGGTGATTCATCTGCCGACGCCGTAGCCGATACCCGAGAAAACGTTTGCCTGGTGGTTGCGAACGTCCTGATAACGAGGTGAGTTTTCCTGATATGAAAGGCACGCACCTCACCATCGCCCTGGCGATGGTTTTCACCCTCGTTCCGGTCACGCTCCTCGTGCCCGGGCTTCACGAGTTGGTGGTGGTGGCGCACGGGGGCACCACCAGCGACGCACATGCCTTCATGACGGTCAACATGCTGGCCGGAATGTGCACCGTGCCCCTCGCCATGCGATTCGCTCGTCGCCGAGGTGATGTGAGGTGGTGGATCGTCGGTGCCCTCCTCGTCGATGCGGTTGCCTTCGTGGGTATGTGGTCTGCTCCGTCGCTCGGCGTACTGTATGCCTATCGGATTCTCGACGGCGCCGTGCACCTCCCCGCAGTCACCCTGCTCATGGTCGCCAGCAACCGGTTCTCGGGCGAGAAGCGGGGCGGCGCTCTCGGCGCGCTGGCGTCGGCAATCATGATCGGCGTGGCCATTGGTTCACCCTTGGGCGGCTGGCTAGTAGACCGCTGGGCGGGGTGGGTGTACGCTGTGGGCGCGCTACTGTTGGTGCTGGCGGCGCTGATTTCCTCGTCCATGGCGCAGCTACCCGCCGCGGAGGCGACGCCTGCCGGAGCGGCTGGGCGCTACGAATGGAATCGATCGCAGTTGCAGACGTGGATTCCGCTTGGCTACGGCTTCATGGATCGTTTCAGCATCGGAATCTTCGTGTCCACCTTTACCCTCTTCCTATCGCAGGAGCATGGTCTGGGAGCGTCGCAAAAGGGGGTGTTGATCGCGCTCTTCATGCTCCCCTTCGCGATGCTCTGCTATCCGGCGGGACGCTTGGCCGATCGCATCGGATGGTTCGCTCCAATGCTGGTCGGCAACGTGCTCTTCGGCCTGGTCTTCGCGTCGTACGGCTTCGTCCCGAAGACGTGGTTGCCGGTGGCAATGATCCTCTCGGGTGTATTGTCGGCGCTCATGTTTGCGCCGAATCTTCTGCTCATCTCCGACTTGGCGCAGCGACGGAGCGGCGGCGAGGGCCTCTTCGGTGCCTTCCAGGTGGCGGGATCGATGGGTTTCCTGGTGGGCCCCATCGTCGGCGGGATTCTGGTGGCCGTAACGACCGGTGCCGACGGTGTGCCCGCGTACGCGGCGATCTTCGCTCTCGTCGGCGGGCTCGAGGCAGCGCTCGCCTTGCTCACGTGGGCGGCACTTCGCGGGTTGGCTCGCGAGGTGCGGTCTACGCGAGCGCACACCTCGCGCCGCGCACTTTCACGGAGCGCCGTGCCCGGAAGCGACCTGTTACCCGGAAGCGATCTACCAGCGACCGTGCGCCCCGACGGGTCGCTCTAGGCGGACAGCAACTTCAAAAGATCGGCGTAGGCCACCGGCTTCACGCAGTGCTCATCGAATCCGGCGGCTTCGGCAAGCTGGCGGTCTCGCTCCAATCCATGCCCGGTCATCGCGATGATTCGCGCTTTCTCGAGACCCGAGCGTCGCAGGCGGCGGCACACTTCGTAGCCGTCCAGATCCGGCAGGCCGATGTCCAGCAGCACCACGGTCGGCGACACCTGTTCCGCCAACTGCAATGCGTTCACGCCATTGTGCGCGACGAACACTTCGTGCCCCCTAAATCGCAACAACATCGACGTGCTCTCGGCGATATCCACGTTGTCGTCCACCACGAGAATGCACTGAGGTTGCTCTGCCCCCTCGTTCGCAGCGACAGCCGGTTCGGACGCCGTGTCGGACGCCGTGTCGGACGCCGTGTCGGACGCCGTGTCGGACGCCGTGTCGGACGCCGTGTCGGACGCTGGCGTCTGCTCGTACACGGCCAATGGAAGGCTCGCGGTGAACACGCTCCCCTCTCCAATCCACTCGCTCGGGGCCTCGACGCTTCTATCGTGAAGCTCGACCGTCTGTTTGACTAGCGACAAGCCAATGCTCAGACCGCCATGAGCAACCTCCGAAATGTGCCCGTCTCTCTGCTCATACTCTGCCGCATTTGTCAGCAGGTTCGTCACCGCCCGCGTGCGCCGAGTCACGTCGCGACGCACGAGGAGCGGTTCGTCGGGCACGACCACCTGGAGCGTGTGGCCGTCGCACCAGACAAGCTCCGGATCGTTAGATCTCCGCATGCGCATCAGTTGCGCGACGTTGCGCACGGAGGCCAACGGATTGCGGTCGTCCGGGCTGCCGGAAAGACGTCGAGCAAGGCCCCGCCCACGAAAGTGCTCCGCTCCTTCTTCGTCGGGTGCAGATTCGCGTCGGTTGCAGCGAGGATCGTGCAATCGCGGCCGACCGGGTGCGAGCACCAAGAGCAACCCTGGCGTCGCATCGAATCTCGGCTGGAGATCAAGTCGTGCATCGGCGCTGGGAAGGGCGGATACCATAGCGGGAGCGTTCGCGAACGGGTCGATCCGATCAGGGGTAACGTAAACTGCGGATGCCGTCGATTTCGATGCGCCACTCGCAAACTGAAAAAAACACGGTACGATGGGGCTCGTGCATTTGCAAGACTTGCCGGTGAAGGGAAGCGATAAACCGCCCCCGGCGCCAATCGGCACCGGGGACGGTCTCCTGCATCGTCTGCTACCGCCTATTACCTGCGGCAGCTCGCCGAAACGCCTTGGTCTCCTACCGACCAGATTTCCACGCGACGATTGACACCATGCTCGGCGCGAGACTTGGCTGGCGTGTCGTGATCGTCATCGACGATGAGACACTGCTCGCCGAAGCCCTTCGTGAGGATGCGGCTGGCATCGACGCCTCCCCTGCTCAGGTACGCGGCCACGGTGGCTGCGCGACGCTCGGAGAGCGACTGATTGTACGCGTCCATGCCGTACGGGTCGGCGTGACCCTCGACGGCAACCTTCCAATCCATCTTGTCCTTCAAGGTTCCGATGACACGGTCGAGCGAGTCACGTCCGGCCGCAGTCAGGGTTGCCCGATCGAATCTGAAGTAGACCCAGTTAAGGCGAACGAGCAGCTCGCTGCTTGAAATCGTTACCGTCTGCGTGACCGCGCTGCCGTTGGCATCGGTGCAGGTCGCCGTAATGATGTGTGTGCCAGACGAGAGCGACTTCGTAATGGTTGCGCCGGTGCCCAAGTCGCCATCGCGGCTGCTGCGCCACGTGACATTGTTGGAGATGGTGCCTTCTTCATTGTCAACGCACGAGGCGGTGAACGTCACCGGTGCACTGAACGTGGCGCCATTGGCTGGTGAGGAAATGGTCAGCCTCGGCGCCGTGTTGGCTGGCGGCGGTGGCGGCGGTGGTGCAGGCGCTGCGACGGGTTCGGGCGGAGCCATCGGAGCCGGCGGCGGCGGTGGCGGAAGAGGCTTGTTGTAACAATCGCCCCGCACCATGTAGCTCACGCCCAGACGCAGGCCGAATGTATTGGCGCGTCCGTTCAGCGTGCCCGGATCATTGTTGAAGTTGGGTGAGGGGGCATGATTGCTGACCGCGTCGCCGCGAAGACTCCAATTGTCGTTGACGCAATGGCGAAGTCCGAGGAGCCCGGTGACGGCATCTTCGTATTCGTTACGCGCCACGGTTCCGCCACCGAAGTCGATCTCACGACCAATGTAGACGTTGTTCTGGTAGCCGGCGCCGATGAGCACGCTGGTCTTGATTCCGGCCGGAATTGCCCAGAGCAGGCGTCCCGCATACGGGCGAAGCGTAATCGACGTGAGCGTGTTGCCACCGGTTCCGCCGGCCGTCCAATCTGTTTTTCCGTACTGAATGTCGGCTTCGAGCGCGAAGCGCTTCCAAAGCCACAACGCAGCGCGGCCACCAACGCTCGGCGCGTTCTCCATGTTCAAGTCCTTACCGAACTTCGTATACTGCCCGAATCCGCCCACTTCGAGCGACATCGGCTTCTGCGCGAGCGCGGGCTGAGCGGCGACTCCCGCCAGCACCAATGCCAATCCCACTAATCGATTTCTCATGCAATCCTCTGGTGGATGAAGCGAGTGAGGACCTACGAGCGTGGCGAGACGTAGTCTCTTCACGCACCAGGTCGATTCGTCTCGCCTGTACTACGGCTCGACAATAACGAGTGGAGCGACACGCTCAAAGGGGCAGTCTACAACCGACCTCATAAATACGTAACCTAACCTTAAGACCGAGACGCTAACGGTCACGCATGTCGCCTTTCACTACCGCGGGTATCGTTCTCCAGGACTCGCTCAACGGCTGACAGCGTGGCGTCGATCTCGACCGGTCGGTTCGCGCGCGCGGGAATCGGTTCCTGCGCCTGGTGATACCACTGAAGCGCGCCAGGGTCCTTGAGCACGTGTCCTGTCAGGATTGCCACCACACGGTCGCTTGCCCTAATTACGCCGGACGACACCAGCTGACGGACCCCCGCCACGCTCGCCGCGCTCGCCGGCTCGCAGCCCACCCCCGCAGCGTCGATGACCGCCTTGGCTTCAAGAATCTCGACGTCGGTTACCCGCGCCACCACGCCGTTGGACAACCGAATCGCCGCCACGCCCCGATCGTACGACGCCGGATCACCAATCTTGATGGCGGTCGCGACGGTCTCGGCCTTGATTCGGTGTCGGGTGGCAAAGCCATCCTGAAAGCTCTGCCAGAAGGGCGACGCACCCTCGGCCTGCACCGCGAGAAGCCGCGGCATGCGTTGGATAAGACCCCACGCATGCGCCTCACGAAGCGCTTTGCCGAAGGCAGCCGTATTGCCGAGGTTGCCGGCCGGAAGGGCAATCCACTCCGGGGGGTCCCAACCCAACTGTTGCAGCAATTCGAAGAGGATGGTTTTCTGCCCCTCCAGCCGCCAGGGGTTGATGGAGTTGAGCAGATAGATCCCGAGGCGCTCGCTCGACTCGCGGACCAGGGTGAGGCAGGCGTCGAAATCGCCGCGCACCAGCAGCGTGCGGGCGCCATAGGCCAGGGTTTGGGTCAGCTTGCCGAGGGCGATTTGTCCGGCGGGCACAAAGACCAGCGCGGGAATGCCGGCCAGGGCCGCGTAGGATGCCAGCGATGCGGACGTGTTGCCGGTGGACGCACAGGCCACCGCGCGAGTGCCGATGCGCTTGGCCTGCGTGACGCCCACGGTCATGCCCCGGTCCTTGAACGATCCGGTGGGATTCATCCCTTCGTGCTTGAGCAGCAATCCGGTGCATCCGGCGTAGGCGGACACGGCGTCGCGCGAAAGCAGCGGGGTGTTCCCTTCGGGATATGTGACGGGGTGGCTAGCGTTCGGATGCACGACTTCGGCAAAGCGCCAGACGCCGGATTGCGCCGCACCGACGCCGGTCATGCAGCAGCGCGCATCAAACCTGGCGCGCAAGGAGTCCACCGATTCGTTGGGCGCCGGGTGCTCGATCTCGAGGAGTCCACCACACAACGGACACTGCGGCGCGGCATCGTCGTCGGGCAATCGGTTGGCACAGGCGGCACATACCTGCCAAACGCGCGGGGTCGGCGGCACTAGCTGGTCTCCGCTCGAAAGTGCTCGAGGCGAACGCCAACCATGTCGATGCGTTCGACCCGAACGGTGGACTCGATCCCGTCCGCCGCGTACGCGGCGCGCATGGCGAGGGCGACCGCCGCCGCGCTTGCATCGCCGTCGCAGAAGGCGAAGGCAGAGGGGCCGGCGCCGGAGATGGAGGCCCCAAGGGCCCCGGCCGCGAGTGCGGCGCGTTTCGCGGCGACAAATCCGGGGAGCAGGGGCGCGCGTACGGGTTCGGCAATGCGATCGTCGATGGCGCGTCCGAGGAGTCGCAAATCGCCACTGTGAAACGCGGCCACGATGGCGGCCACCTGGGCCATTTGATGCAGGGCCACGGCACGGGGCACATCGATGGGCAATACGGCGCGCGCGTCGGATGTACGCAATCGCTGGTTAGGGTGAGCAAGCACCACGCGCAACCCGTCCGGCACAGGGAGGGACACGATATCGATGGGGTCGAGTGAACGGATGATGGCTACACCGCCCACCAGTGACGGCGCGATATTGTCCAGGTGTCGGCCGGCCATCGCCTCCTCGGCGACGAGGCAGGCGGCCAGCAGAGCCACGGTGTCCAATGGAGAGCCGAGCAGGGCGTTGACGGCCGATGCCCCCGCCACTGCCGAGGCCGCACTGCCGCCCTGTCCGGCCGACAGCGGTAGGCCCTTGGTCACGGTGAGGGCGATGCCATTGGCGGGCGCGGTCAGCCCCAACGCGGTGGCCGACCTGATCACTGCCATGGCGGCGACACCCGACGAGTGACGCGTCGGCTCGAGGGGAAGCTCGGGGTGGCCGGAGTGCTTGATCCGGATGCCTGGCGCGTCGATCCACTCCGCCATCACGGCGTCGCCGGGACCGGTAAGGGCGGCGCCCAATACATCGAGTCCCGGCCCTACATTGCCGATGCTTCCCGGTGCAAACGCAACGGCACGAGTGAGGTAGGTCATGTGATGGCCAGCTTGAGTACGTCGTTCACGACGCCGGCCGCCGTCACCTGCGGCCCCGCCCCCGGCCCCGTGATGACCAGCGGATTGTCGAGGTATCGCGACGTGGTGAAGACCACTTGGTTGTCCGTTCCCTTGAGCGCGGCGAAGGGCGACGACAAGGGTACCGATTGTAGTGTCACGGTCACTCGCTGCTTCGAGATGCGCGCGATGTATCGCCACACGTGCCCCTTCGCGCGCGCCGCGCGCACGCGCACCTCCCAGGCCGGGTCCAACTCGCCGAGGCGCTTGACGAATTCGTCTCGGCTCACGCCCCTGAGCGCGGCGGGGACCATCGACTCGGCCGCGATGTCTTTCAGCTCACCGGCGTAACCAATGAGGCGGGCGAGAATGAGCGCCTTGCGCGCCACGTCCATCCCCGACAGGTCGTCGCGCGGATCGGGCTCGGTGTAGCCAAGTTGCATGGCGCGCCTAACGGCGTCGGAGAACCTCTTTCCCTGCGACACTTCGTCCAGCAGAAACCCCAAGGTGCCCGAAGTACACCCCTCGATCTTGCGCACCCGATCACCCGACTCCACCAGCTTGTGGAAGGTGTCGATGATGGGAAGCCCCGCGCCCACGGTGGTCTCGTGCAGAATGCGTCGTCCCTGCGTGGCGGCCAGGTCGAGCAGCGCACGTGCGTCGGACAGTGGTCCGCCTAACGGGCGCTTGTTGGCCAGCACCAGGTCCATTCCCGACGTGAGGGCGAGCTTGAGCGACGGCACCGTGTCGTCGGCGGTGACGTCGACGAGGATCGGATGGGCTAGGGCGTGGCGGGCGATCTCCCGCACCGATTCGCTGGTGCCGCCGACCATTCCGCCCTCGGTCGCGGCGAGTGAAACACCCGCCCCCTTCTGCCTCACCATCTGGTCGAGTCGCCGGGCGGAGAGCCCGGCGGCATCGAACACGTACCCGCTCCGGTCGATGGCTCCAACAATGCGCAGCGACACGCCGTCCTGCTTGGCCCTTGGCAACATGCGGGCCAGCGCGCGGCCAATGTGTCCGAAGCCGAGCAGCACCACGTCTACCTGGTCGTGCCTTACGAGTCGTCCCCCGCCGATCCGGTTGAGCTGGAAGGCGCCGTGAATCCGACGTACCGCAGCCGTGGTGTCCTTGGCATCGACCACTACCGAGATGTTGAGCTCCGAGGACCCCTGGGCGATGGCCACCACGTTGATACCGCCCGTGGCGAGGGCGTCGAACACCCGCGCCGCAATACCGGGCGTGCCCGACATTCCCAAACCGACCACAGCGAGCGTTGAAACGCCCCGCCGCATCTCCACGCCGTCCACATCGCGATGCGCGATCTCGCCGGCGAACGCGTCGAGCAGCGCACGACGCGCCGCGTCGGCGCTCGACTCGGGCACGGAGAAACAGATCGAGTGTTCCGACGACGCCTGCGAGATGAGCGAGACTGACACGTTCTCACGGTGCAGGGCGGCAAAGGTCCGGGCGGCGATGCCCGGCACCCCGAGCATGCCGTTGCCGGTCACCGTGAGCAGGGTGAGCGCCGACATGCTGGAGATCGCCTTGACCGGATACTCGCGCAGGGTGCGGCGTGTAGAGATCTCGGTGCCGGGCCAGTCTGGATTGGCGAAGGGGCGGATGCATACCGGAATGTTGCGGTCGCCTAACGGGATGAGCGACCGCGGGTGCAGCACCTTGGCACCGTAGTAGGCGAGTTCGGCCGCCTCACGAGGGGTGAGTTGGGGGATCACATGTGCATCGGAGACAATGCGAGGGTCGGCGGTGAGGAAGCCGGCCACGTCTTTCCATAGGGTCACTCTCGAGGCTCGCAAGGAGCGGGCGAGCAAGGTGGCAGTGAGGTCCGAGCCGCCACGACCGAGCGTGGCGACGTTGCCGGAGGCCGACGCACCAAGGAATCCGGGAACGACCACCACGACCCCTCGCGCGAGGCGCTTGCCTATCCGATCGCGCGTGGCGCGCTCTGTTGCGGCAAAGTCGGGGGCCGCACCACCAAACGAATCGTCGGTCTTGATGAGCTCCATCGCGTCGACGTACTCGGCCTTGACCCCGACCTCGACCAGGGCGGCGTGCAGAAGGTGCGCGCTTAGCCGTTCCCCACGGGCGACGATGAAATCGGAAGTTCGGGGCGTGAGTTCTCGCAACACCGCGAGCCCGCGCGCCAGATGATCCAGTTCGTCGGTAAAATCGGCGATGAGCCCTTCCAGCGCCTTGCGCTGGGGACTGCTTTTCAGCAACGCTCTGGCGGCGTCGAGATGACGCGCGCGAAGGGAGGCCGCCGTCTCGCGCAACCCGTCGCCGTCGCCCTGTGAGGCGCGCGCTGCGCCGGCCAGTAGCGTGTCGGTGACGCCCGCCATTGCGCTGGCCACGACCAGTCGCGCCCCGCGCTCGCGCGCGACGAGCGAGGCGGCATGGCGGACCGCTGCGGCGTCGACGAGCGAGGCACCGCCGAACTTGTGGATCTGGAGCAAGGGGGGCTTGGACGCGCGCTTCAAGAGATGCTCGACCGTTGTTGTGATCTTGGCGACGGGTCAATCTAGCCAACGGCGAGTGCGACACGCGCCCGCGTCGACTCAGCAGCCCGCTACCCCCCTGCGTAAGGCTACCAGCCACCGGTGCGCCCTGTGGATCATGGACGCCACGGTTGTCCGCTGATATGGTAGCGATGGCCCCCGCGCGTCGCCCCACCTCCCCAAACGAACGAGACGTCCGTCATGCTGGCGAAGCTCTCCTCAGATGCGGCGCGAATGCGTCGGCATTCGGTCGCGCTGGTCGCGCTGGTCGCGCTGGTCGCGCTTTCTGTCGCCTCCGCCGCCGCCCCCGCGCTGGCACAGGGGCGCATTACCTCGCCGAAGGACTTCTTCGGCTTCAACATCGGTGACGACTACAAGCTCGCCACGTACTCGCAGTTCATCGACTACTGGAAAAAAATCGACGGCGAGTCGGACCGGATGATGGTCCAGGAAATCGGCAAGTCCGCCGAGGGGCGCCCACAGCTCATGGCGATTATTACATCGCCCGAAAACTTCAAGCTGCTGGAGCGCTACAAGGAGATTTCACGCAAGCTGGCACTGGCCGAAGGGCTCACCGATGCCGACGCGCGCGCGCTGGCGAAAGAGGGGAAGGCGGTGGTCTGGTTCGACGGAGGTTTGCACGCGACCGAGGTGTTAGGCGCACACCAGCTCATCGAGACCACCTATCAGCTGATCTCACGCAGCGACGAGGAGACGCAGCGCTTCCTCAAGGATCTCATCATCCTCGCCGTGCATGCCAATCCCGACGGCATGGAACTGGTGTCGAGCTGGTACATGCAGGAGGCGGACGACAAGAAGAAGACCTTCGGCACGATTCCGCGATTGTACCAGAAGTATGTGGGACACGACAACAACCGCGACTTCTTCATGCTCAACCAGAACGAGTCGATCAACATCGCGCGCATCCAGTACCACGAGTGGTTCCCGCAGATTGTGTACAACCACCACCAGACCGGTCCCGTCGGCACCGTGATGTTCGCGCCGCCATTCCGCGATCCCTTCAACTTCAGCTTCGATCCGCTCATCCCGTTAGGCATCGACATGGTGGGCGCGGCCATTCACACGCGCTTCGCCGTGGAAGGAAAACCGGGCGTCACCATGCGCACGGGATCCAGCTATTCCACGTGGTGGAATGGCGGGCTGCGGACCACGGTGTACTTCCACAACATGATTGGCCTGCTGACGGAAACCATCGGAAGCCCGACTCCGATGGAAATCCCGCTGGTGGCAAACAACCAGTTGCCGCGGGCCGACCTGCCGTACCCCATCGCCCCGCAGGCATGGCACTTCAGACAGTCGGTCGACTACTCGGTAACCGCCAACTACGCGGTGTTCGACATCGCGTCCAAGCGCAAGGAAGACTTCCTCTTCAACATCTATCGGATGGGGAAGAACTCGATCGACCGCGGCAACAAGGACACCTGGACCGTCACGCCCTCCGAGATCGCCGAGCTACAGGCGCAGGTCGCAAAGGACCGTGCTGCGGGAGCGGCGACCGGCAATGGTCGCGATCGCCTCTCGGCGGCGCTCAACCCGTTCGGTGGCGCGATACCCACCAAGTACTTCGACGCACTGCGCGCGCCGAACAATCGGGATGCGCGCGGCTACATCCTGCCCTCCGACCAGCCCGACTTCGGAACAGCCACCAAATTCGTGAATGCGCTTCGCAAGGCGAATGTCGCTGTGCATCGCGCCACCCTGGCGTTCAGCGCCGAGGGGAAGCAGTATCCCGCCGGGTCGTATGTGGTCAAGACCGCGCAGGCCTTCCGGCCGCACGTGCTGGACATGTTCGAGCCGCAGGATCATCCGAACGACTTCGCGTATCCGGGAGGCCCGCCCAAGCCGCCGTACGACAACGCCGGCTGGACGCTGGCCTTCCAGATGGGGATCAAGTTCGACCGCCTGCTACAGAGCTTCGAGTGCCCCTGCGAGAAAATCCAGGGAATGGCCATGCCGCCGGAGCGCATCGTTGCGGCTGCCAGCGGGGCGAAAGGGTACGTGATCGATGCGCGGGCCAACGACGGTTTCATCGCGGTCAATCGCGCGCTCAAGTCGGGGGCTGCGGTCTATCGCATGAACGCGCCGCTGCGCATGGGAGAGATCACGCATCCCGCGGGGGCGTTCTATATCACCGCGACCGCCGCGAGCAGGGGCATCGTCGAGCGCTCGGCGAAGGAGTTGGGGCTCGTGGTGCATGGCATCGGCACCGGACCCGGTGATGCAACCCGCATTTCGTCCAAGCGCATTGCGCTCTGGGATACCTACGGCGGATCGATGCCATCGGGGCACACCCGCTGGTTGCTCGAGCAGTTTGAGTTCCCCTTCGACGTGGTGTACACGCCGACGCTCGACGCCGGCAACCTCAAGGCGACGTATGACGTGATCGTCTTCGTAACCGGGGCGATTCCCGCCGCACGTCGCGAGGGTGGCAGCGAGCTCTCCGGCATGATGGAGCGCTTCAACCGCCAGCCGGCGCCTAACGAGATTCCGGCCGAGTTTCGTCCGTGGCTGGGACGCGTTTCGGCCGACAAGACGGTTCCGCAGATCAAGCACTTCCTCGAAGACGGCGGGACGGTGATCGCGATTGGAACTTCGACCAACCTGGCCCATCACCTCGGCCTCCCAGTGTACGACTATCTGGTGGAGCGGTCGCCGACCGGTGAAGAGCGCGAGTTACCGAGGGAAAAGTTCTACGTCCCGGGTTCGATTCTCCGTGCCAGCGTGGACAACACGATGCCGGTGGCGTACGGGATGGATAGGGAAGCCGATGTCTTCTTTGATGACTCCCCCACCTTCCGCCTTGGGCCCGACGCGGCGCGCAAGGGTGTGCGCCCGATTGTCTGGTACGACAGCGCCAAGCCGCTGCGCAGCGGTTGGGCCTGGGGGCAGAACTACCTCGAAGGTGGCATTGCAGCTGCCGAAGCGCAGGTGGGGAAGGGGATGCTGTATCTGTTTGGACCCGAGATCACCTTTCGGGCCACACCGGCGGGTACGTTCAAGTTTCTGTTCAACGGCATCTATGCCGGGGGCGACAACGGCCGGCTGCGCGCGGCGTCGGCGGGTGGTCGGTAGCGACGGACAGGGCGGGGCGCGTGTGCAGCGCGCCGCATGATGGATCTCCGGACGTCGTCAGGCCACGGGGCGGCTCCCAGATGGGAGCCGCCCCGTGGCCCGTCGGGCACGCGTGCGCGCGTTACGTACTCGCGATGGCCGACACCAGCGCGTGGGCGACTTCGATTCGGCAAATGTCGCTGTGGCTCGTGATGAGTCCGTTGGCGTCGAGGTTGTACACGCCGCCAGGAACAAAGGCATACTGCTCGTTGACTGCGAGCAGTTGGTGCGGCGTCACTTCGGGCGTTTTCTGAGCGCCGTTACGTCCCATCCCGCCGTAGGTGTCATTCTCGTCGCCCAGTCCCGAGGCAACCTGACCGCCGAGTCGGGAGGCGAGCGGATAGGCGAGCCCCACCGCTTTGTCTTTCGCGGTGTAGGTGATGTAGATCGGGCCGCTGATCTTCTTGTCCGAGACCACAGAGCGAAAGAGCCCGTTGCTGGTGCCATCGTACTTCTGCGCCATGCCGTAGTGCGAGAAGGCGGCTTGCATGAGGAAGAGCGAATGCAGGCGATGCGACGCCCCTTTGGGCAGGGCGTTGGCGACCGCGGTTACGAGGCGCCCCCCGAACGAATGGCCCGCCAGGTGCACCTTCACCGCCGGACATGCCTCACGCACCTTGAGCACCAGCGGCGCCACCCCATTCTCGGCCACCACACCGGCCCGTTCCTTCATGGTGTAGTAGGTGGTAAGGTTGAGGGCATTGCGCGCGCCGTTGAAGGTAACGCGGAAGATGCCGGTATCGCGGGCGAATTCGATGCGGAAGCGACGCCGGAAGTCCCACATCTTCTCGCCGGGATCAGCCAGCACCATCAATCGCTCGAAGATGAACTGCTGGTCGCAGAGGGTTTGCACCTCGCGGGTATTGAGATCCGGCGGACGATAGCTTTGCAGATCGCGCTCGGCATTGAAATTGGTGTCGGCCTGCTGCAACTGCAAGCCCGCAGCCAGCACCCAGGTGGTGCTGAACACCACCGTGCCGAGCAGGAAACCGGCCAGCATGCCCCCACCCACCAGCATTGGCGCCCAACGGCGCAGGCGCGGCAGCATCAGGCGGCCGATCCGCAACGGTTGCAGCCACGGGCTTAGCGGACGAGCGCCAGCCTCGTCACCATCCCGGACGCCGCCTTCAATGCGCGCACTGTCCGCATGCCGCCCGGTGACGCTGAGCGCCGAGGGACTGAAGGAGCGTGTTTCTAGGGGCTGGCGGGACATGTCGTAATATCAGTTGTAACCCATGATCGGTGCAGGAGCAACGGGGTGGGCGCTGAGCGGTACTGAGGCGAACTGTTGGCCGCGCCAGGGCGCACAGATTGCCACCACGCGATTTCATGTCATTACTAGGAAGTCATGTGCCTCCTGCGCTTGGTCCTAAGCTTGCTGTTCGTGGCCACGGCGTTGCCAGCGGTGACGGTGGCGTACCCGAGCGGACCGATCTCCACGGGACATGTCAACAGCTTCATCGCCCCGTTTGACGGGGATCGCGATGGCCGAGCTGATGACCTGCCGGTGATTCGCGTATTTTTCACTGTTCCAGCCGGCTCCAACAACGTCAATTTGCGCATTGATGCACTGGTTGCCGAAACCAACCCAGGATCAGGCGGAGGTAGCGTCGACCGCAACCTGGACGGCTTCATCACCGGCGTCGATACGGCCACCTGGCTGGGACGGCGCACGGGCAGCGGCTGGACGTCGGTGACCGGTTCTGTGAACAACACCGGCTCAAGCAATCGGGACGGTTCCTTCACCCCCGGTCCGGATCCCGACTTCCGCCAGTCGTCGCTTGATGCTGGCGACTATTTCGTCGCGATCGGCGTGCAGGGCTACTCCTTTACCCAGGCCCAGGCCGGAGTGCAGCTCAACACCCCCTTCAACGGCCTGACCTATGGCCAGCAGGCAGGATGGGCGGCGTGGCGACTGACCTTCACCAGTGTGAACGGCAAGCCGATCATCATCACCGGCGTCGGCCTGCCGCCCGGTTTCAACGTGCCCGAGCCGTCGTGGCTGGCCCTGATCGCCCTGGGTGGAGCGGCGTGGTGGAGGCATCGTCGCAGGCTGGCTCATACTGTTTGAAAGTGGCCTGCCCACCGTGGCGGAGGCTGGCAAAATTACGGGTTTCAGGGTACACTTCCACTAGAGGTCCACCATGCGCTTGATTCCGATCTTGTGCTGCTGCGCACTCGCTGCTCCAAGCTGGGGCGCCGCCGTCACCTATGCCTTTGATCGCAGTCTGCGTTATACCGACATGGATCGCGATGGGCAGGTCGATGACATCCCGGTCTGGAACCTGGCTTTTACCCTGACTGCCCGCACCCGCGTGGAGTTCGACCTGCGGGCGGCCGAATATCAGGATTACAACAACGCGCAGCAGCTGACCGGTAGCCGCGTCGACCTCAACGGTGATGGACGCATCAGCGGCTTTGATGGCCAGCTACGACTGTTCAATGCCGCGCGCACCCAGGTTGCCGAAAATGACGACTATACCGGCGCCTTGAATCGGGATGGCTCGATCAGCCGCCTGGATTCCGCCATGGCTGTGACCTTGAACCCGGGCGACTACACGCTGGCCCTGGGCGTGTGGGACTTCTCCATCGCCCAGGCCCTGGCCGGGACGCAGCTTAACCGGGCTGGTACCTTGTACCGCCTGTATGGCACCGGCCCCGACGCCCCCTTCCGCTTGAGCCTGCGCAGCCCTGTCTCTTATACACATCTCCGAGCCCACGAGACTAAGGCGAATCTCGTATGCCGTCTTCTGCT
>ENA-ORBV01006215-ORBV01006215.1-microbial-mat-metagenome-genome-assembly--contig:-NODE-6215-length-21244-cov-8.495347_pt1 | contig 21244 bp, 20 predicted proteins | sample MGYA00237777_ERZ505514 | MGnify/ENA primary metagenome ERZ505514 (study PRJEB26160, sample SAMN06269048) | microbial mat metagenome | isolation source: Oligotrophic lake microbial mat | place... | reverse complement strand
GCTCTGCGCATTGCTGTGCAATGGCGCAAAATCGCCTTCGGCAATCGCAGCGCCCAGGGGGAAGTGGCCACGGCCCGGCTCCTGACGGTCTCCCAAACCTGCCGGATGCAGGGGCGCAATCCATTGGGCTACCTCAGCGAAGCGATTATTTGCCATCTCCGCCGCCAGCAGCCGCCCTCGCTCCTCCCTCAGCAGAAATAGCCTGCCCGAACCGTCAGAGGTCGATTTTGAGGGGGGAGCTGAACTGTTACGATCATTTGAGATGAAACACGTTTACTATGGCGACGCATTTGACGACACTCAGATCAAGAAGACACTCGACGCGGCTGGCGTTGCCTACGAAACGTTCTCCGAAGCGGAGATCATCGACCGAACGGCTCGCTTGATCGCGGATGGAAACATTGTGGGCTGGTTCCAGGGCCACATGGAATTCGGGCCGCGCGCGCTCGGAAACCGCAGTATTCTCGCCGACCCTCGCCGCCATGATATGAAAGATATCCTCAATAGCCGAATCAAGCGGGAGCCATTTCGGCCGTTCTGCCCATCGGTTCTTCGCCAAGCCAGCGGTGAGTTCTTCGAATCCAGCTACCCCTCCCCTTTCATGGTGATGGCTTATAACATCCGACCAGAGCAGCGCCGTCGCATCCCGGCTGTCACCCATGGCGACGGGACTGGCCGTCTACAAACCGTAGAACCCGATGTAAACCCGCTCTATTGGAAGTTGATTAACCGATTCGGAGAAATCACGACTGTGCCAATCCTTCTCAATACATCGTTCAACGAAAACGAGCCGATCGTCCAGACACCGCAGCAGGCGCTAGACTGCTTTCTGAGAACCCGTATGGATGTCCTCGCCACTGGCAACAACCTCCTCGTTAAATCGGCTAATGGCGAGTCTGCCAACGTCAACTCGCCCTCTTCTGCTCCTGATCTAAACCGGCCTTCCGCATCGGTTTAAGCCGCAAGGCACTGACGTTTGCACGGTCTCCCGGAAAGCGACTACATGAGCGATCCATCACACAACACCAGCCCCTTCGTGGACCCGCACGATCTTATCCCCCCCCGTCCCATGATAAAGTCGATCGCTATGTACAGCGATGGGTAGCTGGGACCAATGGCAACCTGTATGTTCCTTTGATCAACAAGTTGTCGAGATATCCCATCGGGCGCTGGCCCTGGCGGCCAGCGCCCGCACCCGGCAAATCGATTCTGGATATTGGCTGTGGCTGGGGCCGTTGGATGGTTGCCGCAGGAAGAGCAGGCTACCTGCCCATCGGTGTTGATATCAAGATCGACGCCCTGCAGGCGGCTCGAAGGGTCATGGCGTTTCACAACGTCGCCGGATTCGTCGTCTCCGCCGATCTCGCGGCCCTGCCCTTTCAAAGCGGCCTGCTAGATTCAGTATTTTCGTATAGTGTTCTGCAGCACGCCCATCGGGACAAGGTGCGGGACTGTGTAGCGGAGATTCATCGTGTTCTGGCCAATGACGGCGCTTGTTTTCTAGAATTTCCACTTTCCCACGGCCTTTCCAACTGGCGCCACTCGCTAAAGCGATCTCAAAGAGCCGCGGAGGATGACCCGGAAAGCTGGGTGGTCCGGTACTATTCATGGACCGATCTTGAGCATCTATTTCAGCCTCACTTCCCGCATATTACTATGATGGTCGATTGCATACTTGGGATCGGCCTTCGGCCCGAAGATAGCGACCTTTTACCGTGGAAGTATAGGCCACTCATCTTCGCCTCGGAACTCTTTAAGCGCCTCTCTGAGATCGTTAAGCCGCTTGGGAAACTCAGCGACTCCATCTTCGTCGAGGCCAGTAAATCAGGGCGGGCCCTCACGCGGACCGTGGCAATCGGATCCGAACTCTTGACAGGGTGCCGAACAACTTAGACATCGTTCCCTATCTGATCTGCCCCATTTCTGGAGGCGCCCTGGAACTCGACGCTGCTCGATCACGGCTGATAAGCCCCTCTGCCAGCCTCGGCTTCCCCATCGTAGACGATATCCCCGTGCTAGTCGAGGCAGCGGCGTACAGGATCTAGCCAAAGAAAGTTAACATGTTTCGCCACCAATTGTTGAGGCTGTTACCACCCACGCTTCGAGGTAAAGCGCGCATCGCACGTATGCTCTACAGCGAAGCCGCTCGCAGAAACCCTGCATCCATCCACACCAAAGACAGCCAAGGTCTTGACGTTCTAAACTGCATCTGACGTTATGGCGAAAGACTGCGCAATCATAATACCTGCATACAACGCAGCCGCGACAATTGTGGAGACACTGAATTCGATTCAGCACCTACCCAGTGGCATGGAACGTATTCATTCAGTGATCGTCGCAGATGATTGCTCCACCGATAGCACATCCCGTGTGGCAACCGAAACCTGGGTTCATCCCGTACCGCTGATCGTGACTGTAAACACCCGAAACCTTGGGGAGAGAGAAACCGTTAATCGCGCCGCTGCCACATTACCTACGTCCGTACTATGGTTCTACATACTTCACGCCGACGATATTGCGTAACAGTTCAGGTACCCCCATAAAAGTTTGCTGGACAATCGCAGCCAAATCGTCTAACGTGAGTGTGGATGAGAGGAAAATGGGCGCGCGGCGCAAAGCCAACGAGGGGCGCGGCAAATCGCCATGAACACGTCGACCAGTCCAGCCGGGAGATCCTGCGGCGGGAAATTGAGCGGTTGCTTCGAGAGAACGATGTTCTCCGTCGCAAGGTCGCCGAGCGCGAAAAGCAAGTCGCCGAGCGCGACAAGCAGATCGCCGACGCCGAAAAGCAGATCGCGGATCTGGAGCGGCAACTGGCGGGACGGAAGAAGAACTCGACCAACTCCTCCAAGCCGCCTTCTTCCGACGGATTGGCCGGCGCGCCGCGAGCGCCCGGCCGCAAGCGCAAGAGCAAACGGAAACCCGGTGGTCAGCCCGGACATCCGGGACATCATCGGCAATTGGTTCCCGCGTCGGAGGTAAACGCCGTGGAGGTGTTGCTACCGAAGCGGTGCGGGCACTGCGCCAACCACTTGCCGCAAACGCCCGGCGCGGTGAAGACGGCGGGAGCGCCGCGGCGGCATCAGGTGACCGAAGTGCCGGAGGTGAAGGCGCACGTCATCGAATATCAGTTTCCCAATGTGGTGTGTGGCGGCTGCGGAAAGACAACGCGCGCGCCGCTGCCGGCGGAGATCGCCGGACAGTTCGGGCCGCAATTGACGGCGTTGGTTGCCTACTGGACGGTTGTTTGCCGGCTGCCGCGGCGCCTGGTGGAAGCGATGCTGGCCGACGTGCTGGGTATTGAGATGAGTTTGGGGAGCACCCAGAAAGCCTGGGAAGAAGTCAGCCGGGCCGTCGAGCAACCCGTTGGGCAATTGCAGGAGCAGTTGCCGCTGGAAGCGGTTCTGAATGTGGATGAGACGGGTTGGCGGACCAATGGCGAGAAGCGCTGGATGTGGGCGCTGGGCGCCCGCCAGTTTGTGTTCTATGTGGTGGCCCGCACGCGGAGCGCGGAAGTGCTGGTGTCTTTGCTGGGCGCGGTCTACCGCGGGATCCTCTGCAACGACCGGTGGGTGGTTTATCTTACTTACCATGCCGGTCCCATGCAGTTATGCTGGGCGCATTTGAAGAGGAACATCCTGGGGATCGCCGACTTTACGAGCAATCCCTCGGCCAAGCAGTTTTGCCGGGACGCGTTGGCCATTATCGCCCGGCTGTTCCGGCTGTGGTACCGGTTTCGAGGAGACTTGCGGGACCGGCGCGGAAATCCGCAGCCCATTGACCGGCGGCAACTCATCGAAAAATCGATTCCCTTGCAGAAACGGCTATTCGCCTTGGCGAAGGCGCATCTGGACGACCCGGACCGCGAAGTACGCAACATGGCGACGGCGCTGTTTACTAACTTCGATCGGCTATTCACGTTTATGGAGCGGGAGGGAGTGGAGCCGACCAACAATAGCGCGGAGCAAATCTTGCGCACCGCCGTTCAATGGCGCAAGATCAGTTTCGGCAACCGCAGCCGCGACGGCGAAATCGCCACGTCTCGCCTACTAACCGTCTCGCAGACCTGCAAGCGCCAAGGCCGCCACGTTTTGGGCTACATCGCCGAGGCCGTACGGTGCTATCGCCGTCAGGCCGCCCCGCCCTCCTTGCTCCCCAATTAGCACTGACCACCTGAACTGTTACCATTGGTGGCAGAAATTCGAGTCCCTTGACCGTCAACAATGTCTTCCGTTCAAAACGGAACCGACACACCGTTCAAATTGTTTCGAAGTGGCACGCACACCATGCCTTTACTGGGCCCCACACACGAAGAACTAAATAACACCCCATCATTTGAAGGGTGAATGGGCTATGCCGGCCCTTGATGACTCAATTGTTTTATCCAGATAAAGTTCTGATTCCAAAGGTGTCACTGGTGACCTGAGTCCCGAAACTTGAACCTGCCAAAACTGGAAAAACAGCGATTTGTCGCCCTTGATTTTGAACACGATAAAAGACATTCCCGTGTTCAACTGGCGCCCGCTAAATACTCTAGAAAGCAGTTGCCGCCCCGCTTGCTGCGCTGGGCTCTGGCCTACGCGACCGGAAAGGCGCTGATGGAAACCGACTTGTTTTCGTGCGGTTAACGCTGCCACGTTATACCCTTTGTCTTCTTCGTTCGCCCATGGCAGAGACGCCCGGAGATTCCGTACGCCCGCGGGCAACGCGGAGCCACGCTGTCATCGGACGCTACAGGCATTAAGAAGCAATCCTCAGTTCTATGGCTAATGTGTTCGGGCGCAGTGTGAAAAAACTTTGAGCACTCAGACGGAAATCCGGCGACGCGTAGACATGGGCTCGCGATAACACGCAGTCGTTTGGCCTGTCTTCGATCTGGCAGTAGTCTGAAAGCTGGAAGTTGGCGCCCGCTGCGAATGATGCCGGGTGCGCATCAAGTCGCGCTCGATCGGCGGGAGGATTCAACGTGTGCCATTCGTCGGCTTCGTTCTCAGTCTGATCATCCTGACTGGATGCTGGTTGTCACGCAGACGACTGGATTCGGCGGGGTTCGGTTTCCTGACCTGGAACCGAACTCCGGCAAGGCAAACTCCTGAAGTCGGTTGGTGGGGGTATTGTTGCAACGCTCGTGGTCAGTTGGGTATTCCGTGATCTTCTAACCGGCTCACTCCCGGCGCTGCCAGAGATCTGGATGGGGATCACGTTTGTCCATCGGCAGAGGAACTGATCTTTCGTGGAATGCTCTTCCACGGCCTGATGCGTTCGCTACGGCGCTGGATGGCCAAGCCAGGTTGGATCGCGGTGGTCGTCATTGAAAGGTAACGAGTAGTCGCCTGGCGTTTACCATAACTGTCCGCCGCAGCCTGCGGAATCGAGTGGTGATTGATTCCTTTCCTAGCCAATCGCGTTTTGCGGCGTCAATGGGACATGAACCGGGGGCGCCTGCCAACCTGCCTCTTTTTGAAACCAGTTCCAGGTTCAGCAGCGAGGCTTGCCCCGCCGCTACATTGGGCGGTGTCGTCCAAACTGGGCCCTCGAAATGGCTATATACTCGCTAACAGGGAACGCCCGGTCTCCATTTCACGCTGAACCGGCACAGAAGTACTTCTCGCGCTCTTTGAGTTGCTTGGCTTCGTTGCTGAGCGCCTGTTCAAGGATCGCGCTTTCGGCGATTAGCGTTGGGGCGATAAGCAGGGTCAAGGCGCTCATGGCGCCTTACCGGCCGAAAATGATTTTCTCCGACGAGAAGAGCTTGGTTGCCAAGCTTAAAAGAATGACCGTGGCGATAAACGCCACAACCGTCGCCGCGATCAGCGACAACGGCGGAGGCACCTTGCCGCCAAGAATTTCCGTCACCATCGCGTACTGGCCAAGCACCGGGATGGGGTGCATCCAGGGCCGGTTGGTGAGTGGATAGAAGATCGTCACGATACTCGGGATGGTAGGCAGGATGATTAGCAGGCCCAGGTAGCTTTGCGCTTCCTTGAACGACTTGGCGAAGCAGGAGACGAACATCTGTAACGCCGGGGAGACAAGGGCCATCGGCGCGACGGCGGCGAGGATAAGTACGATCTGCGCGGCGCCGATTTGATTGCGGATGCCTAGTTCTTCCAGCGCCAAACGGGAAAGGACGATCAACGTCACCGCCAGTGTCAACAACATCCCCGTGAGCGCGGCCCCGCTAGCGGCCAGCCACTTCCCCGCAACCAGTTGCCACCGCGGAATCGGGATGATCAGCAGCGGCTCCAGGGAGCCGCGTTCGCGTTCACCGGCCGTCGAATCGCTGGCGATCGGCATGCCCGCGGTGAAAAGCGCCAGGACGAGGAACATGGGGATGAAGTTGAAGATCATCGCGGCGCGCTGCTGCGACGTCGCGACTTCGATCTGCTCCACTTTAAGCGCGCTGACCACAATTGGGCTGACGCCGCGAGCCATCAGGCGCATGCTGCCGGTTTCGAAACTGAAGTTGTTAAGCAGTGAATTGAGGCGCGAGACCTTAGAACGCGTGGACTGGCTGGTGACGTCCGATACAACCTGGACCGGCGCCGGGCGGGAGTCGCGAAATTTACCGGCGAACTCCTTGTCGATGACGAGGACGAAATCGACTTTGCGTTCGCGAACGGCGCCTTCGGGATCGGCGGGGCCGTCGACGATTTCCACGCCGCTTTGCTGGGTGAGCCAGTTGACGAGAATCGGAGCATGCTCGCGGCCCACAACGGGCACCTTGATCTCCTGTGCGCCCTTCTGCTGGCTGGCAATTTGACTGAACATGAAGCCGATCATCAGCGGGCCGAACAGAGAGCCGATAAGGAGCGTGTAGAGGGCGCGGCGATCGCGAAAACCGTCGATCCATTCTTTGCGGGCGACGGTGAGGATCTTGTTCATGCGGCCTCTACGGGGACTCCCACGAGTTGGACGAAGGCGTCTTCGAGCGAAGTCATGCCGGTTTGGATAAGAAGTTCTTCGGCGGTGCCCTCGGCGACCACTCTGCCATGACCCATAACGACGATGCGGTCGCAGAGTGCCGAGACTTCCTGCATAACGTGGCTGGAAAAAACCACGCAGCGGCCTTCGGCGCGGAGGTGGCGGATAAGTTCGCGGACGGCGCGCGTACTCATCACGTCGAGGCCGTTGGTTGGCTCATCAAGGAGAATATTCTGGGGGTTGTGGACCAGGGCGCGGGCGAGGGCGACCTTGGTTCGTTCGCCATGGGAGAAGCCGGCGACGCGCCGGTCGATGACATCGTGGAGCCCCAGAATTTCGATCCATCGACCGATGCGCGATTCCAGATCCGGGCCGTTAATTCCTTGCAGGTTTCCGAAATAGCGGATGTGCTCTCTGGCGGTGAGCCGGGGATAGAGGCCGGAGATGTCCGGAAGCACGCCGATGCGCGCCTGCGCTTCCAGAGAGCGGGACGCCATGTCGATTCCGTCGATCTCGACCGTCCCGCCGCCGGGTCTCATGAGGCCGTAGATCATGCGAAGCGACGTGGTTTTGCCGGCGCCGTTGGGGCCGAGCAGACCGGTGACAGCGCCATCGGGAGCGGAAAAGGAAACGTTATCCACCGCCCTGACACTGCCGAACTGTTTTTGCAAATTGTGCGCGTGAATCATTGCATGGGGTCCGGGCCGAAGGGTCCGAGCACGAAAGGCGGCCGCTTCACTTGTTCGATGCAGGCAGGGTTCAGGTTGGCGGCGGTTCCCTCGTTGAGGAACTGGGCCATAAGTTTGGGCACGCAGCCGGCCGCGGCCGCGCCGTGGCCGGTGGCGGGAACGGTGATGTGGCGGGCGTTCTTCCACGTTGCGGCGATCTGCCTGCCCCAGGATGGCGGCGTAACGGGGTCGAGATCGCCGGAGAGGATGAGCGTAGAGAGATCGATGGGCGCGTTGACGAAGTAGTCCGGATCCACCTTGCCTTTGGGCCAGAATTCGCACGCTTTCAAGCGCATTTCCGCCATTCCGGCGCCCAGGAAAGTATTCGCGGTTTCGCGTTGGATTGAGCCGGGTTCGATACGCGGAGCGTCTTCGGCGCAGACGACGGAGAAGTGCATACCCTGGGCGATGCTTGAACCCGAGGGGTCAAAGGCGGCGCCGAGCGCGAAGAAGCCCGTGTAGTTTCCATTCTCGGCCTGTTCGATCAGCAGCGGGACGAGAGCGGCCAGTTTGGGGGAATAAAGCGTGGCAAAGACTATGCCGCCGATGGTGAGGCGTTTGACGTCGCCTTCCTTCTCCGCGCCGGTGCGGGGGTGCGTGTAGCGGATTTTTTTCGCGGGGGCGGCGAGAAGCTTTTCGAGGCGCTGGCGGAGGTTCGGGAAACGGTCGTTGCAGGGTTTGCTGGCGGCACAATCGCGAAAGAGCAGATCGAGCGCGCGCTGGCCGTCGCGCGCCATGTAGAGCGGGAGGCGCATGTCGGTGGGTGCGACGCCGTCAAGAATTATGGCGCGGGTATTTGCGGTGTGGCGGCGGGCGTAGACAATGGCGGCGCGCGTGCCGTAGGAGCCGCCGTAGAGATTGATTTTGCCGTAGCCGAGGTGGCGGCGAACATCGTCGAGATCGTCCATGGCGATGGTGGTGGTGTACTTGGTGAGGTCGGCTTTGGACTTGAGTGTTTCAAGGCAGCCGCGAAGGCGGGCGATGGCTTTGGCCTCGTCGTTGTCGTCCTCTTCGTCATTCTCGGGCTTGCATTCGAGGGGGTTCGACTTGCCCGTGCCGCGTTGATCGACGAAGACCAGATCGCGATCGGCGCCGATGCGGCGCATCATTTCGCGGCCCAGGCCCGCGATGCTGGCGGCGCCTTGGCCGGGGCCGCCGGCCAGGAAGAAAAGGGGGTCTTTGGCGGCGCTGCGCTTGAGCGCGGCAAAGACGATGATTTTCAGGGCAATTTTGCGGCCGGTTTTAGCTTCGCGGTCTTCGAAAACTTCAAGCGTGCCGCAGAAACCGTCGATCGGGCCCTGCGCGTGTTTGCAGGGCTGCAGACGGTCAATAGCTTGCTGCTCCCGCAAGTTGGCACAGGTGGCAAGACAGAGCGCGGCGGCGAAGAGTAACGGGCGTCCGTCCATGAGAATAAGCCCTCAGTATAACGTTGACACCATTGCTGAGAGCTTATCGGAGTTAGTTACGGTAGGTGGCGGAGAGGACATCAAGTCCAGCCTTCAACCGTTCGCCGGCGAGGACGGCCAGTTCTTTGGCATGTTCGCGGAGGAGGCTCGGCGGGGAGGCTTCGCGCCGGAGAAGGCGCTGCGCATGTTTTCGAGAGCCTTCAGAACGCGCAAGAAAGTGGCGGCGCAGTTGGCGAAGGGTTGAGACTACGGGCTGAAGCGGTGGGAGGCGCAAGTGGTTTATGGCCGCCGGCTTCGATTCGACAACCCGGAGGAGTTCGAGTTGCGGCGGCCGGTGATCGCCGTTCAGCTTGTGAGATTCACGGTGTAGTTCGAGGCCCCGCCGGTGTCGATACGGCGAAAGCCCAGTTCTCGCGAGTCCGTGCTTCCCGTACCGAGGCACCAGTCGAACACACGCCGCGGAGCCTGCGTGCGGACATCGCCGGCCCAGTATGCGCCGTTAGCGGCCTCTGCGAAGAAGTAGTAGTAGCGGTTGGGCAGATTGCCTCCGATGACGATTTTGCATTGCCCGGGATCCAGGCGCCACCAGCCTTTCTTGGCCCAGTTACCGCCATCGGGGCAGTTGGGGCGATGGTAGATGATGGCGACCCAGACGGTGCTGTTGTGCCGATTGCAGAATTGCAGCATGGGTTTAGCCCTTCCTTTCGGCGCCCGCGGACGGCACTTCGAATTCAGTCTTGCCGCCTGACATCGCGGCCGAATTGGCGCTCGGTGTGACCTCCCGGATTGCCTTGGCCCGGTCCTTCGGGTCGCTGGGGGCCTCGATTGAAGCGGACGATTCCTCATCGCCGCCGAAGTCGCCGACTTCGTCCGCCGTTTTGCCTGTGTGCTCGTTCATGTTGAGCCTACCTTTCTGTCGCATGGTTGCGATCCGTCCCAGAAAGCGTGGCGCCTGAGAAAAATCCGCAAAGAATGCCGGGAATTCCTGAAGGGTGCGGGTTTGGCTGGATGAGCGGGCGATTCGACGGTTCACGGCTTCCCCGAGCCCCTGAAGCTCAAAATTCCTCGCGCCGGCGCCTCCAGCTCCATTCCGGTCAAAATCGGCGACGAGACCAATGACTCCGGCGTCCACCCGCACCTCCCGGTTCAGCGATCCGGAAGATGTGCCGTCTCTAACTCGAGTTACGCCATTCGCAACAGAAGCCATTCACCGGCATACACTGCATCAACTCTCGGGACTGCACAGGCCCGCTCCGACCTTCTCATGGAAGAGGCCGGCGCCGCGGGCAGCCGGTGGCGGGTTGGCCGCTGCCAACAGGGAGCCGCTGCGGGGTGCGGGCTTATTGTGCCGCCGGCGTTTCAGCGACGGCAAGGCCGGTGTTAGGGAAAGCGTTGAATCTATTTGGTCAAATGTTTCCGCATACGGTCCACCGCTTCCATCAGATTTTCGAGCGAATTGGCGTAGGAGAAACGGATGTAGCCATCGCCGAATTCACCGAACGCCGTGCCGTTCAAGCAGGCCACGCCGGCCTCATAGAGGAATTCGTCGGCAAGCTGCTTCGATGTGCGCCCGGTGCCCTTGATGTTGGGGAAAGCGTAGAAAGCGCCTTGTGGAACCTGGCAGCGGAAGCCGGGAATGGTATTGAGGCCGGCAATGAATGCGTCGCGTCGCTTTCGGAATTCGTCGACCATGGCGACGGCGGCGTCCTGCGGCCCGGTCAGCGCGGCGAGGCCAGCGCGTTGGATCATGCTCGCCGTGCAGGAATTGGAATTGACCATCAGCTTGTTGACGGGGTCGACGAGCCACGTTGGCATCACGCCGTAGCCCAGGCGCCAGCCGGTCATGGCGTAGATTTTGGAGAAGCCGTCGAGGATGATCGTCTTCTCCTGCATCCCGGGCAGGCTGGCGATAGACATTGGCTTTTCATCGAAATAGATGCGGTTGTAGATTTCATCGCTGAGGACGATCAGATCGCGGTCGCGAACCATGTCCGCAATGGCGACGATGTCCGCGGCCGGGATAACGCCGCCAGTCGGGTTCTGCGGCGAATTCAGGACAACCATTTTGGTCTTGTCCGTCAGACTGTCTTTGAAGCGGTTGAGATCGAAGCTGAACCCGCGTTCCTCGATTAGGGGCATGGGCACTGGGGTCGCCCCCAGGAAGCGGATCATCGACTCATAAATGGGGAAGCCGGGGTTGGGGTATATGACCTCGTCGCCAACATCAAGCAGCGCCATCATTGGGAAAAAGATGATGGGCTTGCCGCCGGGGACGACGCAGACGTGTTCCGGGCCAGCCTGGATGCCGCGGGTTTCGTTGATGTGATTGGCGATGGCTTGGCGGAAGTCGGGGAAGCCCTGCGTTGGACCGTAGTGCGTCCAGCCTTCATCGAGCGCCGTCTTCGCGGCGGCGATCACGTGAGGCGGCGTTTCGAAGTCGGGTTCACCGATTTCGAGATGGATGACGCTCTTGCCCTGGGCTTCAAGCGCGCGGGCCTTTACAAGGACTTCGAAGGCGGTTTCAATGAGGATGCGGTCCATCCGCGAGGCGAGTTTCATTTGATTTTCCTAAAGGAAACCAGCGTAACATTGTCGCGCCGCATTAGTTCCCTTTCCCCAAAATCGTGACGACGCTGGTGGCGCCGGAACCACCCAGATTTTGGGCAAGGCCGATATCGGCTTTTTCCAGTTGCCAACCGGTGGCCTGCCGGCGGAGTTGCAGGGTGACGTCGGCGATCTGCGCAACGCCGGTGGCGCCAACGGGATGTCCTTTGCTCTTCAGTCCGCCGCTGCGGTTGATGGGGATCGGTTGCGATTGGCTCCATGGGCCGCCTTCCCCCTTTTTGCAAAAGCCGAGTTCTTCGACGGCCAGAATTTCGGCGATGGTGAAGCAATCGTGGACCTCGGCAAAGTCTATGTCCTTGGGGCTTACTCTCGCCATCGCGTAAGCTTTTTGGGCGGCTGACTTGATAGACGGGAGATGGCTGATTTCCGGTTTATCGCGGAGGGCGACGTGATCTGAGGTTTGAGCGCAGCCCAATACCTGGACACCTTTTGCGCTCGCCGACAAGACGACGGCCGCCGCGCCGTCGCTGACCAGGGAGCAGTCGTAAAGTGTGAGTGGCTCGGCGATGACTTTGCCGGCCAGGGCTTGTTCGAGAGTGATGATCTTCCGTAGGTGGGCGTAGGGATTGGTGGCGCCGTTGGCATGATTCTTGACGGCGATATGGGCGAGGTGTTCGCGCGTAGTGCCGTATAGCTCCATATGGCGGCGAGCGATGGCGGCGAAGATCTCGGGGAAAGTGCCATCCGCGGCAACATCGCCCGCCATCGCGAGAATCTCAGCAACCCGGGCCGTGGGCTGGCCCGTCATCTTTTCAACGCCGCAGACGACCACGGTTTCATAAATGCCATGCGCGACCGCTTGCCAGGCCGCGTGGAAGGCGGCGCCGGAGGAGGCGCAGGCGGCTTCGTACCGCGTGGCCGGAACGCCGGTGATTCCAGCCGCCGCGGCGACGTACGGCGCGAGGTGACTTTGGCCGGTAAAACTGGGTCCGGCGAAGTTGCCAAGGTAAAATGCTTCGACGGCGGCCGGCGCGATCCCGGCGTCGGAAAGCGCATTTTGCACGGATTCGACGGCCAATGAACGCAGATCGCGATCGGCAAAAGCGCCAAAGCGTGTCTTGCCAATACCCACGACGGCTACTTCCTTCATATAATTCAGGATAGCCGCACGCGAGGCCGCTGGAATTTTCTTTGCACGCGAAGGGAAGTTTCGTCGTCAAGCCTTAATAGGTGCGATGCTAACGGTGCATATGAGCGATCCGGCACGTCAAACGACGGGCAATCCGGGACAGGAAGCGGCTGACCTCCAGAACCGCTTCATCCAAGAACACATGCGACGTGTGTTCCTGATCATCTATCGCATTGTGGGCAACGTGGCCGATGCGCAGGACCTGACGCAGGAAGCGTTTATCAAGGTGCTGCAGCGCAGTGAGCAGTTGAAAGATCCGGACAAGGCCGCGCACTGGTTGTCGCGAATTGCTTCGAACACGGCGATCGATTTTCTGCGGCGGCATGGGCGCGTGAATTTCACGGAGATCGATTCGTTGGCGGATCCGCTGGTGACCGAGCACGAGCGAAATCCTGAGCAGACATTACTGCGGCGGGAACGAGCGGAACGGCTGGATGAAGGACTGCGGCATTTGACGGTGAAGGAGCGGACGGCGCTGATTCTGCGAGATGTGGAAGACGTGCCGGCCGAGGAAGTGGCGAGGCAAATGAATTGCTCGATGGCGACGGTGCGGAGCCACATTGCCAATGCGCGAATCAAGTTCCGCCGCTACCTGGAAAGGAGGAAGGCATGAAACATCCCTCCATTGATAAGTTGGCGTGGTATTCCGGCGGCGAGTTGCCGTGGTGGCCGCGTTGGACAATCCGGCGGCATGTCGCCGCTTGCGCGCAGTGCCAGGAAGAGGCTGCGTTGTTCCGGGACACGGCGGCGGCGGTTCGCCTGGAGACTGGCGAAATGCCGGCGGGTGTGCAGTGGGACAGGCTGGCGGCTGAAATGCGGGCGAACGTGCGTCTGGGAATTGAAGCTTCGGACGCGATCAGCGCGTACGGAAAGAAGTATGAGATTAGGCCTGTACAGGGCATGTCGTGGCGGATGGCGGCGTTGACGACTGGGTTCGTTTTCTTGCTTTCCATCGGCTATTGGTTGAACGCGGCGAAGAAAAGCGAACAGATTGTGGCGATGCGCGGACCGGATCCGATTGTCGTTGAAGCCTCCGAACGCGGAGTCGGCATGTCTGACGGCACGAAGGGAATGGAATTGCAAGGGCCGAAGACCAATCACCGGGCGGCGGTGGTCACCGTGAGTACCATCGGTTCGGCCGGCGCGCGTTATGTGGACGAGGAGACCGGGCAAGTGACGGTGAACCATGTTTATGTGGAGTAAACGGGTTTCGAGTTTTGCGGTCGCCGCCGGCTTAGCCTGTTTGGGCCAGGACGCGGGCGTGGACTTGCGCGGCGGTTTGAAAATCAATCTGCCGAAGGACTCGCCGCTGGCGGTGGCGTCTCTTGACTTGGGGCCATCGAAGGCTACGGCGCGGGGCGGGGCGGTGATGCTTGATCTGCATGCGTCGCTGCGGTTAAGGAACTTGAGCGGGAAGCGCGTGAAGGGCGTGACGCTGCTGGTGCTGGCGCAGGATGTTTCGGCTGGGGGCAAGGGCTCTGTGGCGGCGCCGTCGCTGGACGTGGCGCCGGGCGAAGATTTTCCGGTGCGTATCGACTTGCGGATGGTTCGGCCGATGTCGAATGGCGCGGAGCCATTGGTGCAGGTGCTGCTCGACGGCGTGCTGTTCGACGACCTAAGCTTTTTCGGCGAGAACCGGCTGAATTCCCGGCGCCAGTTGACGGTGTGGGAACTCGAAGCGCGGCGGGACCGCAAGCACTTTCAGCAACTGCTGGAGGCGCGCGGTTCGGAGACATTGCAGAAAGAGATGATGGCGGCGATATCGCGCCAGGATTTGCGGCCGCGCGTCGATGTGCAGGTGGTGCGCCGGGGAGCGATGCCGCGCGGCGCCAATGCGCCGGCGACGAACTACGAGATGGATCGGGAAGTGCAGTTCAGCTTTTTGCGAATGCCGGGCGCGCCGGTGGAGCTAATGGCCGGCGCGGCGCGGATTTCCGGCGACGAGGCGAAGGCGCCGCATTTGGAGATTCGCAACAAAGAACTGAAAGCCATTCGCCACCTGGAGATTGGCCTCGCGTTGAAAGATACGAACGGGCAGGAGTTCTTCGCGGCGACGGTGCCTTACGATGAGCTGCTTGCGGGCAAGGGCGCGGCGGCGCTGCGCGATTCGGCGACGTTGCGCGTGCGGCACACGGGCGGTTCGCGGCTGGTGCTGGAAGGCATGGCGGGCTTCGTCAACAATGTGGAATTTGCCGACGGCGGGTACTGGATTCCGTCGCGGGCGGACCTGGCCGACGGCCGGCTGGGCCAACTGGTCCCGCCTTCGCCGGAGGAACAGCGGCTGGTGCAGTTGTACCGGCGCAAGGGATTGCTGGCGCTGGTGGAAGAGTTACGGAAGTAGCGCCTATTTCTTGAAGACCTTGGCGAAGACGGCGCCGGCCTCGGCGTCTTCAATCACCGGGAAAGTGTGGATTTCCAGAACGTCCGCCCAGACGGCCGAGGACTCGAAGAACGCGCTGGGATTACTGGTCTCGAACAACACAAAGCCGCCGCTGCAATCCACTTTGTGCCAACGTCCGAGAAGAGTTACGCCAGCTGGCGGAGCTCCCAGTCCGGCCAGAAAGCGATCCACCGCTTCACGCAGGGTTCCAGGCAGGACGGTCCAAGTCGAGACGAATTTCATGAGGGTATCTTCTCCTCACGGGATAGTATCACACCGGCTACGGAATCAGTTTTCGCGCCGCGAGCCACTCATCGAACCGCTGCGTCCATTGGGTGACTGGGAGGGGCCGATCCTTCATGCCGAAGCCGTGGCCGCCGGTGGAGTAGACGTGCAGTTCGGCGGAGACGCCGGCCTTCTTTAAGTCGAGATAGTAGTTCACGCTATTGGCGGCGGTGAGCCGGTCGTCATCGGCGTGAACGAGGAACGCGGGCGGCGTATCCTTGTCGATATTCTTCGTCTCGGGACGGATGCTGGGATAGATGAGCGCGGTGAAATCGGGACGGGCGCCCGGCTCATAGTGCATGGAGGCCAGCGCCGCCAGTTCGCCACCGGCCGAGAAGCCGATGATTCCGATTTTGGACGGGGTGATTTTCCATTCGGCCGCCCGTTCACGAACGATTTGAATGGCGCGGAGGCCATCGGCGAGAACGTGCTTGTCGACGGTGATAGAGCCGTCAGCGCCGTCGGCTTTGGCAAGACGGTACTTCAGGACGAACGCCGCGACGCCGATTTTATTGAGCCAGCGGGCGACGTCGAAGCCTTCGTGATCGATGGCCAGATGGTGATGACCGCCGCCGGGGGCGATGACGACGGCGATGCCGTTGGCTATGGCTGGGCCGGGCAGGAAGACGGTGAGATTGGGATTGGGAACTGAGGCGATGCGTTCGTTCTTGATGGTTTCCTGTCCCTTTACCCGTTGCGATTCGGGCCACAGATAGATGACTTCGTTGGCGAATGCGGAGAGGCTTACCAGCAGGAGTGCGAATCTCATAAAACGATCTCCCGGAAGCAGCCGCGTACATCCATTTCGTACTCGATGGTGACGATGGGCGGACGGGAATAGTGCCAAGTGATGCCGTGGATACCGGCCTTGCCGAGCGGGCGGATGATTTCGCTCGCGAGGAAGGAGCAGACGGAGTGGACGGTGTAGACTTCGGTGGTCGTGACTTGCGCCCAATCGACGCCGAGGCCTTGGAGGCGACCAGCCATCAGGCCCATAACGAAGCGGGTTTTTTCGCGAAGCGCCTCGTTGGACGACTCGCCTTTGCGGACGACGTCTTCGGGTTTCAGTGAACCCTCGGGCAGTTCGCCGGCGCCGGCAACGATGAACGATTTTTCCTTGCGAACGGATGGCGCTGTATAGCTGAAGCCGTAGAGAGATGGCACGGCGGGCGCGCCGATTTCGGGAGCAACGTTGGTGCGGGCAACGGGGTTAAGATCGTCCAGAAAGATGTTCCAGGATTTGAGGACTTCGACGTAGCCGCCGTTGAAATCGGAGAAGCCTTGAAAAGTGAAGGGCTTGGGCGAGCGCAGTTCCATGGCGCAAAGTGCCTGGGCGGGGCGGCGCACCGCTTGCAGGTGGGCCTTGACGCGTTCGAAGCCTTTCGCCAGGGGGACTGGTTGAAGGAAGCGCGCGTGGACCAGTTCATAGCCTTGCTCCGCGACAGCGCCGGCGGAGTAGGGCGCGATGCCTTTGAGGAAGGAATAATTGCCTTTGGGATTGGGAAGAAGCATCAGGGTAGACCGAATACGAAGATAGCCGATTGGGAGGCGATGGCGACGAACTGCTTTCCATCGACAGCATATGAAATGGGCGAGGTGATAATGTTGGCGCCGGTGTAGTAGTGCCAGAGGTACTTGCCCGTCTTGCTATCGAGCGCGATGAGATTGCCGTCATTGCTGGACGCGAAGACGACGTTGCCGGCGGTGGCGATGACGCCCGTTGCCGATGATCCGATGTGCAGCGGGAAGTCCCATTTGCGAATGCCGGTGGTCGCTTCCAGGGCGCGCACGGAACCGGGCGTTCCGACCTTGGGATCGACTTCCACACCACCGCCAGTGAAGCCTTGGCCGGGGACGGGGCTTTTGGTCACGCTGGTGTACATCGCACATGCTTCGCGAACGCTGACGAGGAAGAAACCGGTGGCGGGGTCATAGCTTGGAGAGCCCCAGTTGGCGGAGCCGGCGGCGTCCGGGCAGACGTAGTTGCCGGTGGTGGTGGGCGTGGTGTTGGGCAGGATAATGGCGCGTCCCTTGTCATCCAAGCCACTGGACCAGGTCTGTTTCGCAAACTCGCGGCCAGCGAGGAATTCGCCCGTGGTGCGGTCCAGGACGTAGTAGAAACCATTGCGCTGCGCGGTGACGAGAAGCTTTCGTTTCCGGCCTTTGACGACGCCGTCGATCAACATCGGCGTCTCGTTGGCATCCCAGTCGTGGACATCGTGCGGCGTGAACTGGAACCACCATTTCATTTTTCCGGTCTTCGAATCGAGCGCGAGAACGGAGCAGGAATAGAGGTTGTCGCCGGCGCGGACGGTGCCGTCATAGTCCGGACCGGGATTGCCGGTGGTCCAGAAGACGGTGTCCGTATCGACATCATAGGTACCGGTCGTCCAGGTGGGGGAGCCACCGAAATCGGCGGAGGTTTCCGGGGACCAGGTTTTGCGGTTGGGGTCGCCGGGTTGGGGTGTGGAGTGGGTTCGCCATAGGCGTTTACCGGTCTTGGCATCGTAGGCATCCACCCAGCCGGTGAGCGCGCATTCCCCGGAGGTGACGCCGACGATGATCTTGCCATCAATGGCAAGCGGCGCGTGCGTTATGGAATATCCCTTTGTGTAGTCGCCGACTTCGATGTCCCAGATGACATTGCCGGACTTGGCGTCGAGAGAGACGAGGCGGGTGTCCAAAGTGGCCATGTAGAGGCGGTCGCCGAGGATGGCGAAACCGCGATTGGTCATGACGGTGCAGTGGCTGGCGACCTTCGGAAGGCGGCGGGTGTACTGCCAAAGCGGGCGGCCGGTGCGGGCGTCAAGGGCGGTGGCGTTGTTGAGGGGACCGGTGACGAACATGATGCCATCGACGACGAGAGGCGTGGTTTCAACGGTATTGGCGCCGAGCTGATAGGTCCATTTGCTCTTGAGCACGGGAGCGTTGGAGGGTGTGATTTGTTTCAGACCGGAGTAGTGCGTGCCCCGGAAATCGCCCCAGTAGGTGAGCCAGTTTTGCGGCTCGGCCGAAGCGTTGAGCAGGCGTTTGAAGGAGACGTTGAAATCGGCGGGCGGGCGCCAGTCGGCGGTTTCGTCATAGCTGGGCGAGGCTTTCAGGAGGAATGCGGCGATGTCGTTGCGGTCGTTGGCGGGAAGGTTGGGGTGCGGCGTTTCCTTCTTAGAGGGCGGCTTTGGGAGCGACCGTTTGTCGATCATGTGCCACTTCTGCGCGGCGTCCATGATCTGCATGGTGAAGGTGTCTTCGCCTTTAACGACGCCCTGCAAACCGGGACGAACTTCGACGGAATGAATAGGCTGGGCCATGCGGGCGATGAGTGCGGCGGGTTTGAAGCGGGCGCGAACGCCAGTGAGTTCCGGGCCGAACACGCCGCCATTCCCGGCGAACATGTGGCAGACGGCGCAGTTGGCGGCGCCGAAGAAGTGCGCGCGGCCCTTGGCTTCGTCACCGGTAGGGCGTTCTTCGGGCTTGGCGCTGAGCGACTGCAGGAATGTGGCAATCGAGCGCGCTTCCGTATCGGGCATTGGGACGGCAGGCATCTGGGTGCCAGGGATGCCTTTGACAATGTTTTTGACGATGTCGTCAATCGAGCCGCCGTGTTTCCACTCGCCGGTCGTAAGGTCCGGCCCGCGACCGCCCTTGGCGGTGTCACCGTGGCAGGCGGAGCAGTTTCTAACAAAGAGCTGGCGGCCTTCGCGAATGGTCTCGGGGTGTTGGGCGAGGACGGCGAAGGCCCCGGATACGAACAGGATGGCGAACTTCATTCGCCTCTTATGAAATCACATTCAAGCCGGTTACTGAATCGGAGCGAGCCGGTATTCTTCCTTGCGGGCGTCGGAGAGGAGCGATTGCGGCGGCAAAGCGTCACCGCCAGCGTAGCCGAGTTCGTTCTGAGGGATGCGCGAAATTTTGCCGCCGGCAACCTGAAATTTATAGGAACGGATGGTTTTGCCGGCGGCGCGCAACTCCAGCGTGTAGGCGCCGGGGGTGCTTAGGAGCGTCGCCCATTTCACCGGGCCGAGCCCGTGGCCCTGGCGCATATCGGGTTTGAACAGGTTCCATTGGCCATCGGAGACAACTCCTTCGACGAGCGCCATTTGCTTCGCTCCGTTCATCAGGTGCAGCGTATAGGGGATCTGCTTCTTTGGGGCATAGCCGGGGAATTCGCGGGTGCTGAGCCAGATACCGACTTCGATGGAAGCACCGGTGTCGTTGGCCGGCCCGATCAGGAATGCGGCCTTGGACCAGGGGCCTGTGCGGACGAGTTCGTTGGAGGGGTTGAACGGATCGGCGCCTTGCTCCGCTTTCAGGCTGAAGGAATACGCGCTGATCTCTTTGCCGCCCATTTCCACCGACATGACGTAGTCACCGGCGGCGATGGGGCCGAAACCAACCTAGCCATCGGCGGGCTTTAAGTTGCCGAAGGCATTATGGGGCGGCCAGGGTTCGATGATCATATTCTTGGTGACGACGGCGCCGCCGCCGGCTTTCTTAATCAGGAGCCTGGCCTTCGTTTCGCCGGGAGGCGGGAAGAGAACGGGCACGGAGGTCGCCATCATGAATTGGCCGGTTTGATGGAAGAACCGGATGTCTAATAGCGCGTCCATGGCGACGCGCGTCGAGGGCGTTTGTGCCGTCACAAAGACAGCGGTGAGAAGTAAGAGTGCGAGTTTCATAGCGTCTTTCCCTTGAACTCGCAAGGGCGCAGCCAGAAGTGTCACTGATTGAAAATTACCCGCGTTTGGCGAGACCCGCGGCGAACCGTTCGACGTCGATCAATGCGCGTTCGTGTGTGCCGTCGCCGACGACGCCATGCGCGGATTCCGCCGAAACTTTATACAACAATCGCGTCTCCGTTTGTTCAAGGACCTCGGCGCGGAACGTAACGTGAGCGCCCATGGGAGCCGCCGAGAGATGACGCACGTTGACGACCGTGCCGACGGTGTCCCAACCATCGGGCAGCAGTGGCTTCACGGCATCGCGGGAAGTTCGTTCCATCCACATAATCATCCACGGTGTCCCGAGGACGCGCGCGCCGGCGTGGCCCAAAAAAGAGACGGCGGTGGCGGCGTCGACAATGATGGATTCTTCGTGCTGGATGCCAACAAGATTTCGCATTTATTTGCCTCCAAATACCTGGTAGATCTCGTCGCGTTGCGCCCCGGTCAGCAGGCGCAGGTTTTCATTTCGGGAGAGGAAGTAGAGTTTGCAGGTTTCTTCGAGTTCCTCGGCGCGGTCGACGGCCTCACTCATGTTCCGGCCAAGCGCGACCAAACCATGATTACGCAGCAGGAGGCAGTTTGATTTGGCGGCGGCCGCGCCAATCACGGCGGCGAGATTCTCCGAACCCGGCCGGCAGTACGGAACAACGGCCAGCGGCGCAACGCGCATCAGATAATACGGCGTAAATACGGGTAGCGGCTGCGCTTCGTCGAGGTCATCCAGGCAGGAAAGCAAAACGGACCAAGTGGAGTGCAGATGGACTAGCGCCCGGGCGGGATTGGCGGCGTAGGCGGCCAGGTGGAAAGGAAATTCCTTCGATGGCTTGTTAGCGTTTTGCGATGCGCCAGTGGCATCGATGGCGGCGAGCGAAGCCACCGTGGTATGGCGCAAAGACTGGCCGGTGGGAGTGATCCAGACCGTATCGCCGTCACGAACGCTGAGGTTGCCGGTGGATCCGAAAGCGTAGCCGCGCGCGTGGAAGCTGACCGCGGCGTCGCAAAGGGCATCCAGCTCCAAAGAAAAGGACATGTTAGGTATTGTC